>Ga0181380_1001230_pt1 | contig 11296 bp, 11 predicted proteins | sample 3SPOviralmetaG_FD_130116 | JGI IMG/M metagenome (GOLD analysis project Ga0181380, IMG submission 130116) | Marine viral communities from the oligotrophic San Pedro Time Series (SPOT) site, San Pedro Channel, CA, USA - 3 SPOT_SRF_2009-08-19 | ecosystem: Environmental > Aquatic > Marine > Strait... | reverse complement strand
TCCTTAATCAAATTTATGAACAATTAAGAAAAAAAATAAATTAAAGATAAAAAAATTATCATTAAGGAAATAATTAATTGGATAAAATGTCTTAATAAGGTAATAATACTTAAAAATTTGATTTGTATATATTTTGTATACTAATCAGTTAAATTATAAAGATGGATAAAAACGAAGTTATTTCAAAAGAGGTCTTAGTATTAAAGACACCCCCTAATGTATCTGAGCTTAAAGCGATGGAATATGAAGAATTAATATCTATTTGTAAGAGTCTTCAGGTTCCTAGGGAACAATACGAAGGTAAAGATAAAGATAAGAATCGTATCTTCATGATTGTTGAAATTCTAAGACTAAGACCACCAGTTCCACCTATTGAGAAACCAGTCTTAGTGGATATTACCTTTGATGAAGAAAAAATGACAAAAACACTTACATTTAGATATTTAAAGCATATTATGAATAGTGACGGGTATAAGCATTCAGTAAAAACGTTAGAAAGTTATAATCTTCCTCTCTATCAAAAAGACCTACAAAATGAAACCAAAGAAAATCAAATGAATAGTGTTCAAGCAGAAGTCTCTGAATTAGAACTCAGTGAATATCTCACTAAGGATGCTGTTTTAGATTTTGCTTGCAACAATGGTAAAACAAGTGGTGAAAAGCGTAAAAGGGTTAATGTCTTACTAGAGGCTATTAAACCACTTCTGAATGAAAAGCTAAGAGATGATTTACAGAAGTATGAAGAAAATAAGTATGTCTTAGATGATAGGGGTACAAAAAAGAAGAATATCAAACCGAAATATAATCACATTAGGATTACAAATTATGATATTTCTGTGTATTAATGAAAGATAATGGTTCATAACAGTTCATATTAATTTTAAAAGATTCATAAATTTGATTTAGCATTATTTCTATTTTAATTGTGATTTGCCCTAGGATTGACTGGTACTCTTTTCAAATATTCCTCCAGCATCCACTAAGTAAATCACAAATAAGGGTGTATTCTCTGGTGAGAAAGTCTTCTGCTTCAGCGGGGTGAGATATCCAATCCACAGGCGTAATAAGCCAAGGCCACCGGGTTCAATTCCCGATACATCCACTAAGGACATTGAGTTCGGGTGGTCCCGGACGTTATTTTAAGTAAGAGGGTTCATTGATACATTTATTCTCCACTTCGGTGGGTAATCGTCTGGATCCAGCGATTATTATGAATACTTGTAAACAATATGAAGACAGGGTTCAAATCCCTGGATGTTCACACAAACTACGGCGACCCAGATGGTGAATGGGGGTCCCCCAAAAGGGACCGGTTGTTAGGAGAATAAGGTAATTCTTTCAGTAAAGTGACTTGATCAACCATGATTATGGGAAGAAGGACTTATTCTCTGAAGCACTTGCGTTAGACTTAGTGGGTTCGAATCCCACCCGTAGTATAAAGACCTATAGTATAATAGGCAACAAGGGCATGAAGTTTGATGGTTAAAACTACCAGATGACCCTGGTGTCTCGGGTTCGAGTCCCGTCATGTCCAATAAGTCCTTCATAATGAAGGCATTTTTTTTTATACTTAAAATATAACATATTAATCATAATAACATGACTGATAAAAGTGAAGAATTTATAGATATATCTATTCGCGTAGGAAATAGCTTTGATTGGAAACTTATTATGCCTGGAAAATCATATAATTTTAGAGTGTATAGAGATACAAAGGTAGGTGAATTAAAAAGTTTTTTTTGTGATTGCTTAGCTAATGAGAATGAAACTATCAAAGATATATTAGAGAGATATGAAATATTCACAAAAAAAATCATCAGGTTATATGAGGATGATTATGTAAAAGATGCTTTTTCAGATCCAAATAGTTCTATAAAAGATATTATTGATAATGATGAAAATATTTTTTATGCTTTATTAATTTAAAATGGTTTAAAATGAATAGTCATATTCTGAATCAGAAGGTAGAACATTATCAATTGTTTCTGAACTAGGAATCCACGACCCTTGTCCTGTTCTACGCCAATTACCGCGAATCGGTGTGCGCCGTTCGACTGCAATCACGCTAGCCTGATTAACTCTTAATATCATATCTTGTTCAATTGTCTGAATGGTATTTTCTCTGATAATATTATCCCTATCTCCTTGCCTGTCATAGAAATACTGTTCTCTGAAATAATTCAAAATGTAATCATCATCGGAATCATCTTCAAATGCTGAAGATCCATGAATAGTAGAATTTCTTTGTGTAATAGGAGATAGTGTTTCTTTCTCCTTGTTTAGAGCCATAAGCTCATTCATTATATCTAGATATACTCCTGAAGGAATCTTTTCTTTGATTTCTTCGATGTGTTCCATTATCTTCATAGAAGTCGTCTTCTTTGACACATACCCTACCTTATTTAGTTCTTGATATTCGCGCAAGAGTTTCATCTTCTTGTTCTTATTATTCTTCGCTTCTTTCTTTTTCCTCTTCAAATGTCTCCTGTGCATAACTTCCTTGTGTGAAAGACCTTTCCTCTTCCCTCTACCGAGAGCGCGTCCGACTTCAGAAGGCATGATGTATATTCAGAACTTTTTATGTATTCACTATAATTTTAGTGAATAGAGAAATTATAGATAAAATCAAATTTTAAAATTATATATGAACATTTATTTGTTCATTATGTTTAGATATTAATGATGTATATATATAATGGAGATAGAATGTCCTATATGTTTAGAAAATATTAATACAGATGATATATGTAAAACTATATGTGATCATGAATATTGTTATGATTGTTTACATCATTGGTTAAAGATAAGCGATAACTGTCCAAGTTGTAGAGAATCAATAAAGACATTTAAATATAAAGATGAGACAAATAGAATCTTGTATGTGAATGATATTGAATCGGTTGAAAATGTTCAGAGAGATATGAATAGTTTAAGAAGAACATTAGATTACGCATTAAGACGTAACGAATATCATAAGAGATTATATTTATTAATTAAAATTATATCTGGTTTATTATCTTTAACTATTGCAGGTGGTACTTATTTATTAGTAGAATGCGAGCATAAAAATATATAAATCTAAACATAAAAAATCATATTAAAATAAAATTTATATTTAGTATTCAAAGATGTCACAACCTACTCTGTTCCAATAATTTTCATTCATATAGGGTTCTTGTTTTAATATAAGTCTCCCGTAAATATGACTAGCAGCATCTGAGCTAGATAACCAGATAAATCCTACATTATTATTAATAGGTTCAAATTGTGAAGACATATGTATATCTAAGAAATCTTCAATATCATTTATACACTTATCATTAAGTGTAAGTTCTTCTTTATAAATGATCATAGTTGTAGTATCCATATCATATAAATCAAGGTTACCTGTTGACCAACTAGCATCACAATCATTATCGTGTATTTCGTAATTTAATTTGCCATCTCTTAAATGTCTGATAATATTCACAATATCTACACCAGTATGTTCTGGATAATCCATGATTGCTTCACTAATCACTGAATAATCTCTTTCGTCGATATGACTATATTCTTCTAATTCATCTTCAAGATATTTTACTGAACGAAGAGGAGCCATTGCTCTTCTACAATTGTTATTTTCTGAATAATTATCAAGATAATCTTCAATTGAGTGACAGTATAGTGAATTCTCCAAACATTCTAATAGAGAATACCCTCCTTCATTATCTTCGCCCGGTGTAAATCTGAACATATTAATATCTTGAATGAGGTTCTTAGGAGGGTGTTTTTCTTTCCTTAACAGATGAAAGAATATTTCATCTAGTTCCTGAGGGAAATATACACCTGTTTTCTGTCGGAAAAGTTGAACCAGAAGCAACATTTTAGTGAATAATTATCTTATAATATGTTTTACGATAAAAAATATAATTAGATATCAAATTTAAGATAAAAAATAATAATGAAAGAGAATTAGTTTACAGAGGGTATAGCTTAATGACGTTGGTTACATGAAGAACCTCCTGGTTGATGAAGTCTTCCTTTACGCCTGATATTTTGGTTGTTCTTGTATGCTCGGTTAGAGTGTTTAGATACTTGATGCTTTTGCTGAACAACTTGAGGCATCTTCTTGAATTCACTGATATCAATAGAGTAACAATAGTAGAGACCGTAAACCATTTTTAGAGAAGTATAGGAGTTCTTTTTTGTGATTATTCTTTTTATGTATTAGAGAGTATTTATTGTACTTAAAATCAATCACACAAAAAATCAAATTTATAGTGAATGGTTTAATATTATGAATAAATATTGTTCATAAAAAAAATCTAATCTAGTCTATCCTAATTTTTGTTTTTATTTTTTTTAAATATTATAAATTTTGGTGAATAGTATTCATCAAAGTCATCAAAAAGTCGGTAAGAATGTAAAAGATAAAAAATTAATTTAAAATATGATTATAGATATTAATCTTCAACGGATTTTGATTGTGCGTTTTGTTTTAAGTTTAAAGAAATATTTACCCCCCCTCTTAAATATGTATAAAACTCTTACTATTCTTATTTCTTTTCTATACTGTGTATCTAATATATAGTAAATATCAACATTTTTCCCAACAAACTTGTTTATAAAATTAATTGTTTTATCTGTTATGGGTTGTTTCTTTTTGTAATTTTTAGGGAACTCATACTCGGTATCATTGTCGTCATACTGAATTACTTCAGTTGACAATATTGAATTAGAGGGTTCCTTTATTGAACCACCTAATCCCCCATAATTATGATTCTTTTTTAGATTATTGAATAATTCACTCATATTTACTTACTATCTATTTAGTATTTTAATCCAACTTTGTAAATTAATGAAAATCAAATTTCAATTAGTATTTTCAATATAAAGGATAACCCTTAATGTGTCTTTGAGCATAGCATTCATTAGATTTGTGGCCTGGTCTACCGCATCTATAACATATAATATCTTCATCATCAGATGAATTATCAGAATCATCATATAATTCATCAAATAACATATGTCCCTGTCTTTTTGTATTTCTATATTCATTTTTGCCTCTTCTCTTAGGACAATGAACATTTTCGTGAAACATACACCCTTTTTCTGAATCAAACTCTTTTCCACAGAATTCGCATTCCCAAGATAATATTTCTTCTTCATCAATTATTTTCTTACCATTCACATCTGTTTTCGCATAACAATTATTTTCTGAATGACCAAATCGCCCACATCTTTCACAAGTATTTTTAGGTTTAGTTTTAGGTTTGGTTTTAGGTTTGGTTTTAGGTTTATTCTGATACATTTTACAATCTTTGGCGAAATGATCGGTAGAACCACATTGATAGCATTTATCATTTTCTCCATCTATTAATTTTTTAATGAATTGTTTTTCTTCATCAGATAGTATTATTTTACACCAAGGACCGCCTCTAACATTATCTATTCCGTATTTATTCATATATTCTTGAGTTATTCTTTGTTCATCGTGATCATTCATATCAGGGATTACTTGATATATAGAGATAGGTTTATATTTCTTTGTCCAGGCAGATCCCGAAGTATCAAAATGATCTTGTAATCTAAAATTAGGAGAATCGGTTTTACCGATATAATATTTATCAGATTGTAGTTTCAATGAATAAATGAATACCATATTTTAGTATTTTCTATTTAATTATTTTAAATACTTAACGAAAAAAAGATAATTAAATATCAAATTTTAGTTGAATACTATTCATCAAAAACTCGTTAAGAATGTAAAGGATAAAAAATTAATTTAAAATGTGTAATATGGGTAAGATAATTTATTGAGGTAATGGTTGGCAATCAATGCAGAATAATCCCCCATAAACTTCTGTATCACCATGATCGCTTAATTTATCACATTTCTCGCATTTGTAATAAGGTATATTATAAATACAACAAGGTATATTTTCATATCCACTAGACCACTCAGGGATAAATTTATTAGATAATTCGCAATAAGTTTTAGGTAAAAATTCTCCATAAAGGATTATTTCTAATAATTCTGTACAATTTATACTATCACCTAATTTATCCATCATTTCAAAAGAAGTTAATATTCTGTATACACACCATTCACGGTTTAAATGATTCGTTAATTCATCTAATTTGTTTATAAACTTGTATATAAATCCATTTTCATCTTCAACACATCCTGGACCAGGCATTGTATCATCAGATAATCCATAGTTATGATAATTTTTAATAATATCTAGCCAACTTTTCTCTGATAGTTCTTCTTTAATAAAATTTTCAAAGTCTTCTAATTTATATTCAAATAATTGATATTCTTCTGCTGTATCCACTTTAATACGAGGCATATTAAAACGATTCATTAAATTATGAAAGCCTTCTAATTCCATTTTTAGCTTTTCATTTTCATCTTGTGTTTCAGAAAGTTCACCATTCATCTTATCAATGACATTGACAGAATGAGGTAATTCGTTATAATGATCAATCATTTGTGGTTCCATTATTAAATTATAGCGATTTTATTTATGATCCATAAAAAATAATTAGATATCAAATTTTTGTTGAATATTATTCATCAAAGTCATCAAAAACTCGGTAAGAATGTAAAGGATAATTTATTGTGGTTGTGAATAAATCTTAAAGTCCATCATAAAGGTCAGTAATTAATTGTGTTTGCTTCTCTTGCTTTATAGTGATTTCATTATATTTCACTTTCAATATTTCAATTTCTTCTTTTAAATTTTCATTCTCATTTTTAGTATCTTCAAACAATTTTAATAGATGCTTCGGTTTATATTTATCTTTTGATTGCCCCCTTTCATTGATTAATATTTTATTTTCATTTTCTAATTTATGAATTTTTGTCTCTAGAGATTCAAGGTAATTAATTTTAGTGGCATCTATTTGAGCCTTATATTCTTTTAAGAGATTTTCTAGTTGTTTATTTTTTGTTTCTATACTTCTATGTTCAGAAAGAGGAACAGACATATCTTTATTTAATTTAATCTCGTTATTAAGTTGAGAATTTTGAATGACTAATTCTTTATTACCATCTTGTAAATTTTTAATTGTTTCTTTAAGGCCTTGATTTTCAAATACCATAATAACAAGTGATTCCTTTTTTAGTTTGCGGATTTCAGTCTTATTCATAGACATTTTACCTAATGATTGTCTTTTATTTAAATATTATCAAATTTGTAGTTTAAATTATTCATTGTCTATGAATGATTTATATTTTCTAAATATATCTTCTATGAATGGATCAATTTCATTTTCATTAAGATTAAACTTAAACCATTCGGTATTTTTAATTCTATAACTCTTTAATTTTTCAAAAATATGGTCTTCTGCTAACTTTGAATTATTAAAAGGCACCCAATTTGTTAAATTTATACCTTCTGGCATATATCTGGGTATATATTGTTTTACTAAACAATTTTGATCCTTAGATGACTTACCTATCTTTCGGTAATGGGGTCTAGTTGGATCACTAAAACAATAACAGTGTCCTTCATTAATGTTTATTTCATCTTTTATAGAGATATAATCATCTTCTATATTTTTTTCTAAATCTGCTTTCTCTTCTTGTATTTCTTGTGCGAGAGCATGTAATTTTTGTACCGTGGCTTGGGCATTATTTTTTTTAATTTTTTCTTGTTCTGCCTCTTGCTGTGCTATTAATTTTTTAGACGCCTCTTCCTCTGCTTTTTGTTGTGCGATTAACTTTTTATATGCTTCTTCCTCTGCTTTTTGTTGTGCGATTAACTTTTCAGTTTCTTCTTTCTCAACTCTTTTTAAGGCGAGTATTTTTTCTTGTTCTTCTTTTTCTGCTCTATCCTCGGCTAGTTTTTTCTTTTCTTTTTGTTTATTCTTTTTCCTTTCTTCATCTTCTGCTTTCTTTAGAGCTGCTATTTTTTTTTCTTCTTCTTTTTTAGCCCGATTTTCAGCTGCTAATTTCGCAGCTTCTTCCCTTTCTGCTTTTTTCTGGGCAATTAGTTTTTCTCTTTTTTCTTTCTTAGTTTCTTCTTTTTGTTTCTCTAACTTTTCTTCAATTGATATTTCATTTATTTCTTCTTCACTGGTAGTCCAAACATATTTATGTGATAACCATAATAAGAAGAATGGAATTGTTTTACAATACCCATCATTATCACAAACAGTTGACTGTGATTTAATTGGATTTAATGATAATAATGTTTTTTCGCTATTAATATTATTACGATCTTCAATTAGTTCACAGAGAAAATTTTGCTTTGACTTGTATGTAATAGTTTTATCTCCGATGGTTCTTTTCCAAGGTATTGATGATCCCCCGTAACCACCTTGTTCCCTTAGTAGATTTTTACTTGGGTGAAAATTTTTTTGTTTTAAATACCCTTTTTGTGTTTCGTTTGTTGCAAATTTTAAACAATAATTATCAATATATGGTATTATACCATCCCCATAACCATCAATTTTAACCTGATGATGACTTGTCCCTGTTCCCCCACCGTGCCCTGAATAAAAATTATACCATTTTTTAAAATCTTCATTTGTTGAATGTCCGTCTGGATCAAATCCCATCATACGGACTTTAAATGAATAATTTTCTGGTAATAATTTATCCATATCTATTTCAGTAATCCAATCTTCATATTCATATTTTTCCATTGTCTTTTTCTGATTTTGATAAGTTTCCATCCAAAAATAATGTGAATCATCTAAATCTATTCCATTAATATTATTTTGATGAAGTATATCCATTTTTAATATTTTTTTTTTATGACATGTAAACATTTCACAATTAATTTCGAGGTATTTATTTGTTGATATTGCCTTATCTATATAATAAAAAGGTTTATTTTTGAATATATCTCTAGTAAAATCAGTGGTTTCATTTGTATAATTTATTTGACAATCAAGGCGATTAAATAATATTTTTAATTTATGACAAACCTCACGATCTAAATTATGATGAAAGGTAACTTTATTTGGAATAGTAAATAATACTCCATATTTACCTTTTAAGAATTCATTATATTTATCTCTATAAAATTTACCTTTCTTAAAAAGGATTTGAAAATGATTATCATGTATTAATGAGATAATTTCATTTTTCTTTAATTCTGATTCTTCTATTTTGACATCTGAATTAATACGACTAATCATAGATGAATAATTATTAAATTTATCTTCATTATATCCATTCCCTTCAAAATTTTCCCTTGCAGATACAGAAGCAATTGCTCGCCACCCCACACCTTGTTTACTTACACCTTTTTTATTTTCTTTTAATTTATGAGTTGCTATTTTTAATAGCCTTTGAATATCATTTTGATCTAAAGGGATACCATTATGAGAAATATAAATGTTATCGTTTTTAATTAAAATATCAATTTTCAATTCTATATTTTCTAATCTTTGTACGGAACCTAATATTTCAAATATTATATCCACAAGATGCAAATCTTTATATGATTCTTTGAATACTTGCTTATAAGCATCTGGGTCATCTAATTGTAAGTTTATAACTCTGTCCATTATTATAAATAATAACTACGATATAATCTTTAAATATTAACGGATCCGTTAATGAAAATCATAAAAAATATAAAATTTTTAATGAATTCATTAAAAACTCGGTAGAAAAAATAGATAATTAAATATCAAATTTAACATAAATAGTTTAATTCATGATATACGAATTCTGTTAAACATTCGTCGGCTTCTTCTAGAGCGCGCCACATCCTGCTATAGTTACTAATCTGCCATTTACCTATATTAGGAAGGGTATCAAATATTTCTTTTTCATATCGAGATAAATCTTCTCCTTGATAGGTTAATTCTATATTATTATCCCATTCACTAAAAATATGTTTATCTTCATCTTTAACATTATTGCGAATATATTCATAATGATTGATAAGATTTTCACTGAGTATTTTAATAATAGAATGATAAAAAGAATATCCTTGATTAATATAATTTATTGTTTTAGATTTAGTAGGTTCTCCCCTATAATCTAAAAATTCAATTTCTTGTTGTGATAATGATTCCATATTTATTCTTTGATTAATCAAATTATCTTTAATATAGTAAAATTTATTTTAATTCTCTCGCACTTGGATCAATTTCTGAAGACCAATTTGGTAACCAGAAATGAGGAATTACATTACTTTTCTGAGGATAATATTCTTCAAAAAGTTTTCTATAATAATAACTTTCTTTTATCATAGGAGTATTAAATTTATATTTATCCTTATTTTCAATGAATTCTTCATCAGTAATAATACTATCAACATATTCTTGAATAATCTTATGCCAAGATCTCTTTTCAGAAGAGCATCCGTCTGAGAAGGCTTCTTTTGGTCGCCACAATACATCACTCGGTATAATATTTTCAGATTCAAATGCTTTTCTTAATAAATATTTTTCTTGATTTTTTTCTGAATACATTTTTAATTTAGGATTAATATTCATATAATATTTGACGAATTCTTTATCTAAGAAGGGTGTTCTTGCTTCAAGACTATGATGTGTTGAAACACTCCTGTCACTTCTTAAACCATCAAAATAATTTATCTCTCTTACCAGTTTATTGCATTCATTTTGAAATTCTTTTTCAGAAGGAGCATTTCTCATATAATAATATCCACCACACACTTCATCCGCTCCATCTCCGTTAAAAACAACTGTAATATCTGTATTTTGTTTAATATATTTCGCGATTAGATAATTGCCGACACTCGCTCTCACAGAAGTTGTATCATAAGATTCAATCTCTTTAATTACTTCTGGTATCTCATTAATAAAATCTTTTTCTTCGCATTCTACTTGATGATGATTAGAACCTATATATTCAGCAACATTAGAAGAATATTCAAGATCAGTAGCCCCCTTTATTCCGATAGCAAATGTATTTAACATACCTTTTTTATTTTCTTTATAAATTTTAGATATAATACCACATATAAGTGAGCTATCAAGTCCTCCGGAGAGTAATGCTCCGATAGGTCTGTTAGATAATAATCTCTTTTTGACAGAATCCATTAATCTATTTCTGATACCTTCTAAAATAAAATTTATATCACAAGAATATTCATTTTTTAAATTAAAATCATAATAATTTTTATGAATAGAAGATTTATGTTTTAAATCATACTCTAAATAATAACCAGGTGTAAATTGCTTTGTATATAATGTTAAATCGTGAATAGATTTTAGTTCTGATGATAAAAATATATCATTGTATTCATTATAACCGATAAATAATGGTCTTACTCCATAAGGATCTCTACCGACATAAATCTTATTAGTATTAGTGTCATATATT
>Ga0181380_1001229_pt1 | contig 11299 bp, 11 predicted proteins | sample 3SPOviralmetaG_FD_130116 | JGI IMG/M metagenome (GOLD analysis project Ga0181380, IMG submission 130116) | Marine viral communities from the oligotrophic San Pedro Time Series (SPOT) site, San Pedro Channel, CA, USA - 3 SPOT_SRF_2009-08-19 | ecosystem: Environmental > Aquatic > Marine > Strait... | reverse complement strand
GGATCGCCGAACGTGACACCGAGAGTGGCCAGCTTACTGGTATCCGAGGCAACGGCTGCGATATTGGCCTTCCTGCTGACTGCTGGGACGGAGGTGCCCTGCCGACTATCGGCGAGGCAGTCAAAATTGCTAACGGCAAGTTTGCGTCCGAAACCATCACCGCCGAGATCGCCTACTACGGCATCATCGAGCGTATCTCCGGAGGCAAAGCATTCTTCTGCTTCAGCTCGGTGCCGTGCGTCCTCAAGGTCACGGCCTGATCCCCTAGCTAACTAGGTGCTCGGTCCTTCGGGGCCGGGCACCTACTCAACACCGCTTAGATACCCCTACACCTCAGGATTTTTCTGAGGATAACACTACCCTCTAGCCCCCTGAACACCAGGAGTTAAATTATGAACCCGATCGACGGTAAAGAATTCAACGACATGTTTGGTGAGGCACTGAGCCGTGGTGGGGAGCATCTCGACAAGGTTGCTGAGGTCACTGGCCTCTACATCCAAGAGAAGCTTCGCGAGAACTCGTTCGCTCGCCGGATTCTTCCGCCCCAGACGGTTACAGTCGCTGAACTGACCCGAAACGTCAACGACGAGTCTCTCGTTTACATCGACGACCTTGAGCCGGACTCCATCGCTATGCGCATCAACATGCGTGGCGAGCCGGACAAGACCTACATCCAGGCACCTCGCTACGCGATCCGCATGCAGACGATCACCTCCGATCGTTTCCAAAAGACCGAGCAGGAGCTTCGTTCCTACCGTATGCCCCTGCCCAAGGTCATCGAGCAGAACACGGTTAAGGACATCCAGGAGCAGATGGACGTTAAGTTCATGGAGCACGTCCGCATCGGCCTTATGTTCGCCACGATCGCTCGTAAGAACGAGCTCGTCGACGCAGGCCGCGTTACTGACGATTCCGATGCCGCTGCCGTCACCCTCGGAGGCGCAGGCTCTGCCCAGAATTTCCGCTCCAAGGAGGCCTTCGCCGCCTACCTCAGCACCGGTAACGTTGTTGCGGCTACTCCGGGGCTGAACGCCGGGGGCACCGCCCTGACGGTCTCGACTAGCTACGCTCCTGTCGACGGATTCTATAGCAATATCCTCCTCTCGCAAGAGGCCTCATTCAACCGTGAGGTCCTCGCTTCGCTGGTTAAGATCTGTGCCGCTCGCCAGGTCAAGGCCCGCGTCATTCTCATGCACGAGTTCGACTGGGCCGACCACCTCGCGTGGACGGATCAGGAGGCTGGTCTTGAGATCGTCAAGGAGATCGTCGTTGGTGGGTACAAGTACACCACCGTTGGCGGTTACACCTACGTCACGACGATCCGTGACAACGCTGCCATCCTCGAGCCGGGTCAGATCTACGTCTTCCCCGCCCCCGAGTTCCTTGGTCGCTTCCTCGTTCTGCAGAACACGCAGTTCTACATCAACAAGGAAGGTCGTTTCTTCAACATGGAAGCATGGGAAGAGTGCGGCGTCGGCTTCGGTAACGTCAAGGGTCTTGGCATGGTCCTCCTGAACGGCGCTTCGGTCAAGCTTCCGAACCTGTTCCACCAGGATGGCGGTACGGCTATGTCGGGAGGCACTACCGGTGAGTTCACACTCACCAACAACGGTACCAGCGCCCCCGGCGTCTGATCTAGCTAGACTAGTTTCTAGTCATTAAACTACTAGGGGCGGGAGGTTCGCGCCTTCCGCCCCTAGTTATTACTCCTGCGCAGGATATCAACATGATCAACAAAAAAGTACTCAGCTGCCGGCCCATCAGCATCCGCAGCCTGGGCATCCGGCCCGGAAAGGCTCGCGTCATTGCTGCTAACCGCCTTACCGGCGTTCGCATGAACGCTTACGGGCGCAGCCTCATCATCCTTAGCACTCCCCAGGGCGCCCTTGAGTGGTGCGGTGAGGACTGCTCCCTGGAGATGCTTACGGCTGCCGCTCCTTCCTCGCTTGCCGAGTGCTGCCCGATGACCCCGGTCGTCGAGGAGTTCTTCGGTCTGGCAAAGAAGGCCGCCCCCAAGGCAGAGCCCAAGGCAGAGGTGGTTTCTGAAGAGAAAACCACCGAGGAGGCCCCGGCCCCCAAGAAGACAACTAAGAAGAAGGCAAGCAAGAAGGCTTCTACCAAGAAGGCCGCTGCCAAGAAGGAAGAGGCCCCCGTTGAGGAGCCCAAGGACTTCGACCCCTTCGCCTGATAGATGTCTGATAACTTTGTTAATCAGGGAGAGGGCGGCATTGTCGTCCCCAAGCAGCTGGTTCGCCAGGTGCGTCGTCTCATTCAAGATTACCCGGAGGTCAACGAGATCTTCGAGGGTGAGGAGACGTCGGACATGCAGCTCGCCCGCTTCCTGGTTGACATGATTGACGACTGGAACTACACCCCTCCCCTGGCGCCCTCGGCTATGATCAACGCCGTTAGCCTGGTCAAGTCTCCCTCCCTGGGAGGCGCCCGGAAGTGGGTCGTGGACGCGGCAGCCGCCCGTGCCATGAAGTCCGTCCTCATGAAGCTGGCCCGTAACGACATGCCCTACACGGCCGGTAACGTAACAATCCAACCTAACAGCGTGTGGCGCAACCTGCAGCCCATCGTACAGGACATCGAGATCCAGTACCGTGAGTTCCGGGACCGCTACAAGATCTCCAAGAACTCCGAGGCCGCATACGGCGTCACGCACTCCGAACTGTACATCGGGGTCCTTGACGAGCGAGACGGCTACCTCGTGGTCACCTACTGATGAGCAACCGAACTCTGATCTTTGAAGCCTGGTCCAAGTCCGCCGCTCTGGAGGACGTCAAGGCCTACCTCGCCAAGCAGGACTCAGCCCGTCAGATGATGACCAACGACGCGGCTCCCGTCCTGGCGGACAAAGAGCTCGTAGCTAGCCGGGCCAGTGAGGGCCTTAAGAGTGCGGTACAGACGGGATTCTTGCTTGGACTGCTGGGTGCTGCCCTGGGCGCCCCTTTCGGCCTGGCAGCCCCTGGTGCTGCCGCTGGCGCTGGTACCGGTGTCCCGCTGGGGACACTCTTGGGTCAAGCCCGCGCCAACAAGAAGTTTCTCAAGTCCAAAGGGATCGAGGCGACTATGCCTAACCCCCTGCCTGCCCTCCTGCTCCCTCCCGCAGCAGCGACAGGCGTAACAACACTACTGCCCGGATCGGGCCACCTTAACCTTAAGAAGACCAATGACTGAGCATATCAACAACGAAGCTGTCCAGGCCATCATTAAGTTGGCTTATCAGCAGATGCAACCTATGACGCATCAGCAGATGATGCAACAGCCTCAGCAGGCTCAGCAGCCGCCGCAGCCCGCACCGAAGCCGACACTGGGGCAGCGCGCAGCAACTGCTTATAGGCTAGGGTCAGCTCTCGAGAAGGGCACAGCTCGGATTCGTAAGGACCGGTCCAAGATGAAGGCCCGGGAACAGCTCGGACGAGAGTTCAGGCGTAGCCGTAGAGGAGGTGGCGGCCTGCTCCGCTCTGCGGCTAAAGCCAAGTTTAAGTCCCACATGGGTTACCGGCAAAGGCAGAAAGGCGGTATCGTCACCTCAGCTCTGGAGGGTCTCAGCGCGGGCGCCGATAAGGCTATCGCTGCAGCGAAGGACCGGACGGCGGAAGCTATGCGGAAGCAGGGCAACGCTGGCGTGGCTATGTATGTTGCCGGTCAAGGCCTAGAGGGCATGAAGAAGAAAAAAGGCTTGGCTACGCGTGCCGCCGACAAACTTAGCGCTGGGTACAGGCGAGTTGCGCGGGAGAGCGCCCGCGCCACCAAGAATCGCGCTGCTGCAAAGGCTGAGTTGGCGCGTAGCCGCCAGTCAGGCCAACGCATCCCGCTTGCCGAAAAGCGCCGGCTTATGGATACGGCCTCCGGTAGAGGCGCCGGGTCTACAGCCCGCAACGTCGCGGGCCGCCTAGGCACGGAAGGACTTGCCTCTGTGATGACGCCGGGAGGCAAGAGGCGTTCGAGTCTACAGCTTGCCGGTCGAGGCCTACAGGCCGCCGGTAAGGGTTACTCCGCGAGCAAGGAAACCTCGGATAAGATCCGAAAGATGATCGACGGCTGATGACGGGAAAGCTGGATGGGATCGTAGTCGCTAAGCAAACCAACAAAGCTCAGATTGTTGGTTGGCGATTCATCCCGTTCGGCGTAGCAGAGCCGGCCGCCGCAAAGGTTAAGGTGTGGCGGTCGGCATCCCCGGATAGTGGCTTTGAACAGATTGCCACCGTCCCGGCCCTCAAGGGCTGGTTCTTTGATGAAGATATTGACCTGATTAATCGCTGGTCGGTGTACTACTATAAGCTCGACCTGGTGGTCGACGACATCGTTCAGGGCTACGGCCCCGTCCGTCTGGAGGGCGCCAACGACAAGATCGCTTCGGGCATTGTTAAGCACCGTAACACGTACCTTCGCCTGGCGGGTATGCCTATCCTGGTCTACCCGTATCTTGAGTCAGGGGAGCGCTGCTCCTGCTGGGATGCTGTGCTCCGCAAAAGCACGGTATCTAATTGTCCCAGCTGCTTCGGTACGGGTTACCTCTCGGGATATTATCCTCCCATCCTGACACTTGCTCAGCTCGGAGTCGAGACTAGGCAGAACCAAGTAGGCGAGCGTATCGAGCAGGAAGGTAGAGTAGAAATCATGGCGTCTAACTACCCCGTCCTTAGGCCGGGTGACGTTATATATGAGATTGACGCTGGACGTCGCTATAAGGTACAGGCAGTCACTCCGTCAGAGAAAGGCCGTATGCTCGTAGGACAAGACGTTATCGGGTACGCTCTGCAGGCCACTGACACTGAGCACAACATTCCGATCCCGGAGATCGACAAACTGGCTCCCGTGCTCATCCGCAAACACTCACCTCATCGTCTGGTATCAAGTACCGATGGCGAGGCTTTCAACTATTCCTCTTTTGATCAAACAAGGTATTAGATATGTCTAACGCAGAACTTTCACTTCAGGACCGTCTCGCCGGTATCCTCGATGCGGGTAACCCCTTCTCCAAGGAGGCGTCCGCTGATCCTCAGCTTGAGGAGGCCACCGCAGAGCTCTTCGAAGAAGAGGCTGCTGAGGAGGTCGAGAAGACCCCCGAGGCTGCTCCCGAGACTGAGGAGGCACCCGCCTCCGAGACCACCGAGAAGGTTGCGTCCGATGGCCCTCAGCTGACCCTGAACGCCGTTCTTACTTCGGATGAGTTCAAGTCCGCCTTCACCCAGGTCTACAACGACCGCATGGATGAGATCGACGCCGCTACGGCCGAGCTCTTCTGATAACGTATGGCCGGAGAGAGCAACTTTGGTTCGAGAGACGCTAGGGTAGGTAATCCGCTGCTGTATACCCGGCGGATCTTCCTTAGCGTCATCTCATCGTTCTTCGCCCAGGACTGCCTAAACAGCTACCCTGACGCTCCGACGAACCCCTACCGACTTACCTTTGACGAGGACGGTGGGGTTTCGTCGGATAGCGGTATCATTATCTCAGATCGGTATAGTCCAGAGGAGGTCGGCCGCCGTCCGCAGGTCGTTGTAGGCAGAGGTACAGCCAGTTGGCAAGACATGGCCCAGGGCGACTTTGGTCAGGGCGTAGGTACTACCTCCGGATGGATGGACAAGAGAATTAAAAACGATATTATCTCGGTACCTATCGAGATTAACGTATATGCCCAGAATGACGTAGAGGCTGAGAACATCGCTTGGTCCGTGGGCTACGCAATCAAATCTTTTGAGAGAGAGATTAGAATTGGTTCCGTTCTCTACCAACTGCAAAGCACCTCTATCGGTGCCCCTCAACCTAATCAAGTCAGCAACAGCGTTGAGCAGTTTATTGTGGGTATGCAGACTGGTGCCACTATCGCCCTAAGGTGGCAGCTGGGCACTACACTAACTACAGAGCAGATAACCCAGGGTTTTTGTAAGATTTCCGGGGACCCCTTCCCGGTACTAATTAGAGATCTCTGCATCTTTGCAGACCCTACGGACTCCCCCAACAACTGAAGGTAACAAGATATGGCCCTTTCTAACCTCCGCACTGGAATCACCGTTCGCCAGGAGCGTGTAACCGCTTCCCCGAATGTGCAGTCCACCACTCTCCCGGTAGTCCTCGTTGGTCTGAACCGATCCCTGAAGTACCAAGCCAAAGCCGATATCTTTGATTGGTCGGCCGGTACGGCTGCGGCTGGTGTCGAGTTTCCAGAGTTTGTCTCTGGTGTTGTCGAGGACGGTACCGCCAACCCCGCACTCAGGCCCCGCTTCTTCGTTAGCAACACCCTCGGTACTGCCGAGATCACTGATAACGTAACGCTAGGTAACCTGGACGGTTCCCTTGGGGCCCCTACGTTCAGCATCTCCTCTGGCCTTTCCGCCAAGTTCATCATCGCCTCGGGCGTTGCCGGGTCCTTCACCCTTAACACCGCCTCCGGCAGCAACACGGATGACGACGACACCTTCCGCGACCTCTCCGCTGACTTCGTCTTCGACCAGGTCCGCGCGGGTGACGCCATTATGGTCAACGGTATCCAGGAGTACGCGGTCACCGGTGTCACCCAGGATACCGAGCTGACCGTCCGACGCGTTGGTAAGGGTCCCGAGTCCGGTGGCGCCGCTGAGGCAGCCAAGATGACCCTGAGCCCCGAGAACACCGAGGACCTCCGCACGTTGACCACCACCAGCCAGGCATTCATCGACGCTGGCGGCTTCGGCCCGAACGGCACCCGCGTCAAGGGCGGTGACCTACTGACCGTCGACAACTGGGACCAGAAGTTCAACAGCGGAGGTCTAATCTTCGGATACTCCGGTGAGAACACCCTGCTTGCCGCGGACGAGCGCTCGGTTGAACTGCCCAACGGCAGCACTTTTGAGACCTCCGCCTTCGACGCGGCCGCTGCTGACGGGGCTGACGCTGGTACGGTCTGGTTCCTGGTAACCGACGCCGGTATGGTTCCTTCCATGTACGCCACCCTGGCGAACGCCGGTGCCGGCCAGGACACGCCCTCCAAGGCGTTCGCCACGTCCCCCCTCTCGGCCGAGGACGACTCGGATGACGGCTGGGGCTTCGAGGGCTACCGCTACACCATGGCTGCCGGGAACTCCAAAGGCTCGGGCTCCTTCTCCGCAGTTGAGAACGGCACCCGTACCTTCACCTTCCAGGACGGTAACCCAGTAACCACCTCGACTAACGAGATCCACATCCTTCTACCGGACACCGACGGTGTTTATCGCCCTGCCTTTACAGGTACCGGAGGTTCGGCCCTCACCAGCGTCACGGTCACCGATCTGCCTGGTGGGGCTGTTCTCTCGACGGCGAGGGCCAACAACGTTCCGTATATCGTAGTTCTGGCGGGTACTGCCGAGACTGGCGGTACCGCAGTAGTCTCGGCAGCTAGCGGAGGTACCCGCGACATCTCAATTCCATCTACGGACTTCAGTGGCGCCGGTGACGACCTCTCCGTAGGAGACCTGGTGTTCAGTGATTCCGGTACCCTGATGTTCGAGGTGGCCACGGCTGAGAACGGTGCCGCAGCCACGACCATCACAGTTAGAGCGACCGCGGCCGGGGCAGTCAGCCTTGCTGACACAGCCACTATCGCCCAATTCGGCTTCACAGTACGTAAGGCCAACAACCCCTCTAAGTTCGTTGTCCGCCGAGTAATCAGCGACAGCCAGCTTGAGGTCAAGCAGGCCACCGAGGCCGTCAACGCTATCCCGGACACACAGCCCGTGTACGGATTCGTCGCCGCGCAGGACAGCGCGACGGCTAACTCGTTTGCCTCCGTCACCGTGGGAGACAGCGCTGCAGGCATCTCCTACAGCGTCGAGAAGACCGTATCCGGTGCAGACCTTACAGGTGACGTCCTCGTCAGCTACGCAGCCGTACGGGACGACCTGGTAGGTATCCAGGAGGTTACCCCCGATAACTACGCTTCGGTCCTCGGCGACGACGCCGTAGATAACCCCCTAGGCCTTGCTGCTCGAGTCTACTTCAGTAACAGCTCGGCTAATCTCTTCGTTGTCCAGGTCGCGGACGACACGACCGAGGGTTGGCTGGCTGCCATCGAGGCGACCAAGACCAGCGCCGTCTACAATATTGTTCCTTTGACCCAGTCGGACAACTACCTCGCACTCTTTCAGGCTTCGACTGTTGAGCAGTCGACCTCCGAAAACAAGCGCGAGCGCATCCTCTGGCAATCCAAGGCCTTCCCTCAAAACTCGGTTCTGGCTTCCTGGCTCGACTCGGATAACGCTACGGTCAGTCGCGCCTCGACGGGCGCCCAGACGGCCTACATCGAGCGTGATTTGCTGGCCCTAGGCGTTGCTATTGGCGACGACTTCTCAGGTAGCTGGTTCGACGGTACGCAGACAGTGGCCTTCGAGGGCCGGATCCTTGACATCAGCGTCATCGGGTCCACCACGACTCTGACGATCCTTCCGGACGGTAACGTCCCCACTAGCACAAGCAACATGGTGATTTCTGCTTACGAAATCAAAGACCGTCCGAAGTCCTTGGCTGAGCGCCGAGCAGAGGTCGCAGCCTATCCGGCCACGATCGCCGACCGCCGCATCCGGAACATCTTCCCGGACCAGGTAGTCATGCAGTTCTCCGACAACTCCGGCAATGGCCAGTCCACCGGCTTCTACGGCGGTGGGGTTCAGACGGCAACGACCGGCGCCTACTACATGTGCGTTGTCGAGGCCGCCAAGCGGACGGTATTCGGCGCCGCTAAGCCCCTCACCAAACGCGCAGGCTCAGGCATCTACCAGGTTCTTGATGCTTTTGCTGAGGCCCCTGGCTTCCAGGACACTATCATCGACGCCGGAAACTACTATATGGAGCAGCCCGGCGGCGCAGGAGCGGCGGTTCAGACAATCCGAGCCCTAACCACGGATGTTTCTGAACTCATCACCGCCGAAGAGAGTGTCACTCCGCAGATCGACAGCTTTACGCGGCGTCTTCGGACACAACTTACCCCGCTACTGGGTCCGGAAATTCTCGACCAACGCTTCTTTGACCTGGTATCGACTGTAGCCCAATCGGCTGCCACCCGGACATTGAACGAGAAGCAGCTTAAGAGTATCAAGCTTCTTGAGATCACCGAAAGCCCGGACACGGCCGACACGTTCCTTATGAAGTACGAGGTTGCCCCTTACTTCTCCGGCGCACGTGGTATCATCACCCTCTTCTTCTAATACGACGTACCCACACAGGAGACTAGATAATGAGTTCTTTCCTCAACTGGAACTGGCAGAGCGAGCGAGTTCAGAATGAAGTGACTAACGGCGAGTTTGTCTCGTCCGAGTCATCTCTGATTCTGGCCGGCCCTTCCCGCCTTGACATGCTGTCTGACGACGGCACAGGGTCCTTCCTGGGCTCGACAAACTCACTGATCCCACTCGGCATTTTGTCACAGATTAATTTCAACCAGGCGGCACAACTCCAGCGAATCTATGAGATCGGCTCAAAGCGTGCATACTTCGTTCCGGGTCGTATGTTCGGCAGCTTCAGCATCGCGCGGATGCTGTTCTACGGACCCTCGCTGATGCGTCTGCTGTACGCACTGGCACCTGACCGCCTCGTCGCCAACCTCGGCACGCCGCTAAACGTCGACCCTGACTCCCAGGGCACTGGTGTTGCGCAGCTTCCCGAGTACGACAAGCTGTTCCAGGACGGTGATCTCAAGAACGTCCCGGGTTTCGGCGGGACGAACAACGAGGACAACCGTGACTTCTACATCAACCTGACCTCGGAGCTTTTCCGGGTGCCCTTCGGCCTCTGCATCATCCTCAAGACTGCGCAGGACAAGCCGTACGGCGCTACCTACCTAGAAGACTGCTACATCGAGGGTCACCAGATGGGCATTGGCGCCGACAGCGTTGTTATCACTGAGTCGGTCTCCGGTCAGTTCGACCGCATGGCTCCGATCCAGCTAGCAACCCAGTCGTCCGCGTTCGTCTGATAACTAGAGCATACCCTGCATTGGGCTTACGTCTTTCGTGAGAAGCAGGGGATCTTCGCTACCCAAACTTGAGGGAGAGAGGCCTACCTGTGGCCTCCCTCTCTCTTTTCGTATCAGTCCTTAAGCGACGGGGCCTTGATGTCTAGGTACCTGTAAAGCTTCTTCAGGGCGTGGTTCTCGATTTGACGTACACGCTCTCGAGTCATATCCAGATCTTCCGCTAAGCGATCGTAGGTGGCCTTCTCGCTCTTACCAAGAGCGAAGTGCCTCTCAATGATGGTCCGCTCCTCAGCAGATAGTACACCCAAGGCTTCGGAAAGTAAAACCAATACTTCGTCGTTGTGTATCTGCTCCAGGATGCCGTCCTGGGGCGCGTCAATCGTGAGTGCCGTGTCATGCGTATTAAACTCACAGTTATTTGCTCCGAGGTTGTCGATGGACACACGCAACCGCTCTTGGTCCTCGTAGAATTTGTGGACTTTCTCATCACCCCACTTGAGGTCTGAGAAAATCTCTTCGTCAGTAGGGAACTTTCCGTCCTTAATGTACTGGTTGAAGGATTTGCGGTAGTCGGCATACTGAGTCTTGTACCGACGCGGCTTGGTGTCGTGAATCTTATTGACCTCATTACCCATCTTGGCTCGGATCCACCAAGCGGCGTACGTAGAGAACCGGACCTCCCGGTCCAGATCAAACGTATCTAGGGCGTGTATCATTCCTATAACACCCGCCTGAATGAAGTCCCCGATTCGAGGATCGTCGATCCGACAGAATCGCTTAGTAGCCCGCACTACCAGACGCATATTACGGCAGAGAAATTCCTCACGCACTCGCCTCTGCGTATCTGTGTAGTTCCAGGTTTCTTTACCTTGGGCTGACTTAGGCGGCGTTAAGATGGTGAGCAGCATCTCGCGCTCTTCAGTAGCTGTAGGTACCTGGACATCATCAAACTCCTTAATGAAGTCCTTGATGTTAAAGACGCTGTAATTAACCAAGGAGCTGCTCCCGGACTTCTCGTACGAGGTAACCTCGTATTTCCTCGGCCCTAAATGTGGGGATACCGAAGAGGACGTAGTCGAATTGCTTATTGGACAGAGGGCTCACTCCCGCCTCGGCAGAAGAACCATCAATATTGAGTTGCTCTGTGAGCTGACGCAATACCGGACTGATGTGAGCCATCACAGGCCTCGAGGCCCTCTTGAATAAAAACACGAGTTTGCTGGTCTTATCCGACTCGGTAATTACCGCATGTTCCAGGACGCAGCGAGTATCACCTAACTCGACTTTTTCGTACTTGACGGCGGTAGCGGACTCTGAGGAGGGGCGAATAGAGGAAGCTTGTTTGATAGCTTCGGCGTACTC
>Ga0181380_1001226_pt1 | contig 11308 bp, 18 predicted proteins | sample 3SPOviralmetaG_FD_130116 | JGI IMG/M metagenome (GOLD analysis project Ga0181380, IMG submission 130116) | Marine viral communities from the oligotrophic San Pedro Time Series (SPOT) site, San Pedro Channel, CA, USA - 3 SPOT_SRF_2009-08-19 | ecosystem: Environmental > Aquatic > Marine > Strait... | reverse complement strand
TATGGCAAAACAATACAAAGAAGAAATGTCCGTAAAGGTGTCAGAAGAAACCAACATGGAAAATCTTGTCGGCGTTATTAAATCCGAAATGGATGACGCTAGTGATTTCATACACCAGGTCGGTGCGGATAGAGCAGAGTCAACAGAATATTATTTAGGTAACGAGCCAGAAGGTACTAGCTCATTGCAATCAGAATTTATATCTACCGATGTTAGAGAAAGTATTTTGTTTATGCTTCCTTCTATCATGCGTACATTCTTTGGCACTAAAAAGGTAGTGGAGTTTGTGCCTAAAGGCCCAGAGGATATTCAGCTAGCCGAACAGCAAACCGATTATATTAATTATATTATCCAACAAAAAAATAATGGTTTCCAAGTTTTATACGATGCTTTTAAAGATGCGCTTGTTAGGAAGACTGGTTTTGTAAAAGTATTCTGGGATGATACTGTTGTCGCCACCACGCACGAATATACAGGTTTAGATCCACAATCCTATCAAGCGTTAATCATAGATAAAGATGTTGAAATTGTAGAAGAGTCTTCTACTACCGAAAGCATTATTACACTTGATCCTATTAGCGGTGAGGAGATCACTCAAGAAATACCAACAAGTTATGATCTTACTATCAGAAGATTAAAACAAAAAAACCAAGTGTGCATTGAAGCTATACCACCAGAAGAGGTATTAATCTCCAGGCACGCGCGGGATCTTGAGTCTGCGTCTTATGTTGCACACAGAATGGTTAAGTCTGTTTCTGATTTAGTTGCAATGGGCTATGACCAGGAGGAAGTAGAGCAACATGCTGGCTACGGCGGAAGCGCGGTTGATCCAGAAAGCTATGAAGAGATAGAAGCAAGAAACCCATTTGACAACATGGTGTATCCAAGCAGAAATGACTCTGGTGGTAAAGATGTTTTATATGTAGAACATTACCTGTTCTATGATTTTGATGGTGATGGTATAGACGAGAGAGTTAGAGTTTGCAGTATTGGCAACGGCTTACATGTTGTAAATGTTGAGCCGTGGGACGAGCTACCAATATGTATGTTCTGCCCTGATCCAGAACCACACACAGCTATAGGTTCATGTCCAGCTGACTATTTAAAACCTATTCAAGCTGCTAAGTCACAAATTATGCGTGACACTTTAGATTCGCTAGGTCATTCAATCTTCCCAAGAATGGGTATTGTTGAAGGACAAGTTAATATTGATGATGTACTTAATACCGACATAGGGCAACCTATTAGGATGCGTGCGCCAGGAATGGTACAACCATTTGCCGTGCCGTTTGTGGGTAAAGAAGCGTTCCCAGTATTAGGATATTTGGACGAAGCTAAAGAAAACAGAACTGGCGTATCCAAAGCATCAGCTGGCCTCAACGCAGACGCTCTACAATCTAGCACCTCGCAAGCTGTATCAGCTACTATGAGTGGCGCACAGGGAAGAGTAGAGCTGATATGTAGGCATTTTGCAGAAGGCGGACTCAAAGACATGTTTAAAACTGTGAATAACCTAGTGATAAAGCATCAAAACAGCCAAGATGTATATAGATTAAACAACAAATTCGTACCAGTAGATCCAAGATATTGGGATAATGACAAGGATATTATCGTCAATGTAGCGATATCTAAGTCTTCAGATCAAGAAAAGTTTGCAGTTTTACAAAATGTAGCGCAAAAACAAGAACAAATCATGCAATTACTAGGGCCACAGAATCCTCTTGTGTCAATGCAACAATACGCTAATACATTAACCAAAATGATAGAAATGGCTGGGTTTAAAGACTCTTCATCCTTTATAAATCCAGAAGTTCCGCCAATGCCACCACAACAACCACAGGATAGTAAGCCTTCACCAGAAGAAATGCTAGCCCAGGCTGAAATGCAGAAGGCCCAGGTCACTGCGCAAAAGGCTATGATCGACGCTGAAACCGATAGAATGAAGATCATTATGGATGATGATAGTCAAAGAGACATAGAAGAAGCTCAACTCAAAGTCAAAGCCATGGAAATGCAAGCTAAATACGGAGCGCAAATTAATATTGCTGAAATAAATGCTATTATGGAAAGAGATAGAGAAAACATAAGGCAAAGTGCAAAAGATCAAGCTCAAGGATTATTTACAGGCAATGTCCCACAGCAAAATATTTGATATTGAAGTAATTGTCGACGATATGGTTTATGTTGGTAAAGAGATTAAGGCTACAGATAGAGATCATGCTTTAAAAATTATGGGTATCATGTCTGGAGGCGAAGTAACAAAAGACTCTGAAATAATATTTTTTGAAGAAAGGGCAATACATTAATGGCATTAACATATAGAGGCGAAAGATTCGCTGGTTATAATAAACCCAAAAGGACTCCAGGTAAGTCTAAAAAATTTGCTGTACTTGCCAAAGTAGGCGACAAGATTAGACTAATAAGATTTGGAGATCCAAACATGAAAATTAAAAAAGACCAACCTAAAAGAAGGAAGTCTTTTCGTGCTAGGCATAAATGCGATAGCAATCCACCAAGTAAATTAACCGCAAGATATTGGAGTTGTAAAAAATGGTAAATGTATGGGACATGAAATATAAGGGTAAAAAAACAACCCTAAAAGGTAAAAAAGGATACTCTTCCGCAAAGGCTCAAGCTGATAAAAAGTTTGGTAAAAAACCATCACTTGTTAAAAACATGTGGATAAGCAAGAAGATGAAAAAGGGCAAGTGAAGTTTCTGGCTCATTTAATAGATAGACTTTTAGAAAAATCATTACAAAGACACGCGGATAAAATACATAACAACGCAATAAAAACCAGGAGAAAAAAATGCCAAAAGTAGGTAAAAAACATTACTCTTATACAGCTAAAGGAATGAAAGCTGCGAAAGCGGCAGCTAAAAAAGCTGGCAAAAAAGTAACGTATAAGAAAAAGAAAAAGTGAAGCCGTCTTCTGCTAAAGCAAAAGGCAGAGCTTTACAACAATGGGTGGTAGATAAACTCATTGAAATATTAGGCTTTGATCCAGAGGATCTTGAATCCAGGCCAATGGGATCTAATGGCGAAGATATCATTATGGGAGTTCAATCCCGCAAACAATTTCCATATTCAATAGAGTGCAAAAACCAAGAAGCGGTTAATGTGTGGAAAGCATACGAACAATCGCAAGAAAACTGTAAAGGTTATGAACCTTTGGTTATAATAAAAAGAAATAGAACAAAGCCTCTAGCCCTTGTAGATGCAGAGTACTTTATAGGATTACATAATGATAGACAAACTGATAAAACCAGTAGCGGAGATACTTGATAAAGTCATTCCAGACGCAGATCAAAAACAAAAAATAGCCCATGAAATTGCCACCATGTCACAAAAGCACATCCATGAGATTGCTAAAGCACAAATAGAAGTAAATAAAGCAGAAGCCAAAGGCACTTGGTTTCAATCATCATGGCGACCAGCTACAGCTTGGGTATGTGTTGCAGGTTTTGCAGTAAACTTTTTAATTAGTCCTTTATTAGCACCTTTTGGTATTGATGTACCACAAGCTGATACTTCTACTATGCTACCTGTATTAATGGGCATGCTTGGTCTTGGTGGCATGAGGAGCTTTGAAAGAATAAAAGGTGTAGGTAAGTAATGAGCCAAATAGCCAAAGTTGATGATAAATCAAGTCTAAATATATCACTTAGCTATCTTCTGCAAATCATAGGTGTTTCAGCTTTAGCTGTATGGGGTTATGCACATACAACTGAAAGGATAGACTTTAACTTAAGAGAAACACAAAACCTAAGAGCTAATCAAAATAAATATATATTTCCTGACATAAGAGTATTGGAAGAACAGGTGATAAAATTAGAAAAAGAAGTTATTATTTTAAGAACAGAATTAGAAGCATATAAGAAACAAAATGCAAATAATAAATAAAATAAAAAATACTGAGTTCTATCAAAACTGGGCAAAAGCATTTGCTATTTGTTATCCAATGATGGTTGAAGGTGATTTATCAGCATTAACCTTTACACATTTTTGGAAAGCTAATGTAACTGGTATTATTGCAGCTACTTTAGCTTCACTAACCAAGAAGTCTTGGTATCAAAGTTTTATGCAACATAAATATGCACCAGCAATTATTTTAGGTGTCTGCACCTTTGTAGCAGATTTATTAGTACATCCAACTCACTTTGGAGCATTTTGGACTGAAGCTCTAGCAACAGGAGTTGGTGCTGGTTTACTATCAGCATTTTTTATATATAGGCCATTAAAGATATGAGTTGGGAAAACTTTACCCTAGAAGAGTTTGCTTGCAAACATTGTGGCGAAAATCAAATTGAACCAGAGCTTATAGATAAGTTACAATTACTAAGAACAGAGGTTGGATTTCCGTTTAAGATTACAAGCGGTTATAGATGTGCAGATCATCCTATAGAAAAAAATAAATCCGCCCCAGGCACGCACGCTTTAGGTATAGCTGCTGACATTTCTCTCAGAGGAAAGCAAGCGCTAGAAGTTATATCAAAAGCAACTGATTATGGGTTTACTGGAATAGGAGTAAAGCAAAAAGGTAACGCTAGGTTTATACATCTGGATATTTCAAAAGATGCTAACGGAAGACCAAGGCCTCACCTTTGGAGTTACTAATTATGGAAATAAATACATTATTATTTTGGAACGTAATGATTACCTTGGTAATAATGCCTATCATTCATAACATAAGATCCAACGCGACAGAAACTAAAAGAATTGATATACTGGTAAACAAGACTCGGGAGGAAGTTGCTAGTAAATACGTTACTAAAGAAGAATTTTCACAAAGCATAGACCGAGTCATAGATCGTTTAGATAAACTAGACGAAAAAATAGATAGATTAATTACAGGTTAATATGAGCAAAGGCGCTTTTCAAACAAGACTAGGACAATTAGGGGAGATACCAAACTTTCAACAAACCCCTCCTATGGCATATAGCGGAAACTATTTCATGCCTCCTAAACCAAATTATTTACCAGTAGAAAAACAAGCAATGGCTAGAGTGCAACAGCCAATGTCAATAGATCGTCAACCAATGTCAATAGATCAACAAGTTCCATCTTTGCTTGCAACGCCAGTAGAACCAATACAGGCTCAACCGCAATCATTATTACAAACCCCTGGTACGGCAATACAAAAACCGATGGGATACAGCAATGCTGATTCAAGAATATCATTGCCACCAATAAACTTATTTAGATAATGTCAATAACACATGAGGAAGCCGTCAAGGCAGAACAAGCAGAACTATTATTAAAATCAGATGTTTTTAAGGAAGCTGTAGAAAATCTTAAAAACGAATACATCACTCACTGGTTAAATTCCAGAGATATAAAAGATGTAAACATCAGAGAAGACTTACACAGGTCTTTATTATTATTACCAGAGGTTGAAAGACACCTGCGTATCATTGCTGAAAAGGGCAAGCTAACAAAATCTAATATAAACAAAATTAGAAATATTGGTTAATACTTCCCTTTCTACACATTATTGATATAAAATACTCTTAAATACATTTAAGGAGTATTTATATGAGCAATAACGGAAAACCGACTGCTTTACAAACAGACACAGATTTAGCTGCGTCCGCGTTTGAAAGTATTTTAATGCCTGAAGAGGATAACATTGAAGATGCAGTCGAAGAACAGGATGTAGTAGAAGATGTACTAGAAGAAGAAGTCGTTGAAGATGATTCTCAATTTGTTGAAGATGAAATAGATCAAGAAATTATAGATGAGCTGGAAGACGACGAAGAAGTTGAACAAGAACAAACAGATGTTGAAGAGGAAGCTCCGCAACTTCAAACATTTACTGTAAAGGTAGATGGCCAAGAGGTAGAAGTCACGCAAGAGGAACTCATCAACGGATATTCTCGTCAGCAAGATTATACGCGTAAAACTCAAGAACTCTCTCAACAGCGTAAAACTATTGAGCAGCAGCAAGCAGAGTTGGAGCAAAGGGATGCGATCTATTCGCAGTTGCTACCAAAAATGGAAGCCCAGTTAAAGGGCGTTTTGGGTGAAGAGCCAGACTGGCAACGATTATATGAAGATGATCCAGTTGGTTATGTAAGAGAAAAACAGCTTTGGGATGAACAAAAGCAAAAGCTTGAAGCAGTACAAGCTGAACAGCAAAGACTTCAACAAGAGTCATTTGCTGAACAGCAAAAACTTATTCAACAACAAGTTGAAGAAGGTCAGCAAAAGCTACTTGAGTTAATTCCAGAATGGCAAAACCAAGAGGTAGCCAATAAAGAAAAAGCTGAAATTGCAAATTACGCAACCAGTGTCTTGGGATATACCCAAGAAGAGATCAACTCCGTATATGACTGGAGAGCTTTGCTTGGTTTAAGAAAAGCATGGTTAAGTGATAAAATCGCTGAAACTGTGAAAAAGAAACCAACACAAAAAGCACCAGCTAGAGTTGCAAGGCCTGGAACTACAAACAAACAAAAAACAGTAGCACCTGTAAAGAAAGCAAAACAGAGACTAGCTAAGTCTGGTAAAGTTAAAGATGCAGCTAAAGTCTTTGAACAACTAATTTAATTTTATAAGGAATATAACAATGGCTAAAGTAACAAACGCTTTTGACACATATTCGGCTACTGCTGATAGAGAAGATTTAAGTAATATCATTTACAACATCTCTCCAATGCAAACTCCGTTTTTGTCGTCAATAGGAAAAAGAAATATTAAGAACGTAGTATTTGATTGGCAAACAGAATCACTACCTACTCCTAGTTCAGCTGGTCAGCTTGAAGGTTTTGAACTATCAAGATCAACATCTACAGCTACAGCTAGAGTAAGTAATGTTGCAATGATCTCATCAAGAGACGCAACTGTAACTGGTTCTCAAGAAGCTTCAGATCCAGCTGGTAAGAGATCAGAAATGGCTCACCAACTAGCTATTATGGCTAAAGCTTTAAAAAGAGACATGGAAGAGGCTCTATGTCAAAAAGGTGCTAAAACAACTGGTAATGCTACAACAGCTAGGGTGACTGGTGGTTTTGAATCTTGGATCGAAACTAACGAATCAAGAGGAACTAATGGTGCTTCTACAGGTGGCGGAGCTGCCCCAACAGACGGCACACAAAGAGCATTAACAGAAGATCTTTTAAAAGACGTATTACAGCAAATGTTTGCTAGTGGTGCAGAGCCAAACATGGCTATCTGTGGCCCAGTTAATAAGCAAAAAATATCTGGCTTCACAGGCAGATCACAAGCTAGACAATTTGTTGACGCTAATACAGTTGAGGCTTCAGTATCTATCTATTCATCTGACTTTGGTGAACTAAAAATCGTTCCATCAAACAGATCAAGAGAAAGATCATTATTGTTAGTAGATCCAGAGTTTGCGAAAGTATCTTACCTAAGAGACTTCCAGACTGTAGATATTGCTACAATAGGAGATAGCGTCACCAAGATGATTATTTGTGAGTATGGCTTGGAAGTATCCAACGAAGCTGCTCATGGTGTCGTTGCTGACTTAACAACATCATAAGTTAAGTAATTAGCATAAAGGGAGGCTTCGGCTTCCCTTTTTTTTGTGCTAAAATTCCTACATGGCAAAAACTACAATAATAGATCAAAAAACAGGCGTTCAATCTCTCTTTGCAACAGAGGATGACAAGGTTATATATCAGACAAAACAGAACATACAACCAACGTTAGAATATGTAAAACAACTTTCTGAAAATGCACCAGGCAAAGATTTTCGGCATATAGCAGAAGTACCCATGGTAATATATCAAAAAGCGGTTAGAGAGGGTTGGGCCAAAGATTCTGCACAATGGAAAAAATGGTTAAACCATTCTGATAATAGACCATTTAGAACATGGAAAGGTAAAGTATGACGTATAGCGAACTAAAAACTAATATTGCTAATTTTTTAAATAGGTCTGATCTAACAAACCAATTAGATTTTTTTATTGATGCGACTGAAGCTGAGTTTAATAGAAGGCTTAGAGTAAAAGATATGATTAAAAGAGCTACTGCAACAGCAGATGCTCAATACATATCATTGCCAACAGATTGGTTAGAGGCAATAAATGTACAAATAGATGGTAATAATTTCAGCCCATTGTTTCAACAATCTATAGAGTCTTTGGATATTTATAGAAAGTCAGTAGACAATGTAACCAACCAACCAATTTATTATGCTTTGGTAGACAACACAATTGAATTAGCACCTACTCCAGACTCAAATTATACGTTACAATTAACATACTACGGCACTATAGATGCTCTAAGCGATACGAATACTAGTAACTTTATTTCTACATCATATCCAGATGCTTACCTATATGGTGCTTTAAAACACGCATCTATCTATCTTATGGAAGACGATAGAGTAGCTTTATTCACATCGCAGTTTGAAAAAGCTTTAGAAGAAATGAGAATGGAGCAAGAGAAAGCTGAGTTTGGCAAAGGATCTTTAATGCAAAGAAGAAAAACTTACGGCAAACCAGGTAAAAGTATTTACGTTTGGAAAAATAATTAGGAGATAACATGGCAGGATTTAGTGATTATTTAGAAGACAAGGTTTTGGAACATGTCTTTGGTGGTAACGCATACACAGCACCAACAACATTATATATTGCCTTATATACAGTAGCTCCTACTGATACTGGTGGAGGCACAGAAGTATCAGGCGGAGGATATGCAAGACAAACAGGAGCATTTACTGTGTCTGGAACTAATCCAACAACAGCATCAAACTCAGCAGCTATTGAGTTCCCAACAGCAACAGCAGATCAAGGAACAGTTGTGGCGGTGGGTATCTTTGATGCGCTTACAAGCGGTAACTTGTTAGCCTATGCTAATTTAGACGCATCTAAAGTAGTTGATACAGGTGATGTTTTTAGATTCAATACGGGTGACTTAGATATTACCCTAGCTTAATAACATGGCCACCATAGGCTATAACAAAGGCTATTACTCAAGGTCAAAATATAACGAGCTTTCATTTCAAGCCGAAGCTACTATAGCTCAAACTTCTGGTGGTAACGCTAGAAATACTGTTAGGGGAGCAGTTACTATACAAGGTGTTTCTAACCTAGTAGCAGATCCAACACTAATACAAGGTGGTATAGCTAGCATACAAGCTATATCTAATGTTACAGCTATTGGCACACAAATAGATTTAAGCTCAGCTACTATTCAGGCAATATCTGACATTACAGCAAATGGCAGAATAGTTGATAGTGGCGTTGCAACCATTGAGGCGGTATCAAGCATTTCTGCTGCTGGATCTGTTTTCTTAAAAGGCACATCAACCATAAATGAATTAAGTGGCTTTGATGCTATTGGTGGTTTAAAATGGGAAGACATAGTAGTTCCAGATGAAAGCTGGACGGATCAGATAGTTGCAAGTGAAGATTGGCAACAAATAACAGTATCTTCAGCAACATGGAATGAAATAACAAATCCAACTGATGATTGGACTAATCAAATAAAACCAAACACAGAATGGAATAAATTAGACAAACAAGAGGCAGCTTAGATGGCGGATACATATACAACCAATCTTAATTTAACTAAACCAGAGCCAGGTGCAGCGGAAGATACCTGGGGAATTTCGCTTAACGACGACTTGGACACGCTTGATGCTATTTTTGCATCAAATGGTACTGGTAGTAGTGTTGGACTTAATATAGGCACAGGCAAGACCTTAAGCGTATCTGGAACATTAAATATATCTGGTACTTTAAGTGGAGTAAGCACAAGCTCTATAACAGAAGGCACTAATTTGTATTACACAACCGCTAGGGTTAATTCTGCGTTTGATACAAGACTAGCAACAAAAGATACTGGCGATCTATCAGAAGGATCGAACCTTTATTACACAGACGCAAGAGTGCAAGCTGTTTCTATAAACAATGTTGTTGAGGACACTACGCCACAACTAGGGGGCAACCTAGACTTAAACTCAAACAATATTACAGGAACGGGTAATATTGACATTACAGGAAATCTAGAAATAGGAAGCAGTCACTTTATCGGTGATGAAGGCGGAGCAGGCCAAAGTGAAAACTTATACATTAAATCATCTGAAAACAATGACGTAATAATTAGAGCTGGCGTTGATTCAGATTCAATCAGATTACAAACAAGCGCAACCGATAGATTTAAAATTGACGCAGGCGGTGTGGGTTATTGGAATGGAACTAGCTATATTGATAGCGCTAGAAACTTATCAAATCTTGGCACAATTTCATCTGGTGCAATCACCTCTACTGGTAATTCACAAATGGCCAACCTGGTTGTTACTGGCGATCTTACTGTTCAAGGCACTACAACAACTGTAAACACAGATGACCTAAATGTAAAAGACAAAAACATCACCCTTAACTATTCAACAGGCGATACATCTGCAAATGCTAATGGTGCAGGTATTACTATTCAAGATGCTGTAAGTGCTACACAAGATGCCACCTTAACTTGGAACACAGCTAACGATAGCTTTAACTTTTCGCATGATCTTAACTTTGCAGACAATGTAAAAGCTCAGTTTGGTGCAGGTAATGATTTGCAGATATACCATGATGGTCATAGTTATATTAAAGATACAGGTTCAGGAAACCTTGTATTTGATACCAATGGCAATGGAATGTTTTTCAAACATGGTGATGAAACACTTTTTGAAGCCTATGCTGATGGTGCAGTAAACCTTCGCCATAATAATCAACCTAAACTATCCACGACTAGCTCGGGAATAGACGTAACAGGAAAAGTAACTGCTGACTCTTTTGAGGTTGATGACACTGATGACATAAGATTGCGTTTCCTAAATGCCTCTACATTTAAAGGTGGACTTCAGATTGCAACAACTGCTGGTGATATGATTGGAACATCAGCGGTGGATGATTTGTGTATACGTGGACAGTCTAACATTTTATTTGCTACTGGTGGAAATACAGAGAGAATAAGTATTGCATCTAACGGAGACATCTCCTTCTACGAAGATACAGGCACAACCGCTAAGTTCTTTTGGGATGCTAGTGCTGAACGATTGGGTTTGGGGACTGCTTCGCCGAGTGAAGCACTAAGTGTTTCAGGTAATGCAGAACTTGGAAGTGCTAATTATTTATATTTAAACAATGGTGGTTATGACGGAGCTGGAACTCATGCAGGTATCAGGTGGTTCTCAACAGGCTCAGCTAAAAGAAAATCAGCAGATATCATAACTGCTCGTGCTGATTCTTTTGCTAGGTCGGATTTATTGTTTAGAACACAATCAGGAACAGCAAACGCAGACCCAACTGAAGTAATGAGAGTTACACATGATAATAGAGTTGGAATTGG
>Ga0181380_1001222_pt1 | contig 11319 bp, 7 predicted proteins | sample 3SPOviralmetaG_FD_130116 | JGI IMG/M metagenome (GOLD analysis project Ga0181380, IMG submission 130116) | Marine viral communities from the oligotrophic San Pedro Time Series (SPOT) site, San Pedro Channel, CA, USA - 3 SPOT_SRF_2009-08-19 | ecosystem: Environmental > Aquatic > Marine > Strait... | reverse complement strand
TCCATCTCCATCTCCATCTCCATCTCCATCTCCATCTCCATCTCCATCTCCATCTCCATCTCCACCATCACCTAGCTCTGAAACAGTCAAACCAGTACCGCTCCAGTCTCCATCAAAAGGGCATTTAGATTCTTTTGTTGTAAAAGTAGAGACATCAGTTTCCAGGAGCCATGTAGGATTCCAGCATTCGAAATCTTGAGGTCTCTCCCAAAGTTGTTCAACCAACTTCCAATAAATGAGATTGTTGCTTTCGCGTCTGAAAAGGTATCGCACAAAGCTATCTGAATCAGCTACGATATTCCATTCTTGAGTTATAAAACCTCCACCATACCGCTGTGAATCAAGTTCAAAGACTCCGCTATTATTTCCAAGACACCCTACGATCGCAGTATTTTCACCCTCACCCACTTCAAACTCTAGCAGCCAATAAGGACGGGAGGATTGAGTTGCTTGACCTGCAATATTGCCAGCGGGAGATCGTAATATAGTGTGATATGCTACCGATGAACTTTCGGTTGTCTCGACAAATTGAAGTCCTACCGCTAAGTCTTTACCATAATCCTGTAAATTATCGTTCGTACTATTAAAGGTATACGGTGTTACTTCTTGCCCCTCAGTAAAATTGCTTTGACCGGGATCAAGTATTCTTACCTTACACTCGTATGTATAGGTTTTCCCTGTAATATTGGCAGTTAAAATATTGTAAGCTGAAGTGCTTGAATTAGGATCTAAGATGTAGGTTGTTACATGTTCGCCAATTATTCTTTTTTCAGATCCGCAATCGGCTGTACCCTCGACACCGCTTTCGTAGATAGGCCCCTCTCGAAATGTTTTACTTGATACCTCTAATATAATAGGAGCAAAAGTAACAGCAGCTTGAACGGCTCCATCGGGAGGTTCTGTATCTGGTTCTATCTGTACCTCAAACGTCCATTTATAACTACTTGAAGCAACATCGTATACTTTTACTAGTTTACAGGTAGGGTTATTTTCATTTACCCATTCTAAAACATCTTGTGTTTTGTCGTACCTACCATCGCAAACACCGTTTGTTAATGTGTTAGTTACAAATACAGATTGACAGTCAGTAGTCATAACTCCAACTGCTTATTTAACTAAGATTACGCCTTAGCGTTGTCAGGTGTTGAGTAGTCTGCTGAAGATCCTGCAGCGTTTTTAGCTTTAATTGTGTAAGAATAATACTTACCAAAATCCGCGTCGTCGTCGGTAGTTGTTTGCGAAGAAGTTGCACTACCTGAGTGATTAATTGTCTTAGGGTTCCATCCGGACTCTGCACCTGCTACGATTGTTGACGGAGAAGTATGCTGCCCCTCTCTTTTCCAAATTTGATATTGATCAGCGGAACCGCCGTTTTGTTCGCTGGGGGGTGTCCATGTTAATATTATATCTGCCATAGTATTTAATTTTTAAGGTTTTGTTAGTTATTTTCAATCGGTTGTTTTTCACTGCCAAGGCCATTCAGTTGTATTAACTGGAAGAGTAAAGCTACTTCCGTCAGAATGGTAAGCACCACCTCGATGCGTAGACCCGTCACTATGAAAAGGACGAAGACCTATCCAAAAAGATAAGTCATCAGGTGTTGTAGTATTTGGCTGGGCACGATATTCACCCGTGATCTGACATCCTGTACCGCTTACATTCTTGAAATGACCATACAGCAGTTCACCAAAATGCATAGAAACCATGTAACGACCCCCATACGCTAGTGATGGATACAACCTTATCTCAAACTCTCTCCAATCAGGTCCGAAATCATTGTGTCTTATAATTGAGTTCCAGTTATACATCCTGGCTTTAGATGATCTATCTAAATCCTTTAGTTGATTCCATTCATTATGTGTATCAGCACGAGTGTCGGGTCTTGCTACTGTCCAGTATTGATAAACATTGTCGAAATATCTACTGTCATATTTATTTCTATATCTTCCACACCAACGAGCCACACCTCCACCTACTGGTATATTTGTCCAACCGCTCTCGGACCAATAGAAAATACTCGTTTCAGGTGTCGATCTTCTAAATGTTCCTTGAGAAAATTGAGGTCTGTGTAAAGACTCCCTCCCCGAACCAACTGCGTCATCTAGATTACGAGGTATTGTGGTGCTCGTACTACAACCAAAACCTGAATATCTACCACTACCTAGAACCCACGCACCGACACCGCCGAAAGCACCATTCTTAATGTGAGTTAAGTATAGAGCATTATTTACATTAAAATCATTACCATCTGGGTCTTCAAACTTATCTTCAGTGCCGTTGTAATACCAACGGTGAATATCGTTCCCTGTACAATCCGCTGGATTGGGGCCAGCACATTGCTCGGAATCGGCAGTACCAATTGCCGGGTGAACTTGTAAATTGGTTATGCTTGTTCCGTTTAGAGTAGAATTTTCCGGTAGGGTTATGTGTACCGGAGCCGTCGGTTGACCATATGGAGAGTGAGCCGGATCACATGAGTCAAGAAAATCGGGAGCGAATATATAACAGTATCTGTGTCTGTCAGTGTCTCCCGTGATGTGATAGCTATAAACACCAAATGGATTGGATGGGTGAAAAGATTGATCGTAAGAACTCTGTTTGGAGTGTTTATATAGTTTCGGGTAGTAGTCTCTACCAGCGGTTGTACTTATAAAAGGAAACCAAAGAACTGTATATCTATTCTGATTTGGATCGAAAACTACCCAAGCTTCTTCGTCGCTTCCCTGACTATCAAAACCCTCAATTTTCCACGACGGCATTGTTCCATCAGGGTTTAATTTCCACCTACGCCGAAGGAGGCCATATTCATTCACCCAAACAAGATCATTATAATCCCGTTTTCCTTCATAAGTTACTGCGATAGGTGCAAGCTTGAATTTACCGTCCTGATACGAGCTAGAGTTTTGCTTGCAGAAATCAACCGTTTTTGCAGCCCCATTTACCCGGCCGTTGGGGTAGTAGAGATCCATACGAATAGAACTGCTATTTCCTGTAGCATACATTTGTGCTGGAGTCGTTGGAGGTGCGTTATCAGGGTATGTCCCTTCATTCAGAACACCGGAACCCTGTATTGACCGTATAGTATTTGCATTGTCATATATTTTCATCTGACCGGTTCCAAAGAAGGCCCCGTCGGATGCGTAATCATTTGGATCAATATAACCCGCACCTGCACCTTCGACACTTAGCCCTGTGACCTGTGCAGGGCGTTCTGGTCTTGCATTTACATTTAATACTGTATGCGGAGCGGGTATCTCATTCGCAGTTCTATATTGAACTGTTTCCGACCAATCACTGGTTGAATATTCATTACCTGCGTGGGAACACCTAATACGAACATAGTAAGTAGTTTCGGCTTCAAGACGGCTACCTGGCTGTTCCTCTATAAAGAGTGAGATACCCCGAGGATCTTGTATATAGTCAATTACTGTAGTACTAAAATCAGACTGTTTGGAGATCTGAAGTTGATGACGTGATGCAAATTCGTGGTTTTGCCATGTAATTGTAACATCCTTAGCTGGATCGTCATTGAAAGCACTATAAAAGGCCTTCAATTCTTCTATCGGATCTAATTTCACTCTAGGAGTCTGGTAATATTTTACATCCGACCAATCGCTAGTTAGGTATTTATGACCGTAACCAACAGCTCTAACCCGAGCAGCATAGATTGTGTTGGCTTCCATGCTTGAAAAATACATGCCTGTCGTATCAGGAGTGTACTCTTCCTCAGGGGGGTTGAAAAGCTCCTGACCAGATTCATACTTATCTAACTGAAGCTCGTAGCCCTCTGGATATGTTGCATTTTCAACATTATTCCAAAGCACAGCAAACTCCATTCTTTCTGGATTCATGAACTCAGGAACCTTCATCTCTACTATAGGTTTGCTGAGTTTTTCTGTAGTAGTCTGAGCGTCTACATTTTCAACTTTTCCAGGTTTTTCGGTTTCTACATCAAAAACCCTAATTTTGTCAGGATCTTCTGGTTTTGCTGTTAACGAAATAATTTTAACAGGTTTTTCAGGAGATGCTCCGGGGGTGCCAACTTTTCCAGGTTTTTTGGTTTTTACATCGAAAACCCTAATTTTGTCAGGAGCTTCTGGTTTTGCATCAACATTATTAACATTCCCTGGTCTATTTATCTCTAATTCAAGATCTATTTTTCCAGGCCTGAGAGGTTTGACATCTAGATTTTCAACCGTTCCAGGTTTGTCTAAGCATTTAAAATCTTCAATATTACCTGGTTTAGTAGGCATGGCCTCAATAGAATCAATATCACCTGGCTCAATTGGCTTAGATACAAGGTCGACTTGACCAGGCTTTGGAGGCATAGCTCTTAGATCTGTAACATAGCTAGGTCTAACTTTACCGGCATCAAGATCTTCTATTTTACCCGGAAGAGGAGGTAGTACAATCAAGTCTGAAATGTTACCCGGTTTAATAGTGCTAGCGTCGAAATTGACTATATTTCCAGGAATACTAGAGCCTGATGCAGTAAGATTAGTGATTTGACCAGGTCTTTCCGGTAGAGTTTCAAGATTAAAAACCATCCCGGGAATGCTGTCCTTAATAGTGTCTAAATATTCTGGTGCTATAACATAGATCCAGTACATCCCTGATTGTCTATCGTAAGCTGCAAAAGAGTCACGAAGATCGTAATGCAGTTCTTTCTCCCAAACACTTTTAGACTTCCAGCTAACCTGTGCAGGATCTGCATAATTTTTTACATCCTCTGCCCCACGAGCTGCGGACTCATCCTTATAGATTTGGCCATCGTGCCCAAGCCAGAAGCTCATGGATCCAGTCTCACCGGCAACAACCTGCGAGCTTACGGCTGCAGAGAAATTGGTAGCGGGTGCCTGCTCAACTCTGTAACCCGTTTCCGCTTGGTCGGAGGTCGGAGCGTAGAGGAGATGGCATCCTTTGTTAGTGTGGACAACCACCTGATCGCCGCGCGATGATAGTGCTGTAATTGCTGAAGCGTTAGTACCAAGTATATCGACTACACTGAGTAGCCCTCCGTACGCATCAATGACTGGCTCCTCAGTAGAATATGGAGAGTCTTTGATCGGGCTAGTCTTGGATGCAGGTTCGGATATATAGACTCGCAACGGTTGGTCAGGATTTCCGGCAGCGTAAATTGTTTTCTTAGGCCCTTGGACAAAAAACTTACAGTTTGGAAATTTAGCCCATTCGTATGAGTAAAGCTCTTCATCAGGAAATACTCCTTTTGATTGTTTACCTACAAAGACTGCTTCTCCATCGCCATCACCAAATGAGTAAAGCTGATTACCGACAGGAGCTAAAACCGCCTTTCCCTCCTGATACATTTCCACAGGATCGATAATAAGATAGTTATTACCAAAAGATTCTAACTTTGTGTTTTCGGAAGATATGATAGCAAGCTCATGCACTTCTTTCGTACGGCTTATGAACAAAGCCGAATTACCTTTCCCATCATCAGAACCGTATAAATGATTCTCATCAAGGTTACTCAGAGATGATACCTCTCCCACTTTTTTCCACACAGGACCGGAGCGCAAGCCGCCCGGCCCGTACGGCAAGCAACCTTCGACTACACGAAGGGACCCGCGATCGGCATCATCGCGATGCGCTTCGATCCCGGTGAAGGATGGTATCCGGAAAAACCTCACTCTTTATTTGTAGGCTTTTCTTTGTACGGGAACAATCGGTTGAGTTTCGCCTGACGCCTTTTACAAGCCCCGCATTGAGGGATATGCAACGCGTCGGTCACCTTCTTTATAGTATCTCCAAGCCCTTTTGAGCTATCGATTTTAGGTAAGTCTTTATGTTTTTGTTCTTCGCTCATGATAAAATAATTTTAAAATTTCCACTCTCGATTGTGCTACCTTCATCCTCCCCGATACCTCCACTCTTAAAAGGTGGGTATGTCATAAGAACAGTCTTACCGGTGGTTATGTTACTTTCAGTACATACGAGATTATTTTGGTCACTGTTTAGGGGTGCCGTAACAGTCCTGTCGTTTCCGGGATTACGAATATCACTGTAACTAAGACCTGTGAACTCAGCTGTATCCGTCCTACCGTTGACCATTTGTGCACCGCTCCAACTCCAGGTATATAAATGATCCCCATTTTTTATAGGTCCGTTATCAGAAGCATTCCAATATATTTTTGCAGTAGAATACCAATATCCACTAGCAGTAACTTCACACTCAGCAACACACCTTCCTACTATAAAAGATGTTGGGCTTTGCGATTGCCACGAATCGTCATCTGTTTTCTCTGTCAGCAATCCGCTTTTAAATGTGTAAGTCTCTTTTTTGGTGCTGGGAGTTATTGTAATTTTTGTGCAGTTATCGCCTTGTGCTGTCTGCGTAACCTCTATCTTAAAATCTTTTAGCAGTTCTATCTCTTCGGATTTTCTAATTTTATCACCGTCTGCAAGAGTTATAGAAGGTGTGAAGAAATAGTTATTCTTCTCTGGTCCATCAATAAAAAGATCGTCTGTAACCAATAGGCTTTGCAGATCAAGAGTGCCTAGGCTCAATTCTTCTGAGCCTTCAACTACGCTTAGCGAGCTTATGGTGTGTTGAGAACCGCTTTCATCACTCTTTTGAAGTAGCTTTATTTTTTCAGGTGGTATCTCTACATCATCCTCATCCTTAGCTTTCTCTCTTTTTAAAGATCCGCAGCTATCGGAGGTGATGTCTAACTTCTGTAAATCATATGTTTTAGCATTGAGCTTAATGTCTTGAATGGTTGCAGATGAGCTGGACAAAGATACTTGGTTAACATTTGCAGTTACATCATACCCATCCGAAGCTTCGTTTACTATATGAGAAAATTTAAATAGGGAGCCAGTTAAGGGTTTTGTAGTGCTACCATCTTCATACGAAGGTTCACCATCCTTGAAAATTATATACTCAGTGGGAGGTGGTTCATTATTTTCAGGATCAACCCCCTCCCCCTCATTTTTCTTAAAGGTCATGGACTGAAGCTCGTGAACTTTGGCCTTAATAGTATCGCCAAAAGGAGATACTATTTTTATGCTATCTACTTGCTCCTCACTCCCTCCGCTTTCAGGCTCCTTAAATTCATCTAAAACTAATTTCTCAGGGTCTTCAGGGCAGGAATCACCACAGCTATTCCATGCTATAAATTGACGAATCGTTGCCTCACTTTCAGTCGTGTGGCTATCTCCGATTTTTATATCGCCCTGCGGGTTCTCATCCTGATGCCATGTGTTATCTGTATTGATACACATCCCGATATAGTAGCAGGCGTCGGTGTAAGTTATTTCACCTGTTTTTTCATCTTCTTCCTTTGCGGAATTACAGAGCAGAACCATAAGATCGCCATGTAAAACTTCTTCATTTTGCATACCGACTCCACGCTCAATTGCTGCTTCCTTAAAAGCTTTTTGAGCATCTTCTGTGCTTTCTACATCCTCACATTCTTCGAAGCTAGTTTCAGAAATTTCAATCCAGTGAATTTTGAATAACTGCTCACCGCCACTGCCACCAACATCACTAAACCCCTGCTCAACATCAGCAACAATCTGCTGTTCTGAAGCTGCATCTATTTCAGTTTTAAGCTGCTCAAGTTTTAGCTCAAACTCCTGAAATTTTTCTTTTAAATCAGAATCTTCACCCAACATAGCTCACAACAACTTTGTATATTCTTTTCTCTTCCGTAGGGTCAGAGCTTGTAAATACAGGGGTGCTTACAACGCTAAGATTGGATGCGACAGTTGTACTACCTCCGCTTCCTTGGCTGTATGTTATAGTTCCACCCCCATCAGCTATAGGTATATTTTTAAACGTAGGAAGCTGACTGATTTCTTTTTTTCCGTCATCGTAATTACCGAGAAACTTAAAACCGTTAGTCATACCGGATCCTGTGGCTAAACCACCTAAGTCAGTCCTACCAACACTAGTAAATATTGCATTTTTAATGAGCTGCCTAAACGGAATAACCTTTCCACCAACTTTTGCTACCAAGTAGAAGTCTAACATTACTGAAGGTTGCGATGAGCTGACTCCTTTCCAATACGCTGAAAGATTGGTGCTTACGGTTTTATTAACTACATAGAATGAAAAGGAAGCTACCTGTCCAACAACTGAACCAGATCCCGACGCACCACCTGCGCTAATCCTTAATCCGTTATTATCAAATTCTACATATTGCGGTGATTGAAAAGATGTTGATCCCAAAGATTTTTCTCCACCAAGCGTCCAATAAGGACGGCAATGGCTAACCCACTCAACTGACCAAATATCTACCCCTGGATTACTAAAACTAACCTGAGCCGAACCTCTCAGCCATTTACCCATGTTAATATTCCCTGCTTGAGCAACTAAAGCATCCGTTAAATTCACATCACCCAGCTTAGGTATTTTCGTTATAGGTGTTTCTGTGGGGTAACTATAGGAAAGATCCTCTGGGGGTCTTGATACAGGGTATGGGGCGTATTCCCATGGAGTTTTATTATTGGTCGTTCCGCCAGCGTTCTCATTCAGAGGGTGTTTACTCCATGTGCTGTCCTTACCTTTTGGAGAATATCCTCTGAAATGATCAGCACGAAGAACTACATAGTTTCTACGAATCTTTTTAAGATCGCTTGACGATGAAACATTCTCAGACACCCAAGTATCTCGAACTTCCACAAAGTCACGGGTCAGTATAGCCAGATCTTTTGTTGAATCACTAGAATCTTTTTGAACATTAGTTAAAGGTCTAATCTGCTGGTTTACTAGGTAGTGATCATTATACTCAAAATCGCGAGTCCCAACGGGAAGAAACAAAGGATTTTCAGCATCAAAGATTTTATTTTTAGTGTAGAACTCAGCACTTATAGCGTAAGACCTTCTTACTGTCTGATACCCTATTTGATTATCTTTTGTAATTGTAGGCTCACCCTGCGGTCTTATTGGCGCTGTCCACGAAACATTCCAAACATCAATACCAGGAGCTTTTGTATCAACTGATATAGATGTACGGTGCCATGTATGATTAAACTCAACTCCTACAGGTATCTCAAAGAGATCGGATAAGTAGGGTTCAGAGTTTTCTACAACTTTTGGTAAATATTCCCAGGGACTACTTTCCTTATCAGGATTGTTATGAGGGTGTTTAGAAAAATTGTTGCTGCTGTATCCTAAGCTGTTCACAGCTCTGAGAACTACAAATGTTCGGCTGCATCTTTTGAATCCACGACTCTGAGCAAACTGTTCAGAGCTCCATGTATCTCTTATTTGCACAAATTCGCGAGTAAGTATCGCAAGATCCTCAACTTCATCGGCACCTTTCTGCGCATTGAGTAAAGGCTTGATTTGCTGATTTACTAAATAGTGATCGGTATACTCATGATCAGCTTTACCGGTTTCCAAAAACAAAGGATTTGAAGAATCGAAAATCTTATTCTTGTTGTAATACTCCGCACTGATTGCATACGAACGAGAAACCGTTTGATAACCGGCAGCCGTATCTTTTGTAATTGTCGGCTCACCTTCTGGTCTGATTGGTGAAACCCATGAAACACTCCATACATCAATACCCGGAGATTTTGTATCAACAGAGATAGATACCCTGCTCCATTTCTGGTTAAAATTTATACCTTTTGGTATATCAAATTCTTCCGATAAAGTAGGTTCAGAATTAAGAACAACACTAGGTGCATATTTCCATGGGTTCTCATCTTTCTGAGGACTGATTGATGGATGGTACTGAAAGTTATCTGCTGAATACCCAAGGCCATTTACAGCCCGAAGAGCAACAAACGTACGGCTACATCTTTGAAAACCGTTACTGTGGCTAAATTGTTCAGAGCTCCAAGTAGGTCGTATCTCTACGAATTCACGCGTGAGATAAGCTACATCAACAGAACCTTGTTTTGGGCTTATTTTTTGATCAACTAAATAGTGACCTTCAAATTCTTCATCCTCAGTACCAACCGCCAGGAATAAGGGGTTGTTATTATCGTTAATACCAGTATAGCTCGCCCTGTAGCCTTCGACCACATACTGTCGGCTTATGCGCTGATACCCAACTGCATCGTCTTTAGAAACCTGGGGACGACCCAGAATCCTGATTGTCAGGTCTTTGGTCATAGGACTACCAACCCATTCTACGGGTCAAACGAAGAGATCCTTTATGTTTCTGAGGAGTAACTAATGTTCTTAGTCTTTTACGAGATTCCTCAGCCATACGGAGCAGAAGCTCACGGTTATCACCATTGTAACGAGGGTCAGAAAGCAGTTTAGCTTGTGCCATTGGGAACATAATATCCCACACAAGATCAGACGGTATTCTGGGCTTATCCGCATCATTGACAAGTGCAGACGGTATGATGTTACCGTAAAGTTCAACGGTGTAAGCTTTGTCAGGTATCGGATAGAGGTAGAATCTTGGGATTACCTTCTCATCACTACCCTTATCACGATTATCTAAATAGTACCAAATAGGGCGGCCAATCTCCGCCTCATTGTCCTTGTACTGTGGGAAGTTTAGACCACGACCAGATGGTGCTCTAAAATCCCATGAGAATATAGCACGGGCACGAATCTCAGCTTCCGGGCCAGTCATTGGAGAAAGAGGCCCCTCCCCTACCAACTCAGGAATCTTATCAACTGAAGTTACTTCGGCAGGAAGATCGGCCCCGGCCTGCTCACGCCCATACGACAATGTAAACTGTTTCTGCGCCCACATAGGACGCCTACCGTCGATAGGATTATAGCATTCACGATAAGCCTGATTGATGCAGATACCAAGACGGCTCCGATCAACAGGAGGAAGATCAGCGCTCTCATCAGCGCCAAGCATGGACGCGAGCTGATCTTTTAGAGCTAAAAAAGAGATATCGACCATTAAAGAATACTAGGAAACCGCTAGCTCTTCCGCTACCGGTTGAGTTTTCTTGTTCTTGGTCGCTTTCTTTTTTGGTTCTTCAAGCAATACAGAGAAGAACATAGTTTTATATAGTTTTCCCTGCGTACGGAAAATATCATCTACTTCTTTCTGATTCTCAGGCTCGTATGAGTAATTCCGAGATTCTTTGTCCCACAGAAATAAATATCTTTTCTGTGAGATTCCTTTAATTCTTATTGAGGGCGTTGTGCCCATCATATCTCTTTTTCCTAGGATGATTATTTTCATAAATTAAAAAAAGCCTCTCCCCAGCGGATGCCGAGGAGAGGCCAAGTGGTTAGGTGGATTGGAAATCCATTTATTGGGTCAAGGACAAGCCTGGAACCTGACGAACAGCTTCTACAAGCTGAACACCTGGAACACGACCTCTTGTGTCCTTGCGAACATTCATTCCGTATACGGACTGAACACC
>Ga0181380_1001221_pt1 | contig 11328 bp, 9 predicted proteins | sample 3SPOviralmetaG_FD_130116 | JGI IMG/M metagenome (GOLD analysis project Ga0181380, IMG submission 130116) | Marine viral communities from the oligotrophic San Pedro Time Series (SPOT) site, San Pedro Channel, CA, USA - 3 SPOT_SRF_2009-08-19 | ecosystem: Environmental > Aquatic > Marine > Strait... | reverse complement strand
CTATGCTATGCCTGACCGCAGGCAGCACGGGGGTTCGGGGGAGCTTAGCTCCCCTGATAATTGGTTTTATGACCTATTTGCTGTGGGAGTTGTAGATGGTGAGTACTTGAGCGAGGACTATTACTTCTGTCATCTGGCAAGGGAGTGTGGTATAGAGCTCTGGGCTGATATTAAAACTCGGCTAGGGCACATAGGGCAAATGACATACTGGGGGTGTTTGGAGCATCAACTCAAGAGCGATGGATTAGACCAAGATTTTAAGACTAGGCAGTAGATCTAGAGACTGCAAAATCGCCTCCAACCTGACCTGGCGCAAAAGTTAACTGCTCCCCATCACCTGCGGTGTCGACCTTGGGCGCAACAGGTTTGCTAGTGTCTTCGCCACCAAATGCGTCAGCAAGAGCGCTGCCGAGCTGAATAAGTCCACCAACAGCCCCGACAGCCTCACCAACTACAGGGATTTCTGCGGTAGTTGCTTCTGCGGCGTCAACCTCTGGCAATGCATCATCAAGCCCCTTTACAACATCCTCTGTTTCCTTCCCAACAGCACTCGCCTTTGACCCTATATCCACTGCTGGTTCATCGCCAAGCTCTGCTGTTTCCTTAGCTAGGCTCTGTGCCTCAGACTTTACAGCTTCTTCAGGATCAGAGCCGTTTCCTAGCGAATCATTCATAGATGACAACTGGTCTCGCAAGTCCTTCGCACCTTGAAGCAATTGCTGACGGATTGATCCGCTAGGTGTAGCAGGGTCTGCGCCAGTAGCTTCATCCGCCAAGTTTTGAAGTCGAGCCGAAATGGGCGGGAGAGAGCTACCGCCTTCGCCAACATCACTCGCGGTATGCTCCACCGCCTCTCCGACCTCTTGTAGTGGCTCACTAATACGACCAGTAAGACGATTCGCCGCTGCTGTTCTTGGGTCTATCTCACCCTTAGAACCTATGGCGCTACGCACATCTTGCAGTTGCTGTGCTAGTGCCTTTGTATTTTTAGCCATAAAGTTTCTACGCACAAATCCGTGCTTTACCTCATTGAGGTGATCGACACCATTGGTGTAAGAATTAGCGAAACCCTCAATACCTGAACCAAATCCAGAAACCTGACTAAGAAACGCCTTCCGCTCTGCGTCTTTCTTTTCTTGCGCGGACGCAGTAGCATCACGGGCAACACGCTGTGCGTCTCTAAACGCCGACGCAAACTGATTCACAGCAAGCGTTGTGTTATTGAGACCATCATTGAATTGCTTCAATCGTCCTTGGTATAAAGCGCCAGTTGCTCCTATGTCTCCCATTATTATTATTGGGAGATAATATCAACCGCTTCATCGTCAGCATCGCTGAAATCGCCACCCTCTGTGCTGTATAATAGATCGCTAAGATTTCTCATTACTTCCATTCGGTTGAAGTTCAAAAACATAAAATCATACATTCCTTTAGCTTTTGACCTATGGTAAAGCTCTATAAATCTCTTGCTATCGCCACCAGAAATCGCATTCATCTCCTCACTCAAATCTTTAACCTCCTTCTCGCTCATCTTGCCTAACAAGTACACATAGTGTAGATTAGCACGAATTACGGGACTAACTGCACCGACAAACTTTTGAATTGCCATCACTAGTGTAATTTTGCCTTCGCCGTACATATGTCTGAACGAGGCATAAAACTTGCTAAATCTGCGCCCTTCGTAGCTATTGATGCCGTGATTAATGACGCCCATTGCGTCATCAAGTATTATGAGCCACCTGCGCCCCCGCTTCTCTTCATCATCTTCCTCGCTTTTGATTATCTCTAATATTGCCTCAAGCGTATCCATTGAAAAGGTTTCGGTGTGAAAAAAAAGGTGGTCGTTGTCTACTAAATCTCGCATAATTGGATCTTGAATCGATGGGCTGAATAAAATGACTCTATCGTCAAAAACTGGCTTCCACATTTTTGTAACCAGATTATGGAGTAGAGTACTCTTGCCACTTTTGATTTTACCAAGAATCAAATGTGCGCTCGGAAACTCCCACAGCGCGTGATTAGCTCGATTGTATTGACTTTCGTCAATCTCCACAGGCTGTATAGTAAGATCCATATATAGCTATTTAGTACATAGAGAATACCTTACGCATTTTTGCCCGCTTTGCCTTCATAGCATCAGCTTGCTGTGCCTGTTCCCGTTCTTTCTTAACTTGAGCCGTAAGTTTTTGACGAGTAAGATTATCTTCGGCGATGATGCGGTCTTGAATCGCCTTCGCATTCTCCTGCGGAGATAAGGAAAAGTCGTAATCGGCGGTCATTTCGTAAAAGCGCGTCCGTTCTTCGCCTTTTATTCCCTTAGCAATCTTATCACAAATCTGGCGATACTTGCCATAGTCCTCATGCTTTTTTTGCTCCTTCAGCTTTTCTCTAAGTGCGCTCAACTCCGCCTTCAGCGCAACACTTTCGGCATCTTGCCTAGGCAAAGATGGTGTCGGCGTTTCCTCTTCTTCTTCCTCTAAAGCCTCTTCGAGTACTGAAACAGCAGTTGGCGCTTCGTCTGGTATTTCAATCCTAACTTCGGCAGTATCCTGCGATGGCGTAGGAATCTCTGGCGTAGGCGTGGGACTCGCCCCACACGGCGATAGAGTGTCTGGATCTGCGTGTACTTGACTCTTAAGCTTTTCAACCTCCTCTCGCATTTTCTTTTTAAGTATAGCTTTAGCATTATCTTGTGCAACTTTGCGCTGGTCGATAACCATGCGTTTAGCCTGCTCTTCCGTTTCCTTTTGCTGCTGTTTAAGCTTTTCTTTTGCTTCTTTTCGCTCCTTTGCCTTACGGATACGTCCCTGTCGCATTTTCTCGATCTGCTCGGGGCTTAGTGTTCGCTTAGCTTTCGGCTTTGTTGCGTTATCGGGCATCTTTAATTATAGGATAGAAAAATAGAATGCCAACTTGTTTTATTGAACCGAACGGCTTTGGTGCTATGTACCAAGCAATGCTGTATGGCTTTGCGGAGTGCCTTAGACATGGTTTGGCATACCATCACACACCGCTTAGGAATATCCATCACAAAGCCAATCAAGCAAGAGCAAATCAGCTTATTGGATTTCTTAGCTATGATATCGCAACACCAAGTACAGAGCGAATCGAATATACTAAGGAACTTTACAGCACACCGATAGATGATTTGTTTAATGAAGCAGTACTCAGTGTAATCCACAGCGAATATGGACGCAATTGGAAGCCAGTAAATCCTTACCGAACCCTTGATACTTCATATGTTGCAGTTCACATTAGACGTGGCGATGTGAATGCATCCAAGCACCCAGACAGATTCATTTCGCTAAATCAGTACATAGTGTGGATAGAGCAACTCCACAGCCTATACCCTTCTCATCAAATACTTATTCTTAGTGAAGGCAAGACAGAAGATTTCACAGATTTGCCAAAATATGCGCGTCTACATCTAGGCGGTGATCCACTGGAGACATTCAATATAATGGTAGAGGCAGACGTGCTTTTCCCAGCTCGAAGTTCCTTCTCTTTTACAGCAGGTATCCTAAATAAAGGAATTGTTTATTGCGATGCTTATGAGAAGGCTTGGTATCACACACCCAGCAAAAAGTGGCTAGACCTGAAATCGCAGGTCGCACGATTGCCAAGAAGCTAGGGTTGTACGGAGAGCATCTCCCTACTCAATCCCTCCGTCTACCATTATATAGGCATCTCTCATGTACTCAAACTTTGGGTTCAAGTATGTAGGATCTAGGCATCGCGGGTGGTCTACGCGTTCCCATCCAAGCTCCTCAACCATTAGTTTATCAAGACAAGAGGCAGAGAGCAGGTCGCAGTCCTCATAATAACCGCCATCAGCTTCAGCTGTAACCCACGCAACCTTCTTGCTTAGCCAGTGTTTTGCACCCCTTAGCACATTCAAATCTTCACCTTGAGTGTCAATCTTAATATGATCAATCATAGGGAAACGCTCTGAGTACTTAGCTTCAAACGCCTCAAACCACATTGCGAGAGACCAAACCTTCACATCTATGATGTCTTTGATTTTATCAATAAAAGTTCCCCGCTTTGGGTAATAAAATGAAGAACACCCAGTATCGAAGCCATTGACAATAAACTTTCTTTCGGTTTCCTTTTCTACATTACTAAGCGCAACCTGATAAGCAAAGAACCGATTATGCCACTTTTTTTGTAAGTGCCGTGGGTCTTGTCCGTCATAAACCATCACATTTTTTATCGCAGTTTCCAAAGGCTCAAAACCAAAAACAAATAGATCGGGTTGTTGCGCCAACCAAACACTTGAATGTACTGCCTCATTACTCAAGCCAATATCCAACTTGATTCGAGTACACAATTCTGGAATATCAGGAATTGTCAAGGTTTTCGCCATTAGTACCTGCGGAGATATTCGTTTGGAATATTGTGCGCAGATAATAGTTATGGCGCAAACGACGATCGAAAACATCAGCAATAGATTTATCAACGAGCCTGGGTATTTCCTTGGCAGACTTGGCAACGTCGAAGCTACTTGTCTGCTTACAGGCTTAGAAGGACAGATGCGAACCAATGCTGGTCTCTATGGCGCAGATGCAGAATTGGCACAATTTAGAAAATTATTTACTAGATCTCTTTTTGCTTGTGATGCTTTTATGCGTGTTTACACGTGTAAAAGCTTTAGGGTATGCGATGCTCTAATGGTAAAGCTTGGTATTTGGAGACCCACTATTCCATACTTTGAGTATGCTGGTTTTTACTTACAGATGCTAGAGTGTCTTACTAAAAATAATAACAAGGTTGCCATAGTATCTCACTTTAGTGAGGAGATTAAAAACCAGATTGGAGTACTCAACGAGGTATGGGAGAATAAATATGAAATCGATACCGACAATATCTGCGTGGTTCACGCATACAACACAACCTATGAGAGACCTCACTCTGGCTATGAAGAAACTCTAAAGGATTTAACCAAGCGTTGCCTAGACACGGATGCCACGCATTTCTTTTTGAGTTGTGGTGCTTATGGAATGCCCCTTGGCGCTGAAATATCAGCAAAAAACAGAAACTCAATATATGTTGGTGGCATATTGCAGATAATGTTTGGGATCATGGGAGCTCGTTGGGACGATCGTAAGGAAGTAGCACAATTTATGAATACGTATTGGGTCTATCCGTCGAGCAAGAAATATAGCGCACTCAAGTCAGTTGAGTCTGGCTGTTATATTTAATCGTGGAAAGCGCCCCACACGGCGCCAGAGTGTCAGTGCTTCCTGCGGTCAGGCACTCCAACCCATACCTGACTTGCCAGCTAGCCTTACCGCGCCTCTCCTGCCATTTACCCTCTTACCCTTATCATACATTGCGCCAGCATCTGGAACATTATAGCCAAATGCTTTGTATACCTTATCCCGCATTTGCGCCTTAGTTATTTTGTTATCATCACAATCGCTCATCAATTGTTCTATCGATATCCAGTTCGTCTTGCTAGGCTCATAGCAATTTCTTAGCCATTCAATTACATCATCGCCTACTTCATTATCTAGCAAGTGTTCTTCCAATGCTTCATTCAGTTGCTTATAGTCTGGCTTTTTCCATCGCATGTTCCTGAGTTTTTGCCAATGTTCTAGCATAATCCAAGCAAAGGCTTCGTGATATTTTACATTATGACTTAGCTTGTGCTTCAGGCTTGTGTCCTTAATAAACACATACTGCGCCTGTCCCTTTTGCTTTTCCTCTTCCACTTCATTTTCATCTACGAACCGACTACGCATACTGAAAAACGCAATTCGTTCCTTTAGTGCATTGAGTCGGTTGGTAGTAATTCCTTGGATATTGGAAAGATTCAGTGGTTCATTTGTCAGAGAAAAGAAAGACACCATCGAAACAGCCTCAAGTGCCTCCTGGTCGTGGTCTCGGTCTACGGACATCTGACCACCACTAGTCCATGCCTTAAAAGTTGGTTCATCTAAAAATTTCATTTCCATTTCCTCCATTGTGGCAAAACGTATTGGCTTTGCAAGAGCTGTGCTAAAGAACTTCTTTCTTCGCCCCTCAAACTTATAAGAGAACAAATTGCTAGGGCAAGTCATATGATAAATGCCAAATGCGCTACTTGCGAGATCGTGAGCAATAAGAGATTTACCAGCTCGTGGTAGCCCATTAGTATTTGTATGCTGTTCCCAGTGCGTGTGTGCGGTGAGACCAAAAGCAATAGATGTCAAGTAGGTTTCGCGCTCGTATTCGTCAGGAAAAATTTGAGCTATTATGCCTCGCAGCTCATCAGTCTTCTCAGGCTCAGTGCGTGGGAATTTGTAATGGAGTTTGCGAGAGCAATAGGCTTCTGGCATATAAGGAATAGTTTCGCCTGTTCCTGCATCATAAATGACATCGGAAAAATGAATATGCTTCTCCGTCCCAGGCATTCTATCGATGTTAAATCGTTGGCATTCGTTGAAGGCTAAATCTTGGATAGATTCTAGTAGTAGTTTGCGCTTAGGTTGACTGCCAAGCTTAGCGCATATCTTACCAATGAGCGCATTCCACTCTGCGATTTTGATTTTTTGATTTTTCAACGCTTCCAACTCTTCATCCTCCTTAGCTAGATCAGCAGCCGTCAACTCTTGCTTTTTGCGAAGCTGAGATTTCAGTAGACGCACAAGTGTTTCGGTTAAGTCATTGCGAACCTTAGACTCTGCCTCGAGCCCGAAACACCACGAAATGCTCTTATTGTCAAAGAAACACAATTCATTATTCAAAGTAAGACCTAAAGTGTCCTTACGTAGAGCTATGTAAGCCTTAGCAAAATTAACGTCGCTAAAATCTTTTGTAATCAATTTGCCAAGCCTTTCCTCATTTAGGTAATCATTGAATTGAATTGAATCATGCGCCTTTGCGTTGCTTTTGCGAGACAAGAAGCAGAGCGTTCCCATTCCAGCCTTGTATTCGCCAACCGCATAAATATCATTAATTATTTTACAATCAGCCTCTTTTCTATATTTCCAAGAACGAGAAGAAACAGCAATGCATACTTTCTTACTGACGCCACTAGACGCACAAGCATGAATGAAACGAATCCAATCATTATAACCTTCAATTAACTTAGGTGAGATATTCTTTGCAATTTCTTCAACATAGCCTGACTTACCCAAGTCAACAGGGACGTGTGTTTTAGTTTGTGATTTGGGCGTTGACATTTTTAAAGTTGGCTTTTTCACAAAGTCTGTAAATACTGGCAGATTGGTGAAATCTCCTACCATCTTTGCGTTTTCGCCAATTGATTCAAAAACCTGCTGGTAAAGATAATCAGTGGTAGCGCCCTCAGTTGCTACATTCTTCACGTTATTATCTTCTGGATGTTTCTTGAACCAATAGTGCTTTTTACCTCGTGTGCTAAGAGTATATGGAACTCCCTTGTACTTTTCGTTTAGTGCATTTCCACCTTCGCTGTCATCATCTACTACCATTAGGTTGCTGTCATCTAGTCTTACAGCCATACTCGTGTAGCCTCCCCGTTCAGCGTTGATTGCTTCGAGTTCTTCATATGTCCTATCTTGCCACTTTGGCAGGATTTCGTGAATGCGCTTCCTAGGCTTTCCATTCTCATCTAACTTATTAGCATCTCGTGTGATGATAATATTGAGATGCTTGAGCTTGTTTCTCTTCACAAACTCAATCATTGTTATTTCGCTAGACTTTTCTGTCGGCTGTTGTTGAAACTCAGACTTGAGTTTGAATGTTCCCAAAGATACATTCGTCGCCCTCCAAGCTACCATTTCTAACATACCAGGGGATTTCTCTAAACCCATTTTGAACGCACCAGTTCTATGCTTGGTGCGTTTAAATAGACTTAGAGATATGTGAGGTAGTACTAATATACAATGGCGACACAAGAGCTCACCAGGAACGGGACACGACGGGTCAGGCAATACCCAAAGGAGCGTGTGTATAGCACCTTTAAGTATCGTCTCAATTGGCAAGACGAAACTGGTGAGGCGCATATGCAATTGTTTATGAGCGCTCCCGAAATTGCTAAGCACCTAGGTCTTCACCGCAACACAATCGGACGATGGCTCAAGAGAGGATTTCCACCCAAGGCTTTTGGATCTTACAGCATCGACAATGTCAGCATTCCAGCTGAAATCAGACGCATAGTTGTTGGGGTCAAAGAGTAGATATATTATGTATGTCAATAGTAATGTGTTGTGAAAATCGCGAAGATGACATTTTTAATGATAACCAATTAGTAATTGACATAATCGAAACAGAGAGTGAGGAGGATTTGTCGTGCGAGTGGTGTGGTGATCCACAGGGAGATTCCGTAGTACTCGATTGGAAGGGCTTACCAATCCAGTCCTGTCCCTCTTGCTTCTTTGAGGTCTCTCAAATGTGTCCTGGTTGTAATCTGCCACGCACGAGTGAATGCTACACAGATGATCCTAATAGTGAACTCTGTGATGACTGCTGGTTTGAGTAATCTACTTCTTTTCTGCTTTGCTTTCCTCAACGCCAAGTTGCTCCGCAACGGATAAGTAATTTTCAATTTCGTTGCTATTGCGCTGCAGGATGAATATGAATCCCGACCCATCATTGATAATCGCATTTGAAACATCCGTGCCGTCTACATTGACGACCCTGATGCCAATGCTATTAATGACTTTGTCTTGCTTAAAGACGAACTCAATACCCTCAGTACTGAAGAGTGTATCCGCAACACTCTCTTGCTTACTGACAAATCCTATCGCGGTCTTCTTGCTCCCCTCCGCATCTAGGTAGTTGCCCTGCACTATATCACTTTGAATAATAAAATAGTTGCTGTCATTAGCAAGATTTGGATAAGATGAACCTACTATGTACTGCGGATCTGCCACAACAGGCACAACAGCATAGCTCAAAGGCAGGGCAGCAAAGTCTCTAGTTCCACCCATCACATCGAAACCTCCACCTATATTACCCGAACCCCCATAATTTTCGGAGTGAAAAATTGGCGCAATTGGTGGGGATTGAGGCACATTCAAAAATGAACCCATTGTATCAAAAGTCTGAAAAGTCAATCTTGCATCAGCATCGCTGTTTGGCATCCCCATACCCCTTGGATCAACTTCAATCACATTGCCAAGACAGCTCAAAGAGGTAGCAAGAGCCAGCGATGATTCGTTATGTGAAATGATTCCTGGCATTTTGTACTGGGGTGTGGTCTCATCAATTACTAAATTATTAATTGTGTGATACCACGACGCCTGAGTGAAGTAGCTCTCTTGTCTGCTCGATACATCACCAATATCCTCATAATTAAAGCCGAGCTGTGCGAACAGAGTAGTACTCCAGACTTCTCTTGCTACTCTCTCACTGGGGAAATAGAAATCCCAAGGCATTTGATTAAGCAGGAAATGATAGCAACGTTTCTCTTGTATGTCTACTGCCTGATTGAACTTACTTAGAATGTCTTTGTACTTATCTGTTTCGCGCACTTTCTCCCACGCAAAGCCCAGGATGCAGATGCCCGACGAAGCCTCTACATTGTAAGCTAAACGGCGCAAATCGCTAGAGGGCTCATCATTGCGCCGACAATTGAATAAATCATTACTTGCTGCGTGTTCGCCACCAAAAATCATCTTTGTTGCTGGATCGCCCACGTTACTTGCCTGGGGAACAATTGGCGATGGATTGGTCAGAGATTGACTAACAGACGGAATACGATAAGGCTCGTGGAAGTTACTAAACGCAAACCGATTAGCCTTGCCACCATTGAATGTCAGCGCGAACGATTTCGTTCCGATAAATCTACCATTAGTCGAACGTTGTAGCGCTGCGAGAGCTGTCTTTTGCTCATCCTCTGGCTCTTCTAGGGTGAAAAATGCAAGATTGGCGTTTTGCTGTGGTGGATTTTCTCCATCGATTAGCCATTGAGTACCCACATTCTGGGTGGTTCCAACCGAGCAGACATAGCGTCCTCCTAGACCACCACCACTTGCTGGAGACATTCCACCATTAATCGTAGCTGAGTTATTGATTGCGCTGGGCGTAATGTTTGCGCCTGGAGTTGATATGTCAGGTATATTGTCTTTTGTAGGATTCCGCGGACACAAGCAGAAGTCTGGGTACTGATCTACTGGCGCATCATAGCGTGGGAAGACATTATTAAGGATTCTTGTCAGTCCCTCACTTCCGCCATCATTTGCTCCCTGCGGCAGATCATTAATACTACTATTAGTTGGCAAGTCCAGCTTAAAGAACGTATAAGAGCCCTCGGTGCCGTATTTGCCATTTTGACTACCATTTTCATAAAAATCTACACATCTAGCCTTTTGCTTATTAAAAGTTTGTAAGTCCCAAAAGCAATAAAAGGCATCATCACTTGCGCCATCCGCAGAGCCATCGAAGCCGCAATTAGGCTCATTTGCAGTAAGCTGAGTAAATGTGCCATACTTTTTTCCACTCTCGCTTGTGTTCTGTAGCCTAAATAAAAACTCATTATTGTTAACAGCATTTATCTGGTCTTGCCCTAAAGCTCCTCGGTCTTGAAAGAGAATATTTTGGAACTCATCACCATTAAGGATGTTGCCATTTAATTGCTCTGTGATAAGCTCTGCCAAGGCATCAACATCATAATTTCCAGGTTTAATACTTATTTTGCTATTGCTGCTTCTCCAGATTACCGATTGTTCGTTTGTGTCTTCGTCGCTCTTATCTGCCTTTGAGCCATAATTTTGAATAGCACCCATAATCATTGGGGCACCTTGTGGCATCGCTCTATCGGCATCCTGAAGTGCGGTATAGACCTGCGCCTCACCAACGCCACCTCCAGGATTAGTTGGAAATAGCCCTTCATAAACATCTATCTTACTATCGGGTACTTGCTTGTACTGCGAAGACCTAGTCTGGTTGTAAATACTTTGGAATGAGCCGTCAAGCGACGCATTTTGAAATATGTCATTTGGCACATAGTAGTTGTACTGAATCTCAGTTTCGATGTCCTCGGTAATATTGATAGTTTGAGAGTTTTGACCTCGCACATTTAGGAAGCACTCGTATAGTGTGATTGAATCGCCTTTCTTCACGGAGATAGGTTCAACTAACCGATAATCAACTACATTGTTCTTGTTGCTCTGCTGAACGTTGAGCTTTTTGTTAACATGAATAAGCATTTTATCTACGGGCAGTTGGTCTTGGCTTGCTAAAGCTTGGATTTCTTTTGCGCTCATTTCTATCTTACGTCTAGATTATTAATGAAAGATCCTATATGGGTGGGGTGTCTCTAAGTCCCTTTTCGTCGCACATGCGGGTCGGGGTGGCACCTTGGGGTGGCGGGAGGTGACGGGAGGTGTCAAAAGGTGTCAAAAAGGTGTCATGAGGCTG
>Ga0181380_1001219_pt1 | contig 11338 bp, 12 predicted proteins | sample 3SPOviralmetaG_FD_130116 | JGI IMG/M metagenome (GOLD analysis project Ga0181380, IMG submission 130116) | Marine viral communities from the oligotrophic San Pedro Time Series (SPOT) site, San Pedro Channel, CA, USA - 3 SPOT_SRF_2009-08-19 | ecosystem: Environmental > Aquatic > Marine > Strait... | reverse complement strand
TGCTTTTGCTGACTTAACTAATTGGCCAAGTAATACAAGTTGTCAAGTTATTAGACCATTTAAAAGATTCTTAGTAGCACTAGACACAACAGAGTCAAGTACACGCTACCCATTTAGAGTTAAGTGGTCACATCCAGCAGAGGGTGGTACTATACCTACGACTTGGAATCCAGCAGATGCAACTAAAGATGCTGGCTATGTAGATTTATCACAGTCAAAAGGATTTGTAATTGATTGCTTGCCACTAGGTGACGTTAATATTATATACAAGGAAGATTCTATTTGGTCTATGGCATTTGAAGGTGGACAGTCTATATTTGGATTTAGGCAATTGTTTGATGACGTTGGTATACTAAGTAGGCACTGTGCAAAAAGTTTCAACAACAAACATTTTGTGGTCTCTGAAGATGATGTTTACATACACGATGGTGTAGAAAAACAATCAATTGTAGACACTCAAATTAGAGATGAGCTATTTAACTCAATGCACCCAGACTACAAAACAAGAACATTTGTAGCTGCAAACAGAGAAAAGAATGAAATGTGGGTTTGTTTTGTTTCTAACACAAACGACACTAACGCATTTGCAGACACAGCCTATGTGTATAATTGGAGAAACAACAGTTGGTCTAAAAGAGATTTGCCATATGCTAGTTATGTTGACTGGGGTATTGTTGAGTTTGATTCTACTACAGATTGGTCAGAGTCTGGCGAATGGGACACAGACAGTGAATCTTGGAACTCTCCTCTTAAGCCAACACTATTAATTGCATCGGCATCAGCAACTAAATTGTACATATTAGGAAGTAATCAAAATGCTGGCACTAGCTTTAGAGCATTTGTAGAAAAAGACAATATGCATTTAGGATTAAGCTCAACAAAATCTGTAATGAAGATTGTTCCTAGACTAAGTGGGACTGGTGCTGTAGATTTTTATGTGGGCACAGAAATGAGAGCTCACGAAGGCACAACTTGGAAAGGACCTTATGCATTTACTCCTGGTACACACTCAGAAATACCAGTTAGAGCTACTGGAAACTACATAGGGATCAGGGCTGAATCTACAGATGACAAAACTTGGGCTATAGATAATGTTGAAATACATTGGAAACCAACAGGCAACAGAGGGGTTGGTGTGTGAGCATAAGGTACACTAAATCACCTGTGCCAGCTAACCCAGAAGATATATCTGGTTATTTGCAGTCAGAGTTAGACAAGCTATCTGGAATTATTAGCAACATAGCTGATGGACATTTTGATGTATCTAATGTTGTTCCAGCAAAGCCAAGAGCTGGTGACATAAGGTATGCAGATGGCACAAACTGGAATCCAGGTAGTGGTGAAGGTGTGTATGTGTACCTATCTACAGGAGCGTGGAGTAAACTTTGATTGAAGGAGTAAAGGGAGAAAGTGTAGAGGCTTGGTGGCCTCTCGTTGAAGAATACTTGATTACAGCACTTAAATACGGTTTGGGTGAGTACAGTATAGAAGATATAAAAAGTGCTTGTATATCAAAGGATATGCAGCTCTGGGTAAAAATAGGTAAACAAGCCAAGGGTGCTTTTGTTACAAAGATAGCAAAATACCCACAAAAGAATTTACTTGTAGTCATATTATTAGGTGGCGATGAGTTCCAAGAATGGAGAGATGAAGCAGATGCACTCTTAAACGCATTTGGAAAACAACATAACTGTGAGTATGTAGAATTATTTGGTCGTAAAGGCTGGGGAAAAATGCTCAAGGATATAGATTATAAAGAAGTAACACGACTATTCGCAAAGGAGATAAGATAATGTCAAAGAGTCCAGAAACATCAACAGTCAACGCAGACCCTTGGGATGTTGCCTCCCCTTATATGGAGGCTGGCTTTAAAGAAGCCAAGAATTTATACAACAACTACACCCCACAATATTACACTGGTCAAACACAGGCTGGCTTTACACCTGATCAGCAAACAGCACAACAAGGCATAAGAGATTTTGCAACACAAGGTGCACCAAGCATTATGAATCCAGCTATGAGTGCATACCAACAAGGTGTAGGTTCAAATATGCTAGATGTAGCTAACAATCCATATGTAAACAATATGGCACAATCTGCAGCAGACAGAGCTATGGGTGGTGTGTATGATAATTTAGCAGACATAAGAGGAAGTGCTATTGCATCTGGAGGTTATGGTGGTGGTAGGCAAGGTATTGCAGAAGGTAATGCAATTGCTGGAGCCGCAGACTCAGCGAACCAAGCAGCGGCACAGATATATGGGCAAGCATATGGTCAAGGATTAGGACACCAGAGAGCTACGTTAGGTATGACTGGTGGTCTTATGAATGCTGGCTTTAGTCCATATAGTGCATTAGGTGCTTCTGGTGGACAACAACAAGGCAGAGAGCAAGCATTAATTAATGATGCTATGGCTCAACAAAACTTTGAGCAAAATATGCCATACACAAAACTTAACCAGTACCAGTCTGGTATTACTGGGTTCAGTCCTTTAGTAGGCAACGCTGGACAAATGGTAACAACCACACCTGGAAACACTATGATGAGTAATATAGGCGGTCTTGCACAAGCATACTCACTTTTACGATAGGAGATATAATGGCAGGAAGTTTAAACATAGCAGACACTTTTGCAGGTGCTTATACAGGTTTTAAGCAAGGTGCTTTTAATGATGATAATCAATGGGTTCCAGGTTTAGCCGCTGCCCAACAAGGACTGTTTGATGACAACAGCCCTATGAATGACAGTGCTGGATATAATTATGTTGAGCCAGGAATTCCAGACATTTTTAAACCAGCAACTTCATCAACTAGTCTTCCATACAACTCAGATTTGCCTATGTATGGTCCTTATAACAATCCAAATCCATCTTCTTCAACATCTAGCGTGTTTGACCCTACTGTGCAAATTAGCCCAGCAGGTGTAACCTCAGATGATGGTATGATGACAGAGCCAGCTATGTACCTATATCCAGGAGAGGAAATAGGAATTGATGGTGTGCCTTACAGACCAGATGCTGGACAAACAAACCCAGCATATAGCTATGAGCCAAATCAAGGTGGTGGCAGTGCTGCTGGATATACTCCATCTGTTCCAGAGGTTATGTTGTCACAAGATTTAAGTCAAAGAGCTCCTTCTGGAACTATGTATGCACCTGATCTTTCAGCTTACAACGATTCTTCTTTATTCAACTACACTGGACCTGGTGGAGTTGGTGAGTACACATACGGTCAAGGTTTAAGAACTGGCGGTGCTGACTACAGCATCTTCGGTACTCCAACAGATGTAGCTAACCCATATTATGAAGGACAGTTTGCACCTATGGCACAGACAATTCCAGTAGGCCCAGCAGATGGTGCTATTAATATGAACCCAGTTCAATTGCCTAGTAACTTACCTCAGATAGAAACAAGTGCTGATGTCAGTATGCCTGGATTTGTAGGTGGTGGCAATGAAATAATAAACAACTCACTTCCTAGTGGACTTGTTCCTAGACCACCAGCTACTTTGTTCCCAAGCCCAGAAGGTTCTAGTCCTTCTTTGTTTGACAGACAGCTTGCAGATATGAGTCCAGAACAAATAGCATATATGAATGCTACTCTTGCAGACCAAGATAGAATGCAACAAGGTCAGATAGGAAGTATGCCATATGCTCCAGCTATGGATGACACCGCCGATATAGAAAGAGGTATGATTACTTCACAGCGTGGCACAACTATGGATGATACTGCTGATGTAGAGCTTGGTATGCAACCCCCTAGACCAACAGCAGAAGAATATAAAGCGATGGCTCAAGAGATGGCTGCTAAAATGGCTATTGATTTAACACCAGAAGAACTTAGAGATGGTTTATTTATTGAGCCACAGTTTAAATTAGATGAGAATGGTCAGCTTGTAGGTAAGATGGGAATACCAGATGCGTTCTTGCAAGACAAAACAGAGATACCTTCTAAGTATAGTTTGTTTATGGATGAGGCACAGTTTGACCCAAGTGACCCATTTGTAGAACCGAGTGAAGCCGAGCTTCCTTTATGGGTTGACAAAGATGGTAACTATTTTCCAATCTATGATGATATGGGATTAGGTGAGCCATTCATACCAACAGATAACCTGGAGCCAGCAGATGGTCCTTATGGAGAATCTCTTGTTGAGATATATGACAATCTAGCTAAGTTTGAAAACAAGAAAAAGTTTGAAGACCAATACACAGAGGTATTAAAAACAACAAGAGAATTCAAAGAAGAAAGGGATGCTGAAATTAAAAGAGCAGAGAAGAGAGTTGAAAAACAAATTAACGAAGCTAGGGCTGAAATCCAAGATGCTGCAAGAAGACCAGTTTACACACCAAAACCAGCACCAGTTTACACACCGACTTACGACATAGGAAGAAGATATGGATTATAAATTTAAAGGAGAAAGATAATGCCTTGTATGATGAACGGAAGACCAGTACCTGGAGCCAAGGGTTCTTGCCCAGCAGGTAGCACTTGGTCAGAAACTTCTGGAGATGGAGAGTTTCAATTTGCTGATGTAGGTGATTTCTTAAAGAGAAGGTACACTGATAAAGACACTGGTGATTTAAGAGCTGGAACAGCAGCTATGGATGCTTTGATATTTGTTCCAGGTGTGGGCTGGGTGCTTAGAGGTGCTGGAACTGTTGCTAAAGCAGCTCCTACTGGAATTGGAAAGCTGATGAGTGCGTTGACAAGAACCAAAACACCAGCAGTACCAGCAGTAAATACTACTAGAATAAATCGTTCACAGTTAGCTCCACAGGGTAGGGCTATTGAAAATAGATTTCCTATAAACAACCCAACTCCAAGGCTAAACAACGCTACTCCTTTCAAGCCTTATAGAGCATCAACAACAACCCAGACTAAAGCAGCAATACCAGCAGGAACTAAGTTTTCTCTTCCAAAGACAAGCCTAGTTGCTGGTAGTGGGCTGGCAATAAACGAGCAGTTTAATCCACTAACTGAAGCTGGTAAAGAAAACAAAAGACTAAGAGAGGAAAGAGCAGCAGAGCTTAAGACACAGACACAAAACCGTGATGATGAAGTACAGAACGCTGCAAACATAGCAGCAGATCAGGCAAAAGCTGAAAGAGATAGGGTTGCTGGATTAGGTTTCTTTGATAGGATGAAAGAGCCTGGGTACTGGGACACATCTATTAGTGGGTTCAAGGGTGATGACAGACTAAACAGACTAGGACAACTATTGTACTTCTATGGATTGCCGCCTTCTGGTAGAGCAAAGTCTAAGAACCCAGCAGAAACTTGGGCTAAGATGTCTGCTGATGCAGCCACTCTTGCATCCAAGAATGCTGGTGACAGTGCATTCAGTAAGATAGGAGACAAGACACTTCAAGGCTCAATAGCTGACTTAGTTAAAAATGATTATGGAAACACTTGGATTCCTGGTGATGTAATGTTTGGTGACAAACTAGGAAAGGAAGACCTTGAAGCAGTGACTGGAAGAATAGCAGTCCTAATCAATCAAATATCAAGACAACCTGGAATGTCTACTATGTCTTTACAACAGCTTTATGAATTAGCTAAAGTAGAATACGAAAAAGAAAGGACCGCTTAATACATATGGCAACACCACAAGAAGAAGATGAGTACATAAAAAGACTCAGTGCTATGCAAGCATCTATGCCCCAGTTCAAGTCTATGCAGGCTACGGGTGCTGGTGCACTTGCAAATATGGCTGGGTTAGAAAGTGCAGCTTTTGATACTTACAGAGATGTTCAAGACAGAGCACTCCAAGGATTTAGTTATAAGCAACCTGGTAGACTATTTAAAGCAGAAGATAAAATAGAGTGGTGGAAAGAAAGAGCAGCACTTAACTCTATGAATACAATCGTCCCTATGATGGGCTTTGCTATTGGTAATGTAATGAAAGCAATACCAAACCCTATCGCTAAAGCTCTGGGTAGTGCAGTTAACTGGGCTACTATGGCTACTACATACAATATGAATCTTGCTGACACTCTAGAGGAACACGAGAGAGCAGCTGGAAGACCGTTAACAGATTCAGAGCAAAAGAAAGCAGCCCTTGTTAGCATAGGTGTTACTGCACTAGATGTTGTTGCTCCGATTAAAGGTGCAAGTGCTACGTCTAACTTACTAACTAAATCTTTTGGCACTGGTGGTGTAAACACAGCAAGAAAATCTTTACAGAAACTCGTAAATACAAACAGGGACAGTTTGCTTAAACAGATAAGCAAGGGTGCTGGATTTACTGGTCAGCTAGTAGGCACAGAGATGCTAACAGAAGCTGGTCAAAAAGGATTGCAGATAGGTACAAGTGCAACACCAGAGAGACTAGGCACATCAGAAGGTATGCAAGATATGTTTGAGGAAGCTATCATTGCTGGTCCTACTGTAGGTGCTGTTGGTATTCCTGGTGCAGTTGGTCAAGCAACAGCCAATAACAGAGACTTGAGTACAGCTCGTAGGCTTGCTAAAGATTTTAACTCAGAGCAAGTTAGCCTTGAGTCACCAGAAAACACAAAAGACATAGACCCCAAAAAGCTCATTGATATACCAGAGGGCAAAGGATTTGAATCTGAGTTTAAGTTATTAGCTAAGAAAGGCGATGCACTACTTGAGCGTGGCACTGGAGTTAGCCTAGAGAAAGCAGCTAAAGGACTAGCTGGTGGTGTGGCATTTAAAGGCACTAACCCTATCAAAGAGATAAGAGATAGAGCTAAGTCTGGAGCACAGTGGCACTCAGCTAACGACATACTACAGATGTTTCAGCCAGTTGAAACCGCAAGTGGAGAACAAGGTGCAAGAACTAATTTCTTTAGCTTAAAAGAAACTAAGACTGGTGAGTACCTTAAGGATGTGGTTAATGTAATAAACAAATATGCTAATCTAAATCCTGGTGTTGGCTATATGGGCAAGAGCTTTGACAGCGACCTAGGCAATTACATACTATCAAAACTTAGTCCCGAAAAGAGAGGTGTGTTTCCAATACCTCAAGAGTTTGCTGGAAGGCAATTAGAAATTGATGCAGACATAGCATTAATAAGAAACAAATTAGACAAGGCACACGCTGACTTGAACGCTGCTGGTGTTAATGTTGGATATGTAAAAGATTATTTAACTAATCCAATAAGCAAAGAATCGGTTAAAGCAAACAGAGATGGATTTGTAGAAAGTCTTGTTGAGTCTAGCGAGCGTGCATACAACAACGCATCTGAAATAGGTCCTACTAAAGTCAGAAAGCTGAGTCCAGAACAAGCAGAGGCAATAGCTGACAGCATTATCAATGGATATGATGAGTCAGTCAGAGTTGACAGAGACACAGACACTGGAAGATCAGGGCTAGGCAGACAAAACTTTGAAAAATCTAGAAGTGCTGCTTGGGAATTTTTAGATGAAGTATCACAAGAGAAAGGCCACGGTTCTTTTAGAGAGTCCAGTGTTGAGAAAGTTCTTACAGAGTATCTGCAAAAAGCAGCCACTCGTGTTGCATCTGCTAAAACTTTTGGCAAGGACGCTAGCAAACTTAAGCAACAACTATACAATCTTAAAAAGAATGGTGACATTACACAGAAAGAAGTGGACAGAGCATATGACTTGTATGATGCATCACATAATGTATACAAGAAAGATGCTAACCCAACAGGCTTGGCTGCATCTAAGCTAGCTACAACTGTAGGTGCTGTAACTCACTTAGGATTAGCAACTCTGTCATCATTATCAGAACTTGCTTGGATAGGTGAGAGAGCTGGCTTTGGCAATATGCTACTAACTTTGCCTAAAGCTCTAGGCTACACTGCTGATGGACTTAAGCGTGGTGTTCGTGGTAAATACTATGAGCCTGGTGAAAGTGCAACAGCTATGGCTACACTAGGATTTAACTTAGACCCAAGAGTTAATGAAAGACTAGACCAAATATTCTCAACAGATACTAATGCTGTACTTAGTCTGTACTTTAGAAGCCCGTTAGGTGGTATGCTCACACAGTGGACAAACTTTAATAGAAACTGGGCAGCACAAGCTATGATGATGAACATCAACAGAAGAGCTAACAGCCTAATAGCTGGTGACATATCAGATATAGATAGACGTAGACTTATGAGTGAACTCAAAGAAAACGGTCTAACTATGGATGATTTCAACCTGATCGCTAATGCATTTACAAATGAAGATGGCAAGGTCAGAATAGATATAACAAGAGATGACATATTAGATACTGTAGTAAAAACAGAGACTAATCTAGTAGCTCCAGCTAACAAAAAGAAAAAGAAAGAAGCTGACATCAGAGAACAAGATGTAACTATAAGAGATATGCTAGTGCCTTGGATGCACAAAGTAGTAGATGATGTAGTTGTTCACCCCAAAGCAAACAACAAACCACTATGGATGTCTGACCCTAGGCTAGCTATTTTTGCACAGCTTAAGACATTCCCAGTTGTATTTGGAAACACTGTAGTTAAAAGGTTATTAAGGAAAATGAATCCTAAACAGTGTAACCCAGACTATGGTGCTGCTGTTGGTGTAGTAGGTGCAATTGCATTTGCATATGCTGCTGTTTATTTTGGTGAGATGATGAAGGATGCTATTAAAAGCAAGGACTTTGAAGACCCTACATTTAAAGAGACTCTAGATAGAATGGGACTGCTTGGACCAGTAGGTATGCTTGGTGGTGCGGGTAGGTTTGGTGAGAGTGCTACTACTGCAATAGGTGGTACAGCAGTTGGATTTGTAGACAGAGCTTACAAAGATTTCTTAACACCTATATGGACTGCTGATGAAGGTGGCTTAGAGGATGATTCTCCAACAGAAAATTTAGCAGAGTGGCTATCAGAAACACTGAATGGTTCTCTTGGTGCAGTAGGAATATATTTTGAACCATTTGGAGGTGACAAATAATGGCTTGCGGAACAGAGATAGTACCTGGATACAAAGAATTTGACCAAGTAATTAGTAAGAATGTTACTAACCCAGGTCTAGAGGCAAAGATGAATCAGCTACTAGCCAAGGCTGAGAAAAAAACTAAGAAGAAAGAGAAGTAGATATATACCCTACTCTTTTGTTTATGTATTGCTTGCCACCGAAGTCAGTCTTTGATGGCATACGTCTGTCTTCCCATTTAAAATCATAGCCCTCTTCTTTCAGCTTGCTTATGTTAAATACATACTCACCCTCTGGTGTGGATATTATGTATAAGAATTCTTTTCCACTTTCGTCAGCCTGATCAAGGTTGGCTGTATACTTCTTGTGTTCTATTAGTTGTGTATCGTAGTGTGTTCTTCTGCATTTAAACTCAATAACATACTCGTCACTGTGTCCATCAAATGTACAGAACTCATCTGTAGTTGCTGTGATTAATGTCTTTAATTTATCAACAGCTATCAACTGCAATTCTTCTTGAGTCATAGCTTCTCTCCTTTTATCTCAACAACAACATAACTATCTTTATCTATACCACCAAACCTTGTAGTAATCTTTGGCACATAGTCATAGTCATCATCAACAATCACACCACCTTTGACCAAAGCATCCATAAGAAACTTGTGCATAGGAAAAGTGTAGTTGTCTAAATCTTTTTTTCTCTTGTTGTTAAAGTACAGTGTGTATGAAGGTGTTATTTTCTTGTACTTAGGCAAAGTCTTTACAAACTCCTTGACTACTTCATAGTAATCATCCTTGCATTTGCCTTTAGCGAAAGGATGTAGGTGTATAAAGACATTAAGACTAAGCAAGTTTGTTTTCTTCTTGTCTCCTCTACCCTTTGAGTATGTGGGCATAGGCAAGATTCCCTTGCTTATCATTTAAGTAACTCCTCTATTTGTTTCTCAATAAAGAACCTAGCTTTTCTTAAGTCTTCAATTTGTCCATCACCCTTGTGCTTGTGCTCCCAGCGACACAAATATTTGCACGCACTTGCAGTTAGGTAATTCATTTTCTGGTCTATTATAAAATCTATTACTTCTATCTTCCCTTTTGTGTAGTGATCAGGTGAGTTGACTACATCACCTACTTGCTCCAGTCCCTTTTCCATAATTCCCTCGGCTTGGTTGTTTTCTTTTTCTTGAGTTCTTGGTAGAGTCTAGCAGTCCTGTCCAGTTGAACAAGACCGCCAGAGTTTTTAGGCTTAGTCTTTAAGCTCATCGACTATGTCTTTGTCGAGTAGCTTCCAGATAATAACAGCAGCGATGATGCCTGCTAGTCCACCGTTTCCTAAAGTCCATACTATACCTAGTATAGAACCAATTACATCTCCAGTTAGGAAGGCTACCTTTGGTCCAAAGATAACTTGTAATATAATTGATAGGCTGATTAGCTTAATGCCTACATCTATTGCACCATCAGCACCGTTCTTTATTTTCTCTAACATATTAACTCCTTTATTATTTAACATCGTGCTATACAAGCCACCCTTTTCTAAGAGCATTTAACCATATGACAACATAGATTAAACAACCCGCAGAAATCATTGATGATATAAATGCTAGATATATCACCATTCTTTTTAAAAGTCTCCTCATATTTTCCACCCCGCACATAAAGTCATATCTTCTGCTTTGCATTCTAGGTGTTCTATTCTTTCTTCAAACACACTACAACTAGTGAGCAGAATAACTGCTACTTGCAACACTATTATTAAAAGTATCCCGTTAATCATTCTATTTCCCTTTCTTCTTCTACTAAATCTACAAGCTCACAGACACTACCAGTACACGCCAGTGTCTTAGTGCCTACTGTCATATCTGTCAGCTCATATGTGCTAATTAAGTTCCAATCGACAGACTTAGGCATTGTCTTTGCTAGCTCTGTGTACTGTTCTTTGGTGCAGTCTTCGTATGGTGCTTGCTGATATGTGTGGTCAGAGTGTGGTAAGAAACTAACACCACTGACTTCATCAAAGTGTTTGTATACCCACGCACCTACTTCCATCCACTCGTGTTCTCTCACACTAACAGTAACACTAGGCTTGTGCTCACAGTAATATCTTTGATACATAAGCCATAGCTCTAGTTGTTCGATAGCACTTCTTTCGTTCCTAGTTACAGCACCTTTGGGTGCTTTCATAGGGAATGTAAAGACCTTGACACTATTAGGTTTCATAACATCCGCTTCACAAGGAATGCCCTGATCTTCCATAAGCTGTGCTATTGGGTCTTTGGCATCTGCCCTTACTCTTCTAAAGTAATAGTCGTTGTGTCTAGTGTGTATGCCACTAGCACTGTCAACTAACTGGCTGACTGTACCACTAGGTTTAATAGCGGTGGTTGCAGTAGCTTGCTTAATGCCTAATGCTGCAGACCATTTCTTGTTTGTTGCTACGGTCTGCTTTCTAAGTTCAGTTAGGAAGTCTG
>Ga0181380_1001218_pt1 | contig 11340 bp, 19 predicted proteins | sample 3SPOviralmetaG_FD_130116 | JGI IMG/M metagenome (GOLD analysis project Ga0181380, IMG submission 130116) | Marine viral communities from the oligotrophic San Pedro Time Series (SPOT) site, San Pedro Channel, CA, USA - 3 SPOT_SRF_2009-08-19 | ecosystem: Environmental > Aquatic > Marine > Strait... | reverse complement strand
GGCTTTGGGACTAATTACTTGCGCGCCGGCGCATGCAGATATGATTCAAATCAATGTGCCGTGCGATCCAGCTCCTGAAGTAATGAGAATAATGATACAATATAAAAATGCACTATTGCTCCATGGAACAGGCACAATAGCTTCTAAAGATGGAAAAAACTTTACTTCTGAAGCTCAAATATTTTTAAATCAAGATACCGGTACGCTAGCTTTTGTTCTGTCTTTTCCAAATGATAACGGACCAACAATGTCATGTTTAATAATTGCTGGAGCTGAATGGCAACCTTATGGGGGACCTCAGCCTTGGGATAATAAGAAAGAAGATTTGTAATGTGGGTTTTGCTATTTGTATATCTTTATGATACAATGCCCTATGCAGAAATACACAGTCAACATACTTCTATGATAAAATGTTTTCAAGCTAGAGAAGCTTTAGGCGCAGAGCTATCAGGTAAAGCAGGTTACTTCCCAGATGGTCAACAAGCTTTATGTCTAAAAAAATAATTAATTATAAATAGATACACTGACAATGAATGGTATATAACATGCATAAGAATATTATTACTTTTATTTTTTTATTAACTGGTAGTATTTTGAATGCTCAAGATGCATCAGATCCTATAGTTACTGAAAATTATAATGAGAGTGTAGTTGATTCTAATTCAAAAACAAAGGTAGAGTCTCCTCCGCCTTCTGCTATTTCTCCATCTATAAATTCTTCTAATTCTGATTTGTGTACGGTTGGTATTTCTGGCGCTGTGCAGACACAGATACTTGGTATATCAACAGGTAGTACAGTAAGAGATATGAACTGTGAGAAATTAAAGAACGCTAAAGTATTATACGATATGGGTATGAAAGTGGCAGCAGTATCGGTTATGTGCCAAGATGAAAGAGTGTTTAATGCGATGATGAATGCTGGTACTCCTTGTCCATATGATGGACTAATTGGTGCTGAGGCAAAGGTGGCATGGGAGGCTAATAAAGAAGAAATACCAGATGAAGATAGTGCTTCATTTAATCCATTAAAGGATATGGACGATGATCAGAAATCTACTTTCTACGGCAGCGGTCTCGTTGCTGGTCTCCTCTTCTTATTGTTACTCTGATATAACATATGGAGTGACTCAGAATGCTGCGGTGATGGGCCTATCATGGAATATGACCGGTCTATTGCCAGATGGAGCGGATGGTAGTTTACCCTATGTAAAAGTTGATATTCATGGTTTAACATATAGATATACAATGGTGAAGGACCCAAATACCGGATCTACAGTTTATATACGAAATAAAGACCTGGAAGGAAGCGGTTATATATTAGAAGAACAAGATGATTGGGCAGTAGGGAATCCAGGAGGAACATTACAGAAATATGTTAGATTTCCATATACGTCCGCTTCTAGATTTGGTAGTGGTTCTATAGATGTAGAAGGCGATGGAGAGATTATTGATTCTAATGTAACATATAACTATAGACTTGAAGTTGATGATCGGCTTATGTTATGCACCGCAACTCCATTAGCAGATCCGGCATGCCCTGGTTTTAATCAGGCCTTATTAGATTATTTAAATCAACTTGAAGTGAGTCCTGATGATCCTTTTTATGACGAATGGGTACAGGCTAACTTGTCATTAAACGACGAAGAAGGCGAACAAGAAGTTGAAGAAACAAAGGTGCCAGAAGAAAAGTTATCTAACTTTGAAAAAGAATTAGGTGGTGAAAATACAATAGAAGATTTGGTTAATACCAACCAACAAAGGATTTTTGCTGCGTTAGCATCTATACCGAAGATAGAACCATACTATATGATAGATATACCGGGCGGTGAATACGAAGAGACTCTTACATTAGAGGATACGAGTTTGCCTGACAATCCAAGAGCGATGAGAAATTTAGCTTCTGATGCTAATCATAAAAAGATGGTACGCTCGCAATATGATAGAGAACAATAAAGGAATAATTAAATGTTCAAATCTATTACTCTTATAAGTGCTATGATAGTAGCAACATCTGCGTACGCAGTTGATTCACCTATCACGGGTAATGTATCATCTAAGTGCTCTATTTTTACAGATAAAGCTGGTGTGTATGGTAACCCAACACCCGATGAATTGAGCACATTAACAGCTGATGGCGGGGTTTTACCTATTATTCGTTACGATGTTTCAATTGCTGATTATTACACAGCTAAAATTTCATGGCCAAACTCATTTAGTAGTTCACCTACTCTTACTGATTCTATTACGTGGGACGGTGAAGTTACTGTATCAGCTACTTCTGATGCTGGTATGTCCGGTTATGAAGCCGCAAAGGTAGAATATGATAATCATACTGAATATGATCTTACAGTGGCAGGCTCTACTTGGTTTACTGTAGAATCAGAAGCAGTATATGGTCAAGATAAATCTTTACCGGGTGGAGAATATAAAGCCAATGTTGTTGCGGAGTGTATTGCGGATTAATGAATAAATTTTATTATGGGTTAGCAATATGCCTAATTAATTCTAGTGCTATTGCACATGAACTAACTCCTACGTACCCAGAGTTAAGACCGTCGTATATTGATGAAGTATCAGTAACCAATATGAAAATGTGGAATAGAAGAAATGACGTACAATATTATGAGATAGGTGTTTTTGACGAAGAATGGGAGCCTATTCCATTCGCAACTCCAGCTGCGCTACTAAAGTTGGAATATCTTGAACACAAATCATTTGAAATTTATATAAGAGATAAAGACGTGGCTCGGGTTGAATATATATGTACTACATCTAAACAGTTAAAGATAGATGTGCAATCAGCAGGGGTTAAATCTAAGATATGTTCAAGAATGAAATGAGATGATTTATGAAACGCCTAGTATTATTGTTTATCATGTTTGGATCTGCTATTAACGCAGAATCAAGTTCGTTAAACTTACAGCTGCCAAGTGTTCCCGGCAATTACCAGTCTGACAAGTTTAGAGCCGGTGAGCTTGATTGCTCTAATGCTATTGGTTCTGCTACTAACTTAGAGTTCGGAGTTACGGGGCTGATAGACAAAGGTGAGTATGATCAATTGAACAACTACATTAATGGTGGTACAGATGTAGGTGTATATGCCAGAGTAATGATACCGCTCGGTAAAAGAGTGAAGTCGAGAATTGATTGTAATAGATTATATGATTTAGAATTAAGAAAGAAGCAGCTTGAAGTTATGAAGCTTGAAAGAGAATTACAGCAGTTAAGACAGTTGCAGTTTGAGGATTAAAAAATGGCTGAAGTAGAATTTGGTGGATTAAAGTTTTCAGGCGGTAAAATGTTTGCACTTCTCACTGCATTGTCAACGCTTGGCGGTGCAGCTTGGGGCGGGTTTGAAATCTACAAAGATTATATGGATATGAAAGAGATTATTCAGAATATAGATACTGATGCCATCGCCGCCCGTAATGATGTTATCGAAACCAAGCTTGATGAAGCCATAGACTATACAAGAGATATTAAGTCTGGTTTAAAAGATGATATCTTTAAGCTCGAAGAAAATATTGAAAGAATGGAAGATAAGGTTGATGACGCTGAGAATAGAATGAAAGATACTCAGGCATCTATCGAATCAACGCTTGCTGGGGTCCGTAAAGATTTAAATGAACAAAGTAAAGATGTAACCTCTTCTATTCGAGAGGTAGAAGCTACGGTGAGAGCATCTGAGAAAGATGTACGTAATGTAATGAAAGAGACCATCAAAGACCTTGATGCTAAAATGGATAAACTAGACGACGACATAAGAGAGACGTTACAAGAAGCTCTCGATAATCCTTTAAATAACTAGGAGACAATAATGGCCGAAGAAGAAAAAGTTAAAGCTAAAGCACCTCATGCAATTAGAGATGAAGATACACCAGAAGGTAAAATGGAACTACAGTTTCGTGTCTTAGGAAATGAAATGATCGGCATTAAAATGATTGTCGATGATATGAAAATGAAATGGGTAGCTATCGGACTTGTAGGCATTTTAGTTATGACGTGGGCTGCAGCTGAATTTAGCTCAGTAATTACTCAAAGCAGTACTGATAGCAGCTATACCGTAGAAGAATAAATTTCAGCTTCTCGCTTTTTATAAGCTGCCTCAAATCCAATTAGTCCATATTCACTTCTTTCGGTGTTGTTCCATAATCTTTCTATATAGCTATTATAAATCCTTTCGACTGTCTTATCACTTTCATTAATATTAATGAGATGGCCTTTTACTAACCAGTTTAAACGATTAGCTTCTTTTCGCACGAAAGGTGAACACATGTAGCAGACTCCTATGTTGAATAAACCTATGTATAAAATGTTAGTGCTAACAAAATGAAAAAAAGGAAATATAATGAATAAAATTTGGAATGTGCCTATTGTAGATACTGGTGACGGCGAACTAGGGCTTGAGATCCCAGATGAAATTATGGATAAATTAGATTTATCTGTAGGCGATACAATTATCTGGGAAGAAACAGAAATAGGCGGATGGAAATTAACTAAAAAAGTTAGCTAAATGCTAAATTAACTGTGTACAAACGATTTGTAATAGTGTAGAGTGTACTTATCAATAGGAGATAAACATGACTTACACTATACAAACCGATATCGCGTACACCGCAACACAATCCGAAATTAAACAATTCGCTTCCGAACACAATTGTATTCTATCAAAATTTCAAAAAAACGGTCCTGCCGGCGGAAATCACTTATGCGATTTCACATCTAATAATCTTGATTCTATTCAAGAATTATGCGATCAACTTTCATATCCCCACGAAAATATCGAAAAAATTTAAAAAAAAGTAAAATTAACTGTGTACAAACGATTTGTAATAGTGTAGAATATACTTATAAAATGATGGAGATTATATAATGGCACATGAAGTAGAAATGATTAACGGTCAAGCTCAACTCGCATATGTTGGCGATGTACCTTGGCACGGTCTTGGTGTTGAAGTTCGGAACGATATGACGCCTGAACAGATTATGGTAAAAGCTGGACTTGATTGGACAGTTGAAAAAGAAGAAGTACAAACAGTATCAGGCGTAAAAATTCCTGGTAAAAAAGCTTTGGTTCGTTCTTCTGACGGTTCAGTTTTAGATATGGTCGGTGACGACTGGAATCCAGTACAAAATACACAAGCTTTCGAATTCTTCTCAGATTTCGTAATGGCCGGTGATATGGAAATGAATGTAGCAGGATCTTTAAAGGATGGAAAAAATGTATTCGCTCTCGCAAAAGTCAAAGAGTCTTTCACTATTCTCGGCGAAGACCAAGTTGACTCCTATTTACTGTTTAGCAATCCTCACCAATATGGTAAAGCTGTTGATATTCGCTTTACTCCCATTCGTGTTGTATGCAATAACACGCTCACATTTTCTCTAAACTCAAAGTCTAAAAACTTTGTAAAAGTTGGCCATCGCTCTACATTCGATGCTGATATGGTTAAAGAGCAAATGGGCCTTGCTTCTGAAAAGTTTGCTCAGTACAAAGAGATGGCGGAATTCTTGTCAACTCGTCGCTTTAATACTGAATCTTTAATGCAGTATTACAATGAAGTATTCCCACACCGTGAGCAGCGTACTGTGTCGGCGTTTGAGGAACTCTCACGCACAGCTCAACTAGCAGCTTCTAATCTTGAGACTCAGCCTGGTGCAGAGTTCGGTCAAGGAACTTGGTGGCAGGCATTTAACTCTGTTACATATATGACTGACCACATTCAAGGTCGTAGTGCAGAGAGTCGGTTGAATAACCAATGGTTTGGTTACAATCAAGGGCGTAAGATTAACGCCGCTAACAAGGCGGTGGAGTTTGCAACAGCAGCATGAAAATTATAAATGATGAAAAGAACCCCTCATTGTTGGGGGTTCTTGAACCTGGTGATCGTGTTGATGAATATGAAAAGTGGGTAAGCAATCTTAATCAAGATCTTATAGACTCTGGTTATAACCAATATGAGTATAAAGTTGTAAAAAAGAAGGATAAGTTGTACATAGATCGCATGTAATTTAATTAAAGAGGCTTAGGCCTCTTTTTTTATTGTATAAATAGTACCAAAATAATAGGAGCTACTATGCGGCGCTTTAAAAATTATTATACATTACAGGAGATGTCTATGGTTAGTGTAGCAGATTTAGATACTGATTTTTTAAAACGCGCTCAGAAGATAACATCGTTTAATTTAACACCTAATGATTTTACTAATTTAAAGCATAAGGCCGAAATACAATATTTGTTTCGCATGCATTTCTTTCCTAAGTTTGACTTGGATAAAACCTTAAAGGGTACACCTACTATTAGCAAGCTAAACAGTGTTATAGGCATGTTAAAAAAAGAAAATTTAAATAAGTTTAAAATTCTGCACAGCTATAATCTAAAGGGTGTTGGTCCAGGAGAGGCTACACTGTATTTTATATTAGACGACGCGCATCTAGGTGGTGGGGCATCAGCCGGCGCTGATATTGTGATTGGCAGTAAACCTTACGAAGTAAAGGCTGGTGATATAAGTCAAGGATTTTTTAAGAACTTTAAATTAGGCGGTACTGTTCCAATCGATAAAATGGTTTCTGCTGGTCTTAGATTACGCGACATGAAACCTGAAATTAAAAAGCTGGCAACTGAAAAGGCCGGCGTATCAGGTAGCCAGATAAAAGCTATTTTAAGCGACAGCGAGTTGGCGCCTATGTGGAAAAAAGAAGTAGAAGCCCCTTATGTAAAAGCAGCGCATGGCTATCTGGCTAAAAATCCACTTATCTTAATGGTCAATAAAACACCGGCTTCTCAAATAGGAGAAGTAGTAATGGTCGGTAAACCAAAATTAAGTGATGTCCACTTAGATGTTATTACTCAAGGGACAATTAAACCTAAAATAAAAATTGGTTAAAAATAATGGAAAATTTTACATCATATATAAAAGAAAGTAAAAATACTCATATGACACACATAGAAGATAAAGTTATCTATGGTGGCGTTAAGGGTACAAGACAAGCTATTCTAGCTTTACGCGAATTGAGAGATATGTTAAGAGGAGTGCATGATGGATCTGTCAGTGTTAAGTGGGACGGGGCACCTGCCATCTTTGCTGGCACTGATCCCCGCGATGGCAATTTCTTTGTTGCTAAGAAGGGAATTTTCAATAAAAATCCTAAGGTATATAAGTCTGATGCTGACGTGGACGCTGACACTTCTGGTGATCTTGCAGTTAAACTTAAGCTGGCTCTTAAGCACCTTCCAGCCTTAGGGATTAAAGGTGTAATACAAGGAGACTTTTTATTTGGCCCCGGAGACGTCAAGACGAAAAAGATAAAAAGTGAATCTTATGTAACATTTCATCCGAATACTATTGTTTATGCATTACCAAGTAAATCAGCAGGTGCTGATGCAGTTAAGTCTGCAAAGATTGGTATTGTCTGGCATACAACCTATAAGGGTAATACTTTTGAGTCCATGAAAGCTTCTTATGGTGTTGATGTTTCGAAACTAAAATCAGTTAAAACTGTATGGTCTCAGGATGCAATGCTAAGAGACTTAACTAATGTTACTATGAGCAAAAAGGATACTGAAATTGTTAGCGACTATCTTTCGCAAGCTGGGTTTATATTCAACAAAATCGCCGGATCAACTCTACGACAACTGGAATCCAATACAGAGCTTGCCAGGCTCGTGGAGCAATTCAACAACTCCTATGTCAGACAAGGACAGATCATTGGAGATACCAACAGACATGTCACCGCACTTATCAAGTGGATTAGTCAGAAATATCAAAAAGAAATAGATAAACGTAAAAGTGAAAAAGGTAAGACGGCACAGCAGAAAAAATTAAATGAAATACTTAGCTTTTTCTCACAAGGTAATAAAGATAGCCTAAAGTATATGTTTGACTTACAAAAGGTTATAGTTTTAGCAAAATTAAAACTTATAAATAACCTTAATAAATTGAGTAAAATCAATACTTTCGTTAAAACTCGTAACGGTTATAAAGTAACCGGTGAAGAAGGTTATGTAGCAATTGATAAACTTGGTGGTGATGCGGTAAAAATTATTGATCGTATGGAATTTTCATACAATAATTTTTCACCAGATATATTAAAGGGATGGGATAAGCCAACGAGGAACTAAATGGCAAAGAATTTAAATTTTAAAGACTTTATGGCTGTTGATTACATGCCAGGTGAAGATGACCTGATTAAGCATGCAGCTAAAAAACGTAAACAATATACGCCTACCGGAAACAACGCCGAATCAGTAGAACCTACTGATGAGGCTCTTACTATGACCCAGCGAAGAGCTAAGGCGCGATCAATGAAAAAGTATCAGGCTAGATTAGCAGTCGGCCGTAAAAAGGCAGCAGCCAAAGTTGCTAACCCTAAGGTTCTTGCTAAAAGATCTCGTAAGGCGGCTCGTAATGCTATAGCTAAAAAGCTTACTAAGGGTATTTCAAAGGCAGATCTTACTCCGGCCCGGAAACAAGAGATCGAAAAGCGTTTAGATAAAATGGCCCCTAGAATAACTAGGTTGGCCAAAAAAATGCTTCCTAAAATACGTCAAACAGAATTAGGTAGAAAACGCGGGTAATATGATAAATCGTTTTAGTCAGTTTCTTGTTGAAGAAGAAAATGTAGTTTATTTTACCTTTGGTAGAATGAATCCACCTACTATTGGTCATGGTAAGTTACTAGATACTTTATCTAATAAAGCACGGAGATTTCCATATAGAATATTTTTGTCACAATCTAATGACAAGAAAAAAAATCCGCTGCAATATAAAGATAAAGTAAAACATATTAGAAAAATGTTTCCGAAGCACGCCCGGTCTATTATTTTAAATAATAAGATTAAAACGCCCTTTCATGCTTTATCATTTTTATATGATCAAGGTTATAAAAAGGTAGTTATGGTTGCAGGATCAGATCGCGTTACTCAATATGATGTGCGTTTAAATAAATATAATGGAAAAAAAGGTGATCATGGATTTTATAATTTTGAAGGCGGCATAAAAATTATATCTGCAGGTGAAAGAGACCCCGATGCTGATGGAGCAGAAGGCGCTTCCGGAACTAAACAGAGGGAATATGCCGTAGCCAATGATTTTACTGGGTTTGCCAGAAGCCTTCCATCCAATATGTCAAATTCAAACGCAAAACGATTATTTAATGATGTAAGGTCTGGGCTAGGGCTAAAAGAAGAAAAACAATTTAAAAATCATATTCAATTAGAGCCCGTCTCTGATTTACGTGAAGCTTATCTTAGAGATAATATTTTTGAAGAAGGTGAAAAAGTTGTACTAACTAAAAAGGGTATTGTAGGCAATATAAAATACCTTGGTACGAATTATCTTATAGTAGAATCAAAAGGTGAGACGTGGAGATGCTGGCTTGACGATGTGTCTAAGATAGACCCTAATCAAAAAGTAGAATGGGATGTTGCTAATCTTCCTAATGAAGATAATGATGGTATTGTTAGAGAGTCTCTTAATGAAGCATCAATGTATGCAGATAAGCCTGATTGGGGCACGCCTGAATCAACCAGAAAAGCTAAGAAAATAACTCCAGGTGAAACAACAGAAGCACAAGATAGTGACATTAAAGATAGGCCAGGTTCTCAGCCGGCTAATTATCATAGAGGCCTAAAGAAAGCACAGAAAATTGCAAGAGATAGGCAGTTTAAAAAACAGGCCAAAATGTCTGATAGCGATCCAAAGGCATATAAGCCTGCACCTGGTGATGCAAAAGCAAAAACAAGATTATCTAAACACACCATAAAATATAGAAAGATGTATGGCGATGATTAATTTTAAAGCATATATTGCAGAAGATGCGACAGCTTCTTTAAAAAAGAAAGCAGAAAAAACTGGCATGCCATTAGGCGTTCTTCGTCAGGTTTATAATAGAGGTGTAGCCGCATGGAAAACCGGTCATCGCCCGGGTACTACTCCATCACAATGGGGGCATGCAAGAGTAAATTCATTTGTTACCAAATCATCTGGTACATGGGGAAAAGCAGACAAAGATCTGGCAGCGAAAGTAAGAGGCTAAAATGACAAAATCAGCAGACAGAAAACCTGAAAAATATGTAGGACCTGATGGAAAACCTAAAATTCGTATGGTTCCTGTAGATAAAGAAGTAGTTAAGAACGAAGGCGGCATGAAACGCATTGCAACTACTCAGGCTAATAAAGCTGACAGAATGGCTGCTGGTGGTAAAAAAGGTCTTGAAACCTTCAAGAAAAAAACAGACGAAGCTTGTTGGGATAGCCATAAGCAAGTTGGAATGAAGAAAAAGGGAAACAAAATGGTACCTAATTGTGTTCCAAAGAATGAATCTTATTCTATGAAAGAAAAAGTGTGTAAATCATGCGGTGATACGTATGGTAAGCCCACAAACGAAAGCTGCATGTACGACGCTTATGATATGGCCGGAGAAAATTGGTGCAGCAGAAAAGAATATATTGCAGCTCAAAAGAAAAATGAAGCTAATACTTATGCCGGGCAGCGTGACAAAATGAAAATCATCAATAGTAAGCCTCACCCAGCTGGTGGTCATATTGTAACTATGCAAACAAAAGCTGGTAAAACTATTAAGCGCCATTTAAAGAATGGTAAAGTTAAAGATATGAAAGAAGAAGTTAACGAAATTTCTAAAAAAACCGCCCAATCTTATTTAGATAAAACAAAGGGTGATGATGCTTTCAGCGGTACAAGAAAAGCAAATAACCGTTTAAAGGGTGCTATACACGCTGTAGGAATAAAAAGAAAAAAAGAATCAGTTGATGAAGTATTAGATACTCCAGGAGCAATGGATAGGTATCATAATAAAGCTAAAGCACAAAGTGATCGTGCACGTAACTCTGCAACTGCAAAGATTGTAAGAGGAAATAAAGACATCTCAAAAGAAAAAGATGTTATTCGCCGGCGCGAAAAAGGTATGGACATGGCTACAAACGTGAGAGCCAAGCAGTTTCGCAAAGCAGTTACTGGAAAACCTTATGGTGAGGCAGTTGAAGAAGACATGAATCCTTATCTTAAACATCCTGCAGATAAATTAAAAGATAAGCATGCTAGTTTTAGCAGACAAATCGGCGATCTTCAAACTAAAAAATTAAAAGGTGCAAAAAATCCATCTATTGACCAAGAAATTGCTAAGTATCAACAAAAACTGCGGCATGTAAAAAATGCTATGAAATCAGAAGCTACAACTAAAGTAGCAAAGGTATCAGACAGCGATAAAGAGAAGCTTCTTAAGCTGCGTAAAATGCTGAATAAAGAGAAAACAAATGATTAGTTTTAAGCAGTTTATGGTAGAAAAAAAGTCTGAGTCCTGGGAGGCCGGATACAAACGTC
>Ga0181380_1001213_pt1 | contig 11384 bp, 6 predicted proteins | sample 3SPOviralmetaG_FD_130116 | JGI IMG/M metagenome (GOLD analysis project Ga0181380, IMG submission 130116) | Marine viral communities from the oligotrophic San Pedro Time Series (SPOT) site, San Pedro Channel, CA, USA - 3 SPOT_SRF_2009-08-19 | ecosystem: Environmental > Aquatic > Marine > Strait... | reverse complement strand
TCTTTGCACCACCATCCATTATCTGCAAAGCACCGCCAGCCGCTATAGGCGCACCTTTGACAAGGTAAATATTGTTAGTGCCATCATTAATGTACACATCAACATTCACCGCATTAGTGGTAATGTTAGTGCAGTGAATACCAACCAGAGTGTCAAAGCTGTCAAAGTTTGCACCGTCTGGTATATCTGCCGCTACAGTACCTACTGCATTTAGCGTGTATCGTCTAAAATTCTGTGCCATTTATAACTCCTATAAGGCAATCGACATTGCAATAGCAAACCCAGCAGTAGTGCCAGCCGTAATAGCTGTCCAAGCACTTGCGCCAGTATCATAAACATTTAAGTTTCCATTTACTGAATCGTAATATAATGCGCCATTAATCAATGCGTTGCCGTCATTATCTAATGTTGGTGCTGAACTTTTTGCACCTAAATATCTATCATCAAAGTTATCAAACTGTGCTTCTGCTAATTCTGCATAATATCTAGCAGAGTAAAATGTGCCATCTACAGTATTGCTACCGCTTACATAACTTGCCCAATCTTTAGCAGAGTGTGCGCCAGCAGAACCTCTGTTCATGTCACCGACTGCATAAGCCTTACTTGACATTTCAGTGCCATCTACGGTGCTTGTAGACGCAGTAACAGCCCATTCTTTAGCCGCACCAGCACCAGAAGTGGAGGTTACACCAGTGCCGCCATTTGCCCATGCTTTAGATGAATAGTTACCAGTGTTTACACCTAGCTCTTGAACCTGACCATTTACTTTAATTGCGTAGTCTTTTGATTCTTGCGCGTGTTCTTCTGCGTTTTGTATATCAACAATGTTTGTAACTACTGTTGCTATATTGGCTGTGTTACCAGCTACTGTTGTTACATTGCTTGTTATACCTGCTACTGCGGTAACATCGGTAGAGATAGCGGCAAGGTCGCTAATAGAATCTGTAGCTATCGTGCCGTCTTCAATGTCAGCCAGCGTTGCAATATCGGTAGCAATACTTGCAAGTGTGTTAATGCCTCCTGTTTGTGGCCCTGCTATAACAGCACCAGTTGTAGAATCAAACGCCAGCACTGTACCTTTACGGCTATTAACATCAGGCAACACAAGGGATACAGAAGTATCATAGTCTGTAAGGCGCAGTGAGCGATTAATCTCATCACCAAGGTCGGCGGCAATAGCAATTAACTTATCAAGCTCTGTGTTAAGAGAGTTAATCTGAAATGCACCAGAAGCAGGAAAGTCTGTTGTACGTTTATGTTCAATGTCTCTTGTTAAAACAACAATCTTGTCTGAGCCACTAGCAGATACCGCGCTTGTAAAGTGTACATGGCCTGTAGTGCCGCTTGTGTGACCAGCATTAGCATTAGACGCAGAATCAGAAACTTTGTAATCTGTGGTTAATGTTTGTAGTGTACCATCAACATAAACATTTAAGTCTTCATCATCGAAGATTTCAAAAGACATAGTAAACACAGTTTGCGAATTACCATTTACAACGGTGTAACTGTCTCTTGGGTCATTATCTGCTAAGTTAATAGTCATGTTCGTATCCTAACTTAAATTAAAGACTTGCTCAACGCACAATTAATACCTGCCTCCACGCAAGGCTTGACGCATCTCTTGCATCTCTTCTTTCCAAAGCAATGCACTAGCGAACGGCAATCTGCCAGTAAACTCATATAAACCTTGGTCAAAGTCACCGCTTACCATCTTACCCACAGCCCTGCTTACATCTACAGCATATGATGTACCTGCTCCTGTAAGCCCTGTAACTGCGTCAACAACACTTTTTTCTTGTGGAAACTTCGGGCTAATAATACCCATGCCAATGTCGGGGCCACCTAATGCAAGACTTGTGTTCATCGCTGTATAAAACAAATCACCATGCAAAGCTATTACACCACTTGCATCTATTGAACGTGCTAGCTTGTCTGAGAATGACATCTTATCCATAACAAAGTCCGGTTGCTTCAAAGACAAGGACATATATCCAAGACCTACAGATGCAGTAAGAGCAACGGCTCTGTTGCGTATCTGACCTTGTGCAAGCGATGCTGTAATTTTGTTTGCGGCGGCAAAGCTATAAGACATAAACTGAAATGGCAAGCCAAGCAGTCCATTTTCAATACGAGAATAGCCTCGAAACTTAGGGTCTTCCTGCATTCCAAACCGTTGTGCAACGTGCATAGGAACATAGAACACACCATCTACAGCAATAGGCTTGTCAGCAGGTGTACCCATAAGAATAGTATTCATAATGCCGCTATTCATAGATGTTCTAAAGTTATCTCTAGTACCTATATCGTCCCACTTAGATGTATTGGGCAAGTAAAGTCCAGCCTCAGTCTTTTCCCAAGAAGAGTCAGCAATCTTTTTTGCGTCTTCTAAGTCAATGTTATAGCGAAGCAAATACTCTTGCTCCATCTTAGTGGCCTTGCCTTGCGTCCAACGTACAGAATAATCAATCAAGGTATGACCACGCATAATAGCATCCATACGCTTAAAGATGTTAGTCATTGGAGCTAAACCATTGAGCATAAAGAACCCAGAACGAACTTTGTTCATAAATCCATTATTCAATGGGTTGTTGGTCATGTACTCAGTAAGGCGCAGGTGAGCATCCCCCATCAATATCTCAATAGCCTCACCTGCAATACGCGCTTCTCTAGATGAGAGCCTAACCTTATGGTCATTCATTACACCAAACAGGCTTTTCATCACTGTGCCTAACTCATGCTCCATCATAATTTTAGCAAAGTCAGGCAGTGTAGCCAGACCAGCAGAGCCAAGATAGTTAAGCATTGCTAAGTCTTTTAGGACTGTAGCAGTCGTTTGATCCCATGAATTAGGGTCACGCAACACTCTAGTTGTTACTCGGTCATACATATGGCGCATATCACGCAGAACAGCATTACGCTCTGCTAGTGACAGGCCATCATCAATCATAAATATATCTTGGTCTGCAAGCACATCATCAATAGAGCGACCAAACTCTGACTCAAACTCATACATAGGCGCAATGCGCTGGTTGTATGCTTTCATTACATTGATGGGATTTGTTTCAATAAAGTCTACTACCAAAGCATTTGGGATATCAATCTCACGATGACGCAGATGCTTAGACTTGCCACCACCATAATATGACTGCTCTTCTTGTGTTACATCTCGTCTGCCAAGGATAGTATCAATGGTGCTATTAACACGGCCTCGTACTGCATCATCTTCTGTAGATAAAGTTTTCTTTACAAACTTACCAGCCGCCTCATCAAAGACATACACCTCTGGGTTTTCTTTGTACCACTTAAACAATATATCTGCGAACTTCTGTTGATTTTCAGAAATAGCAACCAAGTCCCAATATCTTGGGTTAAAGACCTTTTCATTAGGAGGCATAATTTCATTGTCTTTTTGAAACTGTATCTCTGCTTCTAACTCATCTTTCTTTTTGCGTAACGCAGTAAGTCTTTGATTTCTATAGAATAATCTCCGCTGTGCTTTTGTCATATCTTTTTCAGATATGTTTGTGCCGCGTGGGTCTTTTACTGTTTTAGCTAACTTAGCAACTTCTGCTTCAAGTCTATCAATATCACGCTCAATCCAAGTTAACTGGCGTGTGTAATATTGCTCACCGCCAAGCATACCAACTTCTTGAAGACGCTCAGACCATGTCTTATAGTAATCATCAATAGCGGCTATAGCTTCTGCTTCCGCATCCGTCTTAGGCTTCTCGCCTGTAATACGCTTGCGGTTTACTTCAGCAATCCACTCTTGATAGGTTTGCACTCGCTTGCCACCAAGCCCCTGTAGCTTTTGATTTACAGTACGCAAGTCAACATCAGCAAAGGTTTGCTCGCCTAACTTGTACTCACGCTCATACAGTTTCATAAGGTTGTCGTGTACCTGCACCCATTCACCATTACGCATCTGTGCTTTTTGATGTATTGACGCACCAAGTTTTGCACCATTCTTCACTGCATTAACTAACATACCTGAGTCGCCGCCCATCATAAGCATTGCTTTTTTAGTCACATCACCCAGCCTTTTGTTCTGCAATACACGTTTCATAGGGTTAGTAACGAACTTATAGAACACACTGTCAGTCCAAGCAGACTTAGCAATGCTAAAATTATCTGGGCCTGTGCCTTCTGCAACCTCACGCACACGAAGCATACGCTCACCATCAGCGTTGCCTAACTCTTTGCGTGTTCTTTCTAATGTTTCTTCTGCCGTCTTAACACCAGCCTCTAACTTGGCTTTGATTCTTTGGCCTTGTTCTTTTTTTTCTGGCGTTAATGGTTCTTTTAGCTTTGCATTAACAGCACTCAATCTTTCATTTGTTTTATTAATAAATTCTTGCGTTGCTTTTATTTTCTTTGGTGCGCCTTGAATAATAGCCTCAAGCTGTTCTGGTATTAACTGTGAGAACGGACGCTCTGTTGTAGCGGCAGGACGCTTGGGGTCAGCTACAGGCACAAACTCTGAGCCAATCTCTTCAAGCTGTTGCCTTGTAGATATTGTTGCCTGTGACCTGCGTGTAGCAGGAATAGAGATAGCACCGCCTAACAATGCACCTGCGGCAAAAGCTGAACCTATGTTTAATGCGCTTTCTGTGGGCGTAGAGAGGGGGTCTAGTGGTGCGCGGTAGGCTTCCTGCGCTGTTTGTATTGCGGCTACTGACGCGCCTGTTCTGAGGGCAGAGCGAGCAATACCAATACCAGCACCACCAAAAGGCAACGCAACAAAATTTACAGGGTCAAACATACCTGCAAAGAATTGAGACATAATTGGTGAGCGAGCTAATGTGTTTCTGCGTTTAATGTTTGCATCTAAAGATGCCTTGAGGTCTTTCATATGGTTTGCGTTTTGAGCCAGTATCAATTCATTGCGATACATCTCATACCCTTCCATGTCATTTGTAGAGACATAGTTGGGGTCTACTTCATCACCATACTTAATCTTGTTGGATATGTAGTCCATAATAGGAGCGTACTGATAGCCCATTGTTGCGCCTACAGTATCAAAGAAATCAGGCGAAGGGCTAAAGTCTGTCTCGCCATAAAATCTTTTGTTTGTAGAAAATGGGTCGTAAAGCATTAGTTGCCCTCATCACCAATAGAAAAACTATTTTCACTACCTGTTACAGGAGCAAACTTGCCATCTAAGAATTGTGCAAAGCCGCCACTAAGTTCTGGATTCAACGGAATAGTAGACATATCACTTTCAAGTATTGGACTTGTTGTACCCTGCTCAATTTGTTGTTGACGCTGATACTCCATAAACAACCAGTCATCACTGCTATAGTCTTGTGGTGGTGCAACGCTTTTCTTCAAATCTTTAAGATTTACATAAATAAACTCGCTGGTCTTTGGGTGCTGATATGGCTGTATAGTCCCATTCTCAATAACAGATAATTGATAAATAACATCTTCGCCTGTGCCAGTTGACTCACCAGCAATCGGAGTAAGAAAAACTTCTTGCTCATCTCCCGTTTGAAGAGAGTCACCTCCTCTATCAAGAACATCTAAATCTTCTATCGAAAGTCTAGCACCAAACTCAATAAGAGTTCTTTCTTTACGAGAAATACGAGCGTTAGCACCTGACTCTGCAAGAAACTCATTAAAGTTAGCAATAGCCTTAATTCTAGCACTTTTGTCCATAAACTTAGCCAAACCAAATGCAGACTTGAATGGCTCGCCTGAACCGCTATTGATAACATAACCCTCTGTATCAACAAAATGTTCGTCCATCATTGTATCAATGGTTTCGTCAATAGTATCTGGGGCCATACCTGCCGCTACAAAATACTCAATCAAAGGCTCAAAGTATTCCCTTGCCGCAAAACTACCTTCGCCGACTTTATCAGCAACAAAACTGTCAATAGTCTTTCCGCCCAAAGCAAATGTTTTCTTGTCTCCAAATGCTTCTTTATTAGCTGGGTCTAAATTAAAGCGCATGGTTTGATAAACTTGCGCGGCGTTCTGACCGCCTCGTAAATTTTTTACAGCATGACTAATGGAGGTCATCATATCAAATGTATCCTCACCTAAGTCTGAATTAGACCACACATTAAACGTGCCGCCTACTCTGTCAGGCCTTGATTCAAGCCTAGCCCATATATCAAAGGCTCTGTTTATTTGAGTTTCTGTAAAATCTTGGCGACCTTCAGCAATAGCTTGGAATGTCGTTCTAAGGTTTTCACCAACAAAACCTGCTTTAACCATACTTGGCGCAAGGGCATCAAACTGTGCATATCCTTCGTCTGAAAGAAAATACAAAGGAGTATTTGCATTATCACCAATGGTAAATACATCAACGCTTTCACGGCTTTTTTTAGTGCTTAATGCACCACCACTTAAAGCTGTTTGCCCTTCTTGTATTGTTTCATTCTGTTGTTTCTTAGCTTCGTAAAATGCTCCCAACTCTTGATTTGCTCCCTCAACCTCACGACTAAAATCATCACGGGTTCTATTTGTTTGCAAACTTTCTAATTGCTTAACAATAGGACGTATTTCTTTTGGCAAGTCTTGGAGTGTTACACTCATTTTGTTGCCACTTAAATATGTTTCTACTAAATTTGATTCGCTTGGCAGTAAGGGACGCATAGCCTCATTGCCTTTGTTATCTGTAGTTTTAATTGGAGAACCATATATTACAGACAAAAGACCAGAAGAAAGACCCTTGCGATAGCGCATTATACCATTTTCAAGAGTTTCAGAAGGAATCTTTAGCCTTACGCCTTCTGCTCTAATGCGCTGTTCATTACTTTCAAACTCTGCAATAGCACCTGATATATTACCAGCGTCAATTTTTTCTCTAAGAGATTGTGTTAATCCATTGAAACCAGTTTGTGAATCTGGGTTAAGCATCTTGCTAACCCAGTCATATTGTGCATCTCTTTCTTGTTCTGTAGCTGTTGCATCTGAAGCGCGTTTAATTCTTACAGCATTAGAATGTATAGAATCTAGCTCTGTACTTATAGCAGAGTTTATCATTCCTTTATAATTGCGAGTAACTTCTTTGCCTTCTTCGCCTACTTGGAATGTAAATTTATCTGAAATGCCAACAAACTTTTGCAGTCTTGGGTCTAGCTTGTCTGCTCCAACACCAGTGCGTATTACTTGCTGTAAGCTAACTAAGTCAGATGGCTCTAATGGATTGGCAGTATTTAATGATTTTTCATATACAGAACCAATATTGCGAGCAATACCTACACCAGCCCCTTTAACAAGTTTGTTTTCTTCTGTTGAAAATGTTTCAGAGTTATGCACACCTGCTGTTAAGCCTGTTCTCTGAGCCTCAAGAAACCCATCAAATCCGCCAAGAAAATCTTCAAGCTGACCTTCATTGCCAAAATCTAAAACAGCCGCAGAGTTGGTAAGTGTTAAGGAATCAGAATCACCACCTTCTTGCAAAGCAAAAAGATTATTCTCTAAATCTCTTTGTGCATTGCGCTTAATAAAATCAACTTCTGTACTTGCAATAAGAGAAGAAGAAATACCACTTACAATATTTTCAAATCTAGGTAGAGCAGATTCTGTAATCCCCTCTGCGTATGAACGCATACGCTTTGAATAGTTTGCATAGCCATCAGGCTTCAGCATTTCTTCTGCGTAAATTTTAGCGGACTCTGTTTTTAGGTCTTGCTCAACCTCAGTAACATACCTGCGTTCTACTACTTGCTGATATGCACGAGATGCCGCGCGACCAAACTGTGGCGGCACTTCAAACGCTTCAGGCTGTCCTGTCTCTGGATTGATTGTTCTTATCTGTTGGCTGGTAGCAGATATGCCACCTTCTTTACCTGCTTGCTGTGCGTCTTCAATAAGCGTCTTAAAAGACCCCTCAATCAAAGTGTCTGCAAATTGACCTAATGACCTTGCGCCTTCAACATTGCCAATTTGTGCTTTAACCACACCAATAGGCTGTGATAAAAATTGACGTTTTTCTCTAATCACTGCCATTATTAATACCTAATCAAATAAACTTTCACCAACACGATACTGCTCATACCTAAACAAACCAGATGCAATAGCAGAGCCAGCACCCAGCAATGCGGCTTGTTTTGCTTGGTCTGCTCTTAACGAAGTTGCTTTCTGAGCTGTTTTTAATTGAGACACACTCATTGTTGTTTGAGCTTCAATAGACTCCACATCCTCTGCGTTTATTAATCTTTGACGTTCCATAAAAGCTCTAAAACTTTTATCTGATATGTCACGATTCATACCACTAAGGAACGTAGCTCTGTTAATAGATTCGTTTGCCGCAAACTGTGCATTGCGAAGATTCATTTTTTGGCGACCAACAATCTTATCTTGGTTGATTTTAAGTTCTGTTTGATAATTATCAAAAGCGGCTTGGTCTTGTGCGGCTTGTCCACCTTGCAAAGCAGACACAAACTTTAAGCCAGTGCCAGCAATTTGTGCCATTGTAAGAAAGTCCATTAGAACGATACCTCCGCTATAATACCATTTACTTGCGCTTTAAGAGGCGCAGACTGCGTTATCTTAACTGTTGGGTCTTTACTAAACCCTAACAATCTAAACTCTTTCTTGCCTGTTACAGCCTCTCTGCCAAGCGCAAAGTTATTATTAACCTGTCTTATCACCAGTCTGTTGTTATTAACTGAAACAGACAAGGTGTCTACTAAATCAAGTATAACACGATTTACTCTTCTTGGGTTTCCTGTTAATGGGCCGCCTTGCACAGAAGCGTCAATGGGTAATGTTTCAAACTCTACATTAAACTCTAAACCAATCTCTGCGTTTGTTATTAGCTGTACAGCAGACACATCTACCTCACCATTAGCTACAGTAAACTGACCAAGATAGTTATCCCCATCCACCACAGATACAACTGCATCGTTAGCAAAATGAGTAGATACATCAAACACACCAGCAGTGCCAGTAAAGCTGTCAGAGAAGTCCATGTTAAGGTTTGCATCAAACTCTGTAAGAATAAACTTATCTGTGCCATCACCTTTGTCATATTGCCCAATCAAAAACACCCTATCATCAATAGTACAGATAGAATGAAACTTACCCTCAGTAGTAAACTGCGACCATCCTGCACGTTGCTCGCCTCTGTTAGAAGTAAACAAAGCAATCGTACCATCGCTGTTTAGGATAAACGCATAGGACTCTGGCCTGTTAATTGCACCACGCAAGATAGACATCTGTACAGGGTCATTGATTAAATGGGATGATAGCTGACTAATTGATGTGGCTACATATGCGGCTTCTGCATCAGAGTAGATATACTCTCTAATAGCAGAGCCATTCTTTTGCACATAAATAGTAGCACCATCTAATGACTGCGGCTTTACAAAAGCAGAGCCATAAGGCGTTTGTCTTTTAATCTGTGCGTTTGTAGGAGTAATAGGTTTTTCTGCAAACGCTGGAATATACAACTCTGATGTGCTGGTAAAAATTTGTAAATCACGATTAGAGACAATATGACGTACAGTGTTAATCTCACCAATACTTGCAGTAAGGTCTAGTGCATCATCATCTTCTGCACCGCCTACATCAAAATTAAAGTAGTCAGCACTCTTACTTGCCCATATTCCGTCAGGCTGTGCAATAGTACCACCAAACCACAAACGGTTCTCATGAAACGTAACAGCCGCAGGAAATCCCCTTAACTCACTGTATGATTGCTCTTCCCATTGTGTACTAGGTGCATGAGTCTCAATCTTAGGAGAACCGCCACCAACTGTGTTAGAATTAGCATTTTGACCAGCAGTAACAATAAATACATTCTGGTTTACAATTTCTTGTACTGAACGTGTGCCGTTTACTTGATTAGCGGCTATACCACCAACAGCACCAGCATCAGTTATAGTCACACTGTCTCCAGTTCTTAAGCCATGCAGTGCCATTGTTATCTGTATGTCAGCAGTGCCATCAGTTGTTTCAATGGCATCTGTGTCTAGATGAACTTCTAGCTTATCTACAATATCGCCAGTAGCCTGTGTTGCAGACTGCACAGATTTAATCTCAATCTCTTGACCATGAAAGCGAATGATAATCCCAATGTGCTTTGAATCCAGATAATCACTACCCGTTTGCGTACCTGTTGTGTCCCAATAGTTTGCGCTTGTTGTTAATATTGCGCCAGTGCCGCTTGTCTTTGATGGGTCTAGTGTTACAGCAGGGTCGTGAAATGAATAGTAAGGTTGGAATATATAGTTTTCATCTGCATCTGTGCGAAAGCCAAACGTACTTACCTCAAAATCATCAAGACTTGTGCGAGTAAGTTTGCGTATCAGAAAAGTATTGTGGCACAAAAACAGCACATCGCCTGATTGTGCGTATGTTATCTCATCAAGAATGCTATCAGTAATGGGCAGGGTTGCTGAGTCTACATCTTGTGTAATTGTTTCCACAAGAGTTATAGCACCAGTAGAAGGGTCTATCTTAAAGCAACGAATTTGCTCATGCTCAAGAGATATGATGTAACGCTCGTCATCAGAAAATATAAAAGGTATGATGCGATGTTGCATACGCTTTGATGAATCTACAGTCGTATCGAACTCATACACCTTGCGTGTGCCAAATCTTTTAAGGATTCCGCCCTCATTTCTGATAAAGAAGTTTTCAACCTTCTTAGCGGCAGAAGCGTAAACTTTAGTATCAGTGCGAGACAGCATAGAAGGACTGACTTCACCAAACTGAAAGTTTGAAATGGGAACTCTAATCCTTGCCATTAGCTACGCCTATTCGTAATGAACCTCGATGTTGCCAGCTTACGAGTTGTTTGTTGCTGTGAATCTAGTGTTCTGGCTTTAGTCATTGTTAGCTGTGCTTGCGTATTCATTAATCCAGCTAGTGCTGTGTCTCTAGCAACAGCCGTTGCAAAGACAGTAGCCAAAGCATACTCAACAGCAATCGTAAAATAAGAAGGCCAGTACACCTCATCTACACGGAATGTGTGGTCAAGAATTACTTTGTCTGATGGTGATGTATTAGCAAACAGCTTGTCACCATATAATTGATACTCAATAAGATTGTCATTTACAGTAGCCGCATGAGTCATCAGATAGTCTGACGGTAGCTGATACGCTCTATCATATCTGCCTGTAGGCAATGCTGTAAGTAAATTAAGTTCTGTTTGATTAGTAGAAAAACGCCAGCGTGAGTTTACCAATGCTGTACGAGCAACGTCCTCATACATATTGACCGAAACAAGAGCCTCGGTTGTACCGTCTTCAAATGAAGTGATTGTGTCTGCCCCAATTAGAATCAATGCTCTGGAACAGATATCAATCGGTGTATTTGCGTGGGTGCTACTTACTGCCATTGTAAGTTATGGGAGAGGTAAGTTAATACCTTGACCTCTCCCAAATCCTTTAATCGCTATCAGTAGCAGTAACAGCAACACCGTT
>Ga0181380_1001210_pt1 | contig 11399 bp, 11 predicted proteins | sample 3SPOviralmetaG_FD_130116 | JGI IMG/M metagenome (GOLD analysis project Ga0181380, IMG submission 130116) | Marine viral communities from the oligotrophic San Pedro Time Series (SPOT) site, San Pedro Channel, CA, USA - 3 SPOT_SRF_2009-08-19 | ecosystem: Environmental > Aquatic > Marine > Strait... | reverse complement strand
TTAAAACTAATTGACGTGAATTTATCAATAAAACCTTTAATTCTTTTATTTTTTAACATGTTATATACTTTAATTCCATCAATAACATTACCAATCCAATCACCATTAATAAAAATCTTTGTATAAAATCTTAAATCTAAATCTTTAATTTCATAACATTCTAAACTTTTAGCTTCTTTTTCTAATATAGATAAAATTATTTCTTTTTGAATAATATTTTGAGATGTAATAGTTGCTTGCATAGATAGATGTTTTTTAAATCCAACTTTTTGACCTTCGGGTGATTCTATGGGACATATAAATTGTAATTGACTAGAATCAATTTCACGAATTGATGTAATTCCAGACGTTGCTTTATCTTGTGATGGAGACATAATTCTTCTTAATTCCGATGTAGTATCAAACCAAGATTTTCTAAGCATGGCCTGAGATACACCTTTTTTACTTTTATGAACTCCCCAATTACCTGTAGCCATAGAAGTTTTAATTCCATGTTCAATAATATTAGGTTTAATTAGATTAACAACATTAATTGGTTTAGAATGATCTTTACCTGCCATTTTTTTTCTAAAATATTTATTACCAATATCTACTAACATTTTTTTCCAATTTTGTCTAAAAATTTGACCTAATAATACTCCAGGTGTTTCTATTCGTTTATTATAAAAAGCATCGCGACTATCTGGGTTTCTTCTTTTTAATATAATATTTAATAATCTATTCACCATAAATGCAATATATTTAATTTTTTTATTCTTATTATTTCCAAGATGAGGTAAAATATCATTTTCTAATATTTTATTTAAAAATATTTTTTTTTGAATTATAACTAACTTTTCGTCACTATTAATAATTCTTCTATTATATTTTAATTTACTAATAAGAAAATTTCGTGCTTCTTCCATAGTTCTAATAATATTTCCATTACTATCCTTACATTCTAATAAACTATATCTAAGATAATTTCTCATTTTTTTATCATTAGTATTATATATTATCATATTAATAATATCTTTATCAGATTCAATACCATACGCTCTAAATAATATCATTAATGGAAATTCATTAAATTGAGAATTTTTAATAACAAGACTTTTATTTTTTAAAGGTCTAATAGTCATAATTTGTAAATTATCTGACCAATCATTAATTCTTGAATTAATTTGAGCATTATAATAATATTTATCTGTATATGTTGTATCTTTTTTTTTATATACAATAATTTTATTAATAGCCATTATTTCAAGACTAACAATTACTTTTTCACCACCATTAACAATAAAATATCCTCCTGGATCATATTTACATTCATTCTTAATATTATTATAAATATTAGTTGAACAATATTTTGATTTAACCATAATTGGTACACGAGCTAATGTTATATTTGGTATAATATCCCCTATTTTTTTAATTTCACTTGTACCTTGAAGAATATTATCAATCTTAACAACTTGTTGAACATCTGCTTCAACTGAAAAGAAATAATTTAATTGTTTAATTCTAGCATCTTGGGGAAATATTGGTTTATTATTATATGTAGGTTCTTTATATCTAATATTTTTAACAATAAATCTATGTGTATAAATAACATTATCATTAATAACTTCAAAGAAAGAATTATGTTGACTTTCTAAACTATAACGAATAATATTATCAATAAATGTATGATAAGAATCAAATAAATGAGTATATAAATGATTTCCATTTTTATTTAACATAAAATCAATCATTATATCCAAATCATCTTGGGTTACTATTTTGTCCATATTATATATTATTATATTAATATTTTAAATATTTTATTCAAATTTTATAAAAACTAAGTAAATATAATATTATTTAATATAAAAAAAGTTAATATAACCTTGTTCATATAATTATAAATTAATGTTAAATGTTAACCATATATAATATTAATTTATAATTATAAATAAGGATGGGTAATGCTTGTTATAAATATAAAAATATCCAAGAAGAAAATAAAGAATTAAAATTACAAATAAAATATATGAAAGAAATACTTGTAAAAAAAGATAAAGATTTATTAAAATTAAAACAATATATAATAGAAAGTAAAAAACAAATTGAAATTATTAGAAATAAAATAAAAGATATTATATAACTTTAAGCATATCTATTTGAGATTTTAAAAGTAGATTATTTTCAACCATTTTATTCATAAAATTAATATCAATATTATTATTTTTATTTTCAGTAATAATATTTTTTAATGTATTAGTATTATTATAATTTACAAATTTAGTAAATGTATATAGAAATCTTTCTTTAATTTTTTTATCTGCTTTTTTAAAAATATTATTACTATTCATTATATTTAATAATATAGTATTACATAAATTAAAATCTAATTTTGGATTAAATTTAGTTCCAATATTATTACACATATTATTATCTGAACAACATAATTTATTATTATTAAGTAAATGTTTATAATATAATTTTAATATATAGAACATATTAGCTAATAACATAAAATTACTTTTTTTTTCTAATCCTTTTTTAACTTTATTACCAATTATAATACAATCTTTAAAAACATTAATACCAAGAATTTTGATATGATTAATATTAGTTTTATCAAAATTATTAATTTTCTTTGTATAAATATTATATAATTCACTCATAGGATGATTAGTTATATTAAAACTTTTAATTATATCTTTTATATTTTTAACTTTACAATTACATTTATAATTATCAATAATTTTATTAATAAATATGATACTATCTTTTCTATTCATAATAGGTCTTAAAAATAATATTAATATACTATAATAATATGTATTTTTAATTTTATTTAATGTAGTTTTTTTAACAATATAATTATTTCCACAATAATTTAACATATCAATAAAAAAATTATTTTCAGGAATAGCAAAGTCTTCTTCATTATATTTTTTATTTGATAGTATATATTTCTTTATATTACTATTAATATCTTTAGTATAATCTATTATACTATATTTATTTACTCTATATATAAAAAATAAAAAGTCCGTATCAATACTAGTCATTTTTTCTTTTTTATAAAATAATAATAATATTATTATTATTATTAATATTTTTTTTAACATTAATATTAATTAGATTTTTTATTATTATATAATTCATATATATTATAATTCTCATTAATATCTTTTATAGTATATGATTCAAATAAAGTTTTTATATATATCGTATTAATATTATCAATGTTTTCATTACATTTTATAATTTTTAAAGGAATGTTTGAAGCATATTTATCTATTAAATAGGTATAATCAATATTATTAATTAAAATTTTTTCAATTGGTTCTATTAATAACATTTCAGATTCTATATTATTATAATAAATACCATTACAACTATATATATATTTTATTTTTAATAAATCAATTAAAAATAAAAACAAATAAGGTATTTTTATATAAAATGGATAATAATTATTATTATAATATAGTCCTTCAACGAAAGTAAATAGACACTCTATAAATTTATTTAACATAATATATATAAATATATAGAAATAAATATATTAATGAATACATGGCAATTATGGTATCATCATTATAAAGATGATTGGACAATTAAAGGGTATAGAAAAATTTATAAAATAAATTCAATAAAAAGTTTTTGGGAATTATACAATAATTGGAATAAAATAGGAGGATTATTATCAAAACAATTTTTTATTATGAAAGAAAATATAACCCCTCTGTGGGAAGATAAAATGAATAAAAATGGCGGTTGTTGGTCTTTAAAAATAAATATAAATATAGCAAAAGAAATGTGGGAATATTTATCAGTTCTTCTTGTAACAAATAATTTATATAATAATGATAATATTAATGGATTATCAATTTGTTTAAAAAAAAATAATATTTGTGTTATTAAAATATGGATAAAAGAAATTAGTAATGATATAAATTTATTAAATAAAAATATATTTAATAAATACAATCCAGAATTAATATTTATTGTTAATAATAAGTATTAAGATTTATAAATATTAAGATTTGCTTGGTGATAAAACTAGTTTAATTTTACCTAAAGCAGCGACAGTATATTCAATAATTAATGGAAAATCATTTTTCAGATAAAGATTTAATGTATTACATAAATTAGTACATTTTGTAAAAATTAATAAATATTTTAATTCAAAAAAACCTTGGAATAATTTACAATCATCATCTGTAATTTGAATACTAAGACCACTACTGCTTTCGTGAGTTTGAAATTCAAGACTACCTAAATCTCCTTTTCCTTTAAAAATTAATTTATTTTTATTACATAATAATTCTAATTTATCAGTCGCTCCTGCCATATCTTTACAGTATTTTTGAAAATCCGAAGACGGCATACTAACTAAATATGAAAAATTAATTGGATTAATATTCATTTTATTATATGCTAAATCCATAAGATTTAACCTAAAAATTTTTTTTTCTGATTTTTGATTTGTTTTTAATTCAAAACGAATAACTAATTCATTCATATTATCTTCATTAATTTCCCAAGTCATAGTATCAAAATTATTCATACATTTTAAACATTTTAATAAATAACTTAAATTTATACCAACAACTATTTTTTCTTTTTTACTATTATAATTAAATGTTTCAAATTTATCTGCTTCAAGACTACAATGAACTAAAACAGAACTTTGTTTATTAATTTCTTTAATAGTAATACCACCTTTACTTTTACTTGTTTTAGGTTGAAAAATAAGATTAATATCAGTCAATAATGGAGATAAACATTCTATTAATTGTTTAATTGAACTACCTTGTGTGGTTTGTAAAAATACTAAACTATTACTCATTAATATATTATTATAATTTATTTTTTAAATCGTAATATCAATTTTTATTTATGAATAGAAAAATCAAAAAACTATATTTTATATAATTAAATACTAATATCAAAAAAATATAAAATACTTAATAATTTTTATTTTAAAAATAATTTCTAATATATAGTATATATGACTAGCACTTATAAATTAGTAAATCCGTATATAATAGGCGATACTAAAAAAACAATTAAAGCTAAAAATTCTTATATAGCTGGAAAACAGTTATATGAAAATTTATCCGAACATTTTAATAATAGTGTTCCTGTATTTAATATTACTATTATGAAAGGTAAAAATAAATTTTATAGTTTTAAAATTAAAGAAAAAAGATTAGGTAATGAAGTTGGCTATACTGTTGAACCAATTAAAATTAAAAATAGTAAAATGAAATATAAAAGTTTACAAGAACATATTAATAAATTAAAAAAAAAAGTTTTAGGTGGAGCCAAAAAAAAAACTAAAAGAAAAACTAGAAAAACATCTAAAAGAAGAAGAAGAGACTCTTCCGATATGGATGATTCAGATAAAATGGATTTCTTTGAAGATGATATAATGGATAGTGATGATTTTTATAAAAGATCAACAGATTATGTACCAACTTTTGGTTCTAAGTTAGATTATTTTTATTATAGTCCATTTATTTATGATTTAGATAAAGATGATATTTATATTCCTACCTTTTATGGCTACGCACATCCATTAGTTCATTTATGGTATCCTTTTAAATAATTTAAAAATATTTCTATTAATTTGAAAATGTTTCTATTAATTTGAAAATGTTTCCATTAATTTAAAAATATTTCTATTAATTTAAAAATATTTCTATTAATTTAAAAATGTTTCATAAAATTCAATATTTTTAAATTAATTTAAAAATGTTTCATAAAATTCAATATTTTTAAATTAATTTAAAAATGTAATAACGATATAGAAACATCCATTTTCTATCTTCAATATTATCATTTTTATAGATTAAACCGAAATCTTCATACACCTTTTTATTTCTTGCGTCAGATTCATATTGTATTACATCTTTAAAATATGGTCTATTAATCATATAAATATTTTGAAATGTATCTGTTTCAACTAATTTAAGATTTGCTTTTTTCATACTTTCAATCATAAATTTAGGACTAATAAGATATTCTTCTTGATATTGATTTTCTTCAAAAATCCAAGACATATGAACATCAATAGCATTTCCTGTTTTATTTTCTAATTTATTCCCATTAAACTTTTTAACAATTTCATAATATTTAACCTTTTTTCCATCTTCATCCATTCTATAAGATGTATAAATATTATTACCATTTAACATATTCATAACTAGTTCACCATCAAATAATGTTAATATAACATAACCATTCATATTAAGATGTTTAGTAATATTAGTTAATAAATTTTTTAAACTACTATCATTTTTAAACATATAATGAATAGCAAGATTACTTACAATACAATCAAACTTTTTATTAAGTAAAACTTTATTAAATATTTTAGAACTTTCTTTTGGATAATTAATAATTGCTTTTTTTTGTTCTTTTAATGTTAATAATGAACCACAATCTGCTTGAATAAAATTCATTTTTGGAAAACCAGGCATATGTTTAGTCTTATTATATCTCTTAGTAGCACTATCATATGTTGAATATAAAGCATCATAATCAAAATCAATAGCTACTAACTCCTTAATTTTAGCATAAAAATATTTAGATATATCCGCACCTCTACCAAAACCAATATCTAAAACTTTTTTTTTATCACTATACGAACTACAATAAGTATAAATTAGATTTGATTTAATCCAATTTGTAAATTTCTTAAAAGGAATACCTAATGACGATGTTTTTTGGAAATATTTATTTGATTTAACAACATAATTTCCTAATCTATTTATTAAATTATTTTTATTAACAAGATATTTATCCGGTAATGATAAATTATAAAGATCATTTATTGTTACTTTTTGTTTAATTGTATTCCAAGTACTAATAGCAACCGTTTTATAATTACCATATTTTTTTCTAAAATTATTTACAGATTCTGTTTTATCCCATCTTGTTCTTAATATTGTCCATCTATATTGATGAGGTAATTCCGAATTATGATTATATGTAATTTCAACCACTGTTTCGCTACTAACAATGTTATCTTCAATATCTCTAACATAACCATCTTTAATAGGAAAATAAGCAATATGATTATTTTCTTTTTTTAAAAATGGAGAGGGAATTTCATTATTACCAATATTATCACCAACCATCAATTCTACTATCATAAATTTTACATCTGTAGTAATTGTATTATCAAATACTTTATAATCTTTATTAGTATTTCTATTTTTTTTAAATCTTATATAAACATCAATACTATTTGTTTCTGGAGGTTTATATTTATAAATAGGATATTTATGTTCTCGTTTATCATTTGTATATTTTTGAGTTGTTCCAGTGTAAATAATGCCATCTAACTCATAAGGACATTTTACATCTTTATTTTTAGTACAATTATTCCAAATAATATAACTATACATATATACATTCATCATATTTATATTCATTGGATGAATAAAAAATTTTGGATAAAATGTAATACTATTAGTTCCATTAGTATTAATACTTGTATTTAAAACATCATAAAATTGTATCATTTCATTTGTATAATGCTTTTTTAATTTATCCTGAATGTTTTTCATTTCTATTTTTTTATTATATTTATTATATTTATAATATTTATTAAGATTCATACTATCTAATACAATATTAATATAATTTAATCTCTCTTCGAGACGAGTTGTATTACGAATATCATTACCTTTAAAAAATAAACAATCAAAAATCATAAAAATATACTTTTGTTTTTCTCTTATATAAATATATTCTCCCTCTAATAATGTATTATTTAATTTTTTAGTACTATATATTGTTTTCTTAATATTTAAATTATTTGATATTAAATATAAAATATTATTATAAATATATAAACAATATTTTTCACCATCAGCTTTATCCGTAATACTATATTTATTAGGTAAATCATCAAGAATATTTTGCAAGTTAATTGATATAGGTTGCATAGAATATAAAAATTGTTTTGAATTATCATTCATACCATATACTAATGTTTTATAACTACTAATAATATTATATTTTTCTTCATTTGATAAAATATTATCACTCTCTAATAATATTTTTTTTACAAAAATTATATTTTCTAATAAAGTTTTAATAACACTACTTGATATAGTTTTAGTTTTTTTCATTAAATCTAATTCAATCTCATAACTATTTGCACTAGTTCCTAATAATTTAATATTATTATTACTTTTAATAATAGTACTATCAAGAACTAATTTCGCATTACTAGAATCAATAATAACAGAAGTCATACGTTCTTTATAACGAAAATATAACATATTATTATTATCCATAGCTTTTTTTAATCCAGTTCTAAATTTATTAATAGTATTTTTATTTATAATTTCTTCATTAGATTTTCTAATTCTAATATCATTAGTATTATCATCATAAATATCACTCCTTTTTTTTGTTTTAATAATAAATTCAGTAAAATCTTTATCAAAATAATTATTTACTAAAAAATCAATAATCATATCATTATCTTTATTAATAATATTACTCGCAAATATATTAATATTTTTAATATTATTAATAGTAATTCTATATGCTATAGACATATCATCTTTAATAGAACTAACAATAATATCTAATGAAATATTTTTAACTAATTCATTTTTCATAACTTTCATATTTTTTAAAATATTATTAAATTGAATAAGACTTAATTTATTTGAAGGTAAATAATTTCCAAACATAATTTCAAACTCATCGTTTTTTTTTAATGTTCCGATAATTGAGTTTACTTTTTTTCGTATTTGCTCCATTATATATTTATATATTTTATTTTTATATTATTTATCAATTTTTATTTTGTTTCAATCTTGAAACAAAATAAGATATAATAGTATAGTTTATTTTATATTAATATTCTGTACGAAAAAGAATATATATTATTTTTCGTTATTACTATCAATTTTTATAAAATAAAATAAAGTTTTTCATTAATTTTTATTTTATTCTCTAACATATTATAATGAATTTTGTTTCATTTAATCATTATCTTAATAATAATAATATAAAATTATTTGATTATCAAAAAAGAAAATTATATTATCAATTAAAAACACATAAATCTTTTGATAAATTTATTAAATGTAATAATAAAAAAATAATAATTAAAAAATCATTTAATAATGATTGTAACTTTAATTATATTGATAATAGGTATAAATCTATTTAACAAATTATGATATGTTATATACATTCCAGTTTTTTAAACATATTGGACAACTATTAACCCTTTCATTCCATTTATTAATACATTTAGTATGGTATGCATGACCACAAATTCCATAACTTATAGTTGCTTTCTCATTTTTTCTTAATAATACTTCTTTACACAAACAAGTATCATTCATACAAGATAATACTTTTGATTTAACATTTCTATTTGATATAACTGTAATACTACCAAAAGGCATGTTTTATTATATTTTTATATAAATTAATATCAATTTTTAGAATCAAATAATAAGATTAATTTTATTATTATTTATAGATTAAATATCTTATAATATTATAAAATGTTTAATTTTCAATATAAACGATTTCTATTATTATTTTGTTTTTTACCTTGTTTAATATTATTAGGAAAACCATATAATACAGAATATTATGTTCTAAGTTTTATGTTTATTTCTATACTTTCATTTTTATATAATTTTGAATGTTGTACTATATTTTTTCATGAAAAACCGGTATATTATGAAGATCTTGAAGATACTAATAATATTGTACATAATAATCCACAAGATAAAATAAAATTTCAAAAAATATTTATTATTATTCACCAATTTACATTAACCATAGCTTTTATAATTATTTTAGACTTTTTTTATCATAGATATCATACTTTACATTTAACATTAATTGAATTAATGGGAATATTGGGAGGGTTTATCTCACTATATCAGAAAATAACAAGTCTTATTGGAAATATACTTATAGAAATTTTATATCGTATTAAAAAATGTAAAGAACGATATAAAACTGAAAATAAAAATTTACAAATGAGCGAAATTAACTAAATTTTTTAATATCATTTTCTAATTTATCTAACTTTTGATTTATCATTAATATTATCGATGGTAAAGCTTCGCTAAATTCAGTTTTCATTAATAATATCATTTTATTTTTCCACTCAATATTTTTTTTTTCTTCATTAATACTACCAAACATTACTATACTATCCATCATCAATAAAAATATATCTTTTATTTCTTTACTCCAATCAAATAATAATAATATACTTGCTATATCATAATTATTTAATTTATTACTAATACTAGTTTTAAATTTTTTTGGTACAACCTTAATAAATCTATCTTTTAATTCTATCATATTTTTATACACATACTTTATTTCTTTATTATATAAATCCTCCACCATTTTATTATAATATGCTTTATATATATTATTAGATATAGCATTTATCATATTAGTATATCCTTTTTGTAATGAATTAAAAACTTTTTCATAATTTTTTTCAAAATATTTAATATCAAAATTTTTATCCATCATTGATAAATTTTTTAATATCATTTTCATTTCTAATTCAGTTCTTTTTACTTTATTCTCTTCCTTTCGTTCTTTCATAACTTTAATATATTTCATACCGTTATTATAACTAATAATCATCTGTTCTATTTGTCTATTCTTATCAACTTCTAACCATTTATTACAAAAAATAGAATAATTTTTAATAGTAGTAATAATATTATTAATGTCATATTTTAATAGTTTTTTACTCCAATTAATTATCATATTATCCGTAAAATGACGATTACCTTTATTTATAATATCATCTGTATAATAAACAACCATATAAGCTGTTAAAAATTTTTTAGCTGTTATATCTATACTACTATCAATTCTTTTTAATCTTAATATAAGATTTTTACATATATTAACAACATTTTTACTATTTATAAATCTTATAAATTTTAAAAACGGTTTTTTAACTTCATTTTCAAAATCTAAAGATTTAAATTTATTTAATTCCTTTATAAATAAATTAAATAAAACTTTTCTTTGAATATTTTTAATTAATACTATATTCATATTTATATAAAATATAGATTTTTTTTTAAATTGGTTTTTTATCAAATTTAATATCAAATATACGATTAGTTAATTTTTCATTATCTAATCTTTTATAACGATTATTATATTTATCTTGTTTTTTTAACCAATTATCATATTTATTTTTATTATCAACATTAGTTAATATAAATTTAGCTATATTTAATTTTTTTATAAATTGCTTATCATCTTTAGATAAATGTAATTTACCATAATATTCTTTTATCATAATATTATACTTTTTATTAACTTCATTAATATTAGCATAATTTACAAGTTCTAATAATCTGTAGTAGTTTTCCATTATTATTATTATTATA
>Ga0181380_1001206_pt1 | contig 11420 bp, 17 predicted proteins | sample 3SPOviralmetaG_FD_130116 | JGI IMG/M metagenome (GOLD analysis project Ga0181380, IMG submission 130116) | Marine viral communities from the oligotrophic San Pedro Time Series (SPOT) site, San Pedro Channel, CA, USA - 3 SPOT_SRF_2009-08-19 | ecosystem: Environmental > Aquatic > Marine > Strait... | reverse complement strand
GATTTCAGCAAGCCCAACGGCACTTATTTATGAGTTACTGGCATCCATGGGCGCTTCGCCGTCCAATGCGAGAGATAGCTAGCCGCTATCCAATCACCTACAAGAGGGTTGGCAAGACTATTGAGGCACTTGGCTACGACTTGAGTGTTGAGCCAAAAGCAGAGGTTAGTTATCGCATGATGATCTCGATTCTTGCTGCAATGCCACCACACGTCATTCCATATGGATCGATGGGTGATAACAAGTCTTGGGGTGAGATTAGCTGGTTAAAATGCGAACAAGTGATTGAGGGCTTCATGATACAAATAAATAAGTGCCGTTGGGCTTGCTGGAATCATACAGAGTTACCTCTTGTCTGTCAACACTGCAGGATGCAGTGGAAAGCCCATCTGTTGAACAAGCCCAGTAAGCACAGCTAAATGACGCTGCTCTACCTCCGCCAAACCTGTTAGCAAGTTGATGCGCAACGGTCGGATGTTGGCATTCTTCAGAATTCGTTCTGCATATTGTCGTTGCTCTATAAGATCAGGTCCGACCATGTTTCTTTAAAGCTAGTGCCCAATTCGGTGAGTCGATACTAGCTCCGAGCTTGCTCTGCAATCGCTGGTCGAGAACTTTCACAACGATGCCATCAGTAGGCCAAGCGTCAAAAAGCTCCCAGCGAAGCCATTTTTCGTGATAGCTACGAACCTGAGATGACTTTGTGCAAATTCGTGTGTCTGGGACCTTAAAACCGAACCCTTGCAGGTCTTCGATACTTTTCAGTTCATCGTCTAGAGCGCCAACGATGCGATAGGCATCAAACAACAAACCACTGCCTTCTGCACGGTTCAAGCGTGAAGCAACCGCTGCAATGGATTGAGCAGACCTTGTGTCGTCTTCAGACTCCGGGAGTCCCCAAAGCTCACCGTGAATCTCAACAGCTCCTTTGGTCTTGATTTTGGTTGGGATATTTAGGGCCAGCTTGGCGATCTTCAAAGCACAGCGACCCTTGCGAGTCTGCGCCGCTGACAGCTTGCCATCGACATAGCGCAAACCGATTGAGATGCCATCGATCTTTGGCTGCACAACAAGCTCAGGAGAGCCTGGGAGGGCTTCATACCAGTCATCGAAGGAGATGCTGCGATTGTTCTTGAGGCTGAGCATCGCAACCCTTCCTGGGTTGAGAGCACGGTGATGAGGAGCGAGTCTTGAGAGTTCTTCCTTGAGCTGGTCAAACTCAACGTCAGTCATGATTGGCGTGCCAGCCCTGTAAGCCTCCTCCGCTCTCTCGTAATCGGTGGCGATAGAAGCAATGGACATGTAAGGCAGAACCAGCTCGATATCCTCATAGTAGCCCATGCTGCACCATGCGTCTACCTGCTAGCCATTGCTCGCTGTAGTTCCAGGCTGAGCAAGCTGGGCAGACGCTTCTCCGCTGTTTTGTTGATGAACTTCTCATACTCGAGAGCAACGTCAACTTTTGGCTTGTTATCCACTAAGTTCATAATCCTAGTAAGGCTATTACCTTTCATCCGATAAATAGCTGGACCCTTTGGATATTTGTTTCCAGCCTTGATATGTACAAAACGTTCGCCCGACTTAGGTTGAGTCTTTCTTGTGGCATCATTGCTCAGGCCACTAACAATTGCGCTCGCATAACTTCTCTTGATATCGAGTCTTTGGGTCAATGCTCCTAGCCTTGAAAGATTTCCATAGAAAGGCACTCCGTATTTTTGAGTAATTCCATAGATCGCAGAAGTCAAGGGTGTCATCGTGACTTCCCCTCCATAAAAAGCAGAATACAAATATTCCGCAGGTGATATGCCTTGGCTCGCTTTTTTGCTAATTGTAAAAGTCAATCTCATATCTTTTGTGTCATGACGCAACGCGCGCAAAGTAAAGGGCACAGGGCGTCCTACACCTCCCGGAGCCGTGAACTGCCTCTCCATCTCTGCTGGCAGGAGTTGTGTTTTTATTAAATGGCCTAAACGTTTAAGGGATTGGTTGGCAGCAAACGGGATCTGCGTCTTCTCAATGATGGTCAGTTTGTCAATTAAAACTTTGCCATTGAATTTGACGCCCATAACCAACACCTTGCAGGTCCTTAAACCGTACCGTAGCGAGTCTCGGTGCTCAAGACCCTGGGCTACCAACTACCAACCATGACCAACCTCCCTAGAGAGTTTTCAAAAAACCCCCAGAGCCCCTTCCGTACCCCCTCTCCTCTCTATTTCTATAAAAATAAATCTTTAGGGGTATATAGGTTGGTAGGTTGGTACATCCCTTGGGGCGCAGTGGCTTTCAGCTGCTACCACCTAGTAAAAGGTTGGTAGCAAGGTTGGTAATTCAGGGTGCTGCGGGTTTTCAGGCTTCAGGGCGACGATATATTTGTTTACTGCTTCCATTGATCGTTTTTCGGGCTTTTATATAACCCAAACGCTTAAGTATTGAACCGATCTTCATCGAGTCCCCAAGGGTCTGCCTGTCCACAGGTCGCCCAATAGCTTCGGTTAGTATTAACTCAGCAGTAATTACTTGCAGTCGATTCTTAGGATCAGCAAGCCATGCAGTGATCGGTGCCTCCCAAGGATTGTCGGCAAGGTAGTTATTATTTTCAAGAGCAACAGTTTTCTCCTGATCAATAGTCAAAGCTGCAGGTTCAGCATTGCGATAAGCATGGACAGCAGCTGCCCAAATCGCGTCGACCTCTTTAAGGAGGGCTGCAACATCGATTGGGTTGTCAATTGTTGCTGTGATGGGTATGACCCAAAAGCGTCTGTTGCCAGTCTCGTCAACCAAGAAATTATCCTTATTGGTTGATCCAACTATTATTCCTCTGCGTGGAAAGGCTTCAGTTGCTTTGCCGTATGGGACACGGAATAGATCAGTTGACTGAGAGAGAAAGGCTTTGATTTGTCCAGCGTGACGCTTGCCAGTGATTTGATCTAGCTCAGCCCATTCCATGATCCAACTGCGATGAAGGACCATGAGATCGTCTTTTGACTGAATATCTCTGAGTGCATCTGAGAAAAAATGACCTCCCAGGGCTTTCCAGAAGCTTGACTTTCTAGCGCCTTGATCACCTAGGAGTACGCAAGCTTGGTCAAATTTGCAGCCAGGTTCAAACGCTCTACGGACAGCATTAATGAGAGTACATTTTAACATTGCATCATAAAGTGTAGGTTCTGTTGGTGGCTCTTCGATATTTGGACGAAGGTAGGTACTAGCGAGCATGTCTATATAGGCAGGCGTTTCAACAGTATTTGCGCAATGATTTAGATACATCGTTACTGGGTCATATTCATTTTCATGAGCGACTTCAACGAGACAGTCAATCGCAACGTCTTTTGATACCTTAACGTTCAAGTCTGCAAGCTTGAGGTAGAATCTTTCAATGCCTTTTATGACTACTTCTTCTTGCTCAATTTGTTGAGTGAATACATTGTATCTAAAGCGTTTCTTGGCTGAGCGCAACTCTTGCATAAGTTGCTTAGGTTCAATCTTCTGTGGCTTCTCTCCTGATGCCTCGATTTCATCTGAACCAAGCGCATTAGCGATGGTGCCTGGTTTTATTGATTGAGTAGTTACAGGTGGTATCCAGCCGAAGTGCTTTGCCCAGTACCAGAAAGTGCCAGCAGTGACTTTCTCACCACCAGAGTTGGCGATTTGATGCAGCCCCTTCCAGCCTGGTGAGTTTGACTCCATGAGCGATATAGCTTGATCGCGAGTCCCCCCTGCTTCTTCAACTGCTTTGATTAGTCCCCAGAAGAGGTTTCTATAGATGTGATAGGTGCCAGTACCAGCCTTACGTGGAGAGACTTTATCGAGAGCTTCGCGGACTTCATCGATTGTGCGTGGCTTGTAATCGCTGTAGCGATTGGCCTCGACCATTTTGTCGTGCATCTTTCGAGAAGGCAGAGCTTTCTCGATGTCACGAGGGGTGTAGTACTTTTCTGAGGCATTAATTATGGATGTGAGATTCCCTGGATTGCCATCAGCATCGATATGAAATGTGCCTGGCAGGCGCATTACACGGGAAGGGTTTTTTAAGGAGCGATCAGCATCAGCGTGATCTAGGAGGCGTGTTTGAAGTGATTTCCATTCTTCTACCGGGATTGGGTCATTGAAAATCCAGTAGTTGTGGATTGACTTGCCACCAGTGTCGACTTGGAGGGTGGGTTCCGGGAGTTGAAGATCTTGCCATGCTGTGACTTGCCAGTCTTTTGGGCGATCATCCCATTCACAGAAGACAGCGCGACAGGCTGTTATTTCAGAGTCAGTGTCACCACCATCGTTAATGACGGCATAAACGCCGCGACCTTCAGATTGCCAAGCTTCTACTGTTGCTTTGCTGGGTTCGCCTTTGCGTCCTGAGTCTGAGGACTTGAAGGGATGACCAGAGGGATAAAAAGCTCGAAGTCGGAGAGTGCCTTTTTGTTTTTTGAGTATGGAAGTGAACTGCTTGGTCTGGGAGAGGTCAAGCGATAGCGATGGCATTAGTTACTGAGGCTTGATATGGAGTCAGCAGCGATCTCACGATCCAAGAGTTCTCGGATTACATCGGAGATAGTTCTGAAGTCAGCGGTCTGGGTTTCGAGCCAGTCCCTTTGCTTCTTGGTAATTCTGACAACGAGCTTTGGAGAGTCCAACAAGGTTTGGATGACGCCGACGAAAGGTAACGTCGTGCGACGGTTGTGTCAATGTCGTATTACGCCGTATGTTGTTCGATTATGTCAGTGGCGTCTGCGACTGAGCGAGCAACTCCTGCGATACCACCAGCCTTTTCGACTGCTGTCATCCAAGCTTTTTGGTTTTGAGTGGGTCTACCTCCGGGAGTCTTGACTTCTATTGATGCGAATACTGCAACTTCTTGTCCAACCATGTCTGGGGTGACTGTGACTGTTTTCCAGCCAACAAGATCTGCTGAGCCTTTCGCTAGGCCAAATTGGACAGGTCTTCCAGTGCGTGGATCAGGAAGTTGTCCGACTTGATTCCTGAATAGGCGCACATCGTCGCGAGTCCCAAGACCTAGTCGAATCTCTTGCTGGATCTTGGTTTCGGCGTTTGCCATGCAGCAAGGTTAGCTGCGGAGCCTTGCCAAAAAATGGTGACAGCTGTATCCTCGTGGAGCCACGAGAATCCCACAGGATCCTCGCGTCGCCATTTATCTGTACTTATTTAATGACTGAAGTATCTAGACCAACTGTCGACATTGAATTAATCACGCCTGAGACCGCAAAGGCTTTCCTGCTCAAGAACACAGCAAACCGCTCGCTTCGGCCGCTAGCTGTTTCCGAGTACGCCGCAGAGATGAAGACAGGCGGTTGGGTTCTTGGCTGCGATGCCATCGGCTTTGATCGCAACGGCACTCTTATCAATGGTCAGCATCGATTAAATGCGCTGGTAAAGAGTGGTCTCTCAGCTCAATTCATAGTTGCCAGGGATCTTCCCGTGAAGTCAATCGATGCACTCGACATTGGCAAGCGCCGCATGCTTCATGAGCGCCTGACGATCGCCGGCAACAAGCTCAATGCCCGTCAGGCAAATATTTGCTCTCTGTTGATTACGCCTTGGTCTTCTAATCATTTGGTCAGGATCAAGACGAGCATTCAGAGAGACATGCTTGTTGCTGTACATGCAAAGTACAAAACGGCGATCGACCAAGCAACTTCTGTAACCAGCAAGATTAATGGCTGTGAGCTTGCAGCTGCGGTTTATCTAACAAACCATGCCTCAGATAACGAGGTTAGAGATTTCTTGACCCTCGTCACGACTGGCGTTCGTTTTGACGGGACAACACAGCCAGGCGATTCAGCTGCTCGTCTTTATCGCGAGTATCGAATAAACATGCGTGCGAGAAACAAGCGTGGCAACGATATGCAGAACTTTCGCCTTGCGGTGACAGCTGCTGAAAAGTTTGCTTCAAAAGCTCCTGTCAGGGCTCTGAAGGCTTATCAGGAGAATCCATTCTTTGACATGGAGCAGGAAATTTTTGCACTCATTGCCTTACTGGACAAATGAACGCAAGAAGAAAACCAGCCAGAGTGCGCATTGTTGCTGACATCAGCCCTGAATTGATGCATCAAATTAATGAGGCATTTGAGGCCTCCAACCACAAGACTCGCAATAAATTTATTGCTGAGCTGCTTCAAAAGTACCTTTCTGAACAATCCTAATTATGGGCCTGACACTAGTTATCACAACAGAAGACATCGAATGGGCCAAAGACTCTGTAGAGAGGGCTAAGCTGCTTTTTCCCAGGTTTTGCAGCCATGGAACTAACACCTATTTAGGCGAAGGTGAGCCCAAATTTGAAGACCGTTATCTTGACGGCGTTGTACTCTCACGAGAGTGGCTCAAGCATTTTGAGCGAACCAAGGGTCCAACAAAAACGCATGGCAGTTACGGATGTAAGCATTTCGCGGAAAAATGGGCAGGCCAATATGTTTGTAACGGCGCATTGATTGCCGCTGCTGCGGGTCTTGGCATCGAGCAACGTATTGATTGTGCTTTTGGCTGTAACACACTTTTGGCTATTAAATACAGCTCCTGGAGCAAGGGTTATGGGTGGGATTTTAACCGACCATCGTCGAAATTGAGACTCGAGTCAATCTTTAAGCAATACGAGGTTGAATCATGAGCTTGCACATTCATCACGACAGCATCGTCGGAGTCTATTGCCACGGAACTTGGTACAAATGCGTCAAGGGCTCTTTTTGCTGTGATGCATTCGAGGTTCAAATTTATGGTGACAAAAACGACGCTGATACCGATGAAGGCTCTCCGGATTGGGACTGGATATTCATGGGCGAAGTTCACTCAGAAGTTCCTCGTGGCTCTACAGGAGCATCTTGGATCGATCTAAAGACAGGTGAGCGAGTAAGCGTTTTTATGTATGACATCAAAGGTTTTAGAGAGGATCTTTAACCCTGCTTGACGTAAGCACGACATATGCTTAGGCTAGCGTCGTGCTGCATCTTGCAGTCCCCACCAACTCAAGCCAATTCAACACAATGCCAAACCATGTCCGTTGCTGTTACGAGCGTCCTGGCAATCCAGATAAAGACCATGTTGTAACAATGATTATGCCGGGACATCCTCTTGCAGGAGAAACAGCAATCTTGGGTTGTTATAAGCAACCGGAACTTAAGGAGCTGAACGTTGGCGACATCATCATCGCGAAAGACAATTTTAGGCTCTCTAAGAATAACGTTGATTATTTAGGAGACGCAGTTGCACCGTTTTTGCAGCCAACAAGCAAATCTTATGTAGAACTTCAGCAGGAACTTAAAACCTCTGAAGTCACCGTGCTTCCTGCGTCAAGAGAACTTTCCGATGACCCAGGATTGACTCGAGAGTATACTATTGAAATCAGCAACCTTGAGCACAAAAAGTTTTTTGAAAAGTATGCTGCAGAATGCAAGCGAGGCAACTTGGAAGCTGGCCGCAAGCTAATTGGATTTGCTATTGATCAATTATCAGCAGCAAAACAGTTTGATTTACCAGAGGGCTTCTAGCATTTAGCTGGTCGTAATTCCATTTTCCCCAGGTAGTTGCAGCTGCCTGGGGTTTTTATTGGCTCTTCCTCCCGTAGTAAATCTTGTACGCCCAGCCAGGTTTGTAGCCTTTTTTAGCGGCTAGAGCCAAGAGTTCAGGCAGGGTTCGTGCTCTGCCTTGTTCTTTACGTTTTTCTATACGCTCGCGTGCATCTTCTTTGCGCAGTTCTTTGAGTCTTCCTTCGTGTTCAGTAAGAGGACGCTTTGGCTTGACTTTGAATTCATGTCCGCAGCAAGGGCAAAATTGCTGTGGTCTAAATGCAGCGAAGCACTCTGGACATTGTCTGACTGAAGGTGCTGGTTCCTCCTTGCGTTGTCTTTTTGGTTTTGCGTCTAGTGACCATATGCGGCGATCATCAACAAAGCCATGTTTGATAGTGCTGCCAACGTGATCCAGAACAATTGCGATCTTTCCAGGTTGAGGGCGAAGGATGCGTCCAACTTGCTGGAGGTAGAGAGCTTCTGACTGGGTTGGTCTAAGAAGGATTGCTGCTGAGACTGCTGGAACATCTGTGCCTTCTGAGACGACATCAACAGAACAAAGAATTTGAGTGCGACCATCAGCAAGACCTGAGATTGCATCATCACGCTCTTCCATTGGCATACTGCCTGTAACGAGCTTGGCGCGATAGCCAGCTGCTTGGAAAGACTGACAGACAGAAGTGGCGTGAGCTATGGAGCAGCAGAAAGCAATAGCAGGTAAACCGTCAGCCAAAAGACGGTAATGATGAACGGCATCACCAGTAATTGAGGGGCGATCCATCGCTTCAGAAAGCTGATCATTTGCGTAGTCCCCTGCGCGTGTTTTTACGTTGCTGAGATCTGCCTTTATGGGTGGCGCGAACACTTTGTGTGGTGACAAGAAGCCAGATACGACGAGCTGTTCGACGCAAGGACCTTGCACGAGGGTTGAGAAATGGCTTCCAAGACCGCGACCATCTAAACGGCTGGGAGTCGCGGTGACGCCTATGATTCTTGCGTTTTGGAAGTGCTGGATGACTTTTTCCCATGAGCCTGCAACTGCGTGATGGGCTTCATCAATAATCAGTAGGTCTGGAGCAGAAGTAACTGTTTCCAGTCTGCGCACAAGTGTTTGAACTGAGCAAACCTGCACTAAGGAGTCAGTGCGTTTAAATCCAGCGGAGATAATCCCGTGCTCTACACCAGCTGCCTTGAGCTTGTCTGAGGCTTGTTTTATGAGTTCGCGGCGATGAACAAGGACAAAGACTGTTTTGTTTTTAAGGGTGGCTAAGCGAGCAATTTCAGTAAATACAACAGTTTTGCCTGATCCGGTAGGCATGACAAGCAGCGCTGAACGTGCAGTACCAAGCGCATCACGAAGCTCTGAGACTGCACGTGCTTGATATAGACGTGGCTGCATCAGGGGGTTGCACAATGTCTAAGCATGCTATACGATGCGTCAACACGCAGCAAGGAGCTTATGAATTTTGGGGTTGAGATGACCAATGCGGAGTATCACGCGCATGAAGCCATCTCGAAAAGCAAGCTCGACGCAGCTCGCAAGAGCGGTAAGCACTTGAAGGACATGCTTTATGGACCTCCACGCGAGTCAACTGCAGCTTTTGACTTAGGCACTGCTTTGCACGCAGCTGCACTGCCTGGTGAAAATGTTGATGAGGTTGCAGTACGCATGCCCGAAGGCATGAAGAAAACAACAAAAGAAGGCAAGACTTTTGTCTCTGACAACAAAGGCAAAATCATCCTCAACACATCAGATGGTCATGTACTCGATGAAATGATGGTGTCTTTGGCTGTTCATCCTTTTACAAGAAGTCTTGTTGTAGGTGATTTAAAAGGTAAGGCAGAGCAAAGTTTTTTCTGCACTGATGAGGCTACTGGCCTTGAGCTAAAGGCGAGACCTGATTTTATTTTTGATGACTTGTCTTTGATCATTGATTTAAAAACTACTTTTGACGCATCACCAAAAGGCTTTCAGCGCAGTGTTGCGAATTATCGGTACTACGTTCAGGCTTCTCACTATTTAGATGTTGTTGAGGGCGCTACTGGAACAAGGCCACAAGCGTTTTTGTTTGTAGCTGTCGAAAAATCTCGTCCGTTTGGAGCTGCTGTTTACATGGCTGATTCTCAGATGATTGAGATTGGCAAGCAGCATGCACGAGAAGATCTTGACAACATTGCTAAGTGGATGTCTGAGGGTAACTATCCAGGTTATTCAGAGCGTGTTGAAGAGATTTCTTTGCCTAGATGGATGCTGCCTAAAGAAGACGGCACACCTGCTGACCACCAACCTATTGAGTTGTATTAATGGAAGACTCTAATGAATTCAAACTTGCGCAAGCCTTGTTTGATTGCAGTATTTACTGCAAAATTATTTCTTCTGACGGCGAAACCAATGCGGTCAGGTCAGCGGTTTGTCAGTTCATTCGCAATTGGATTGAGGGGCAAGATTTGTCTAAAAAAGAAAAGTTCGATCTTTTTGAAAAGATCTCCGAACCAGGTCCAGTCGCTCATTTTGTTGAAGCAGTTGTCAAAAAAAGACATTTTGAGCATGTAATAGCTTGGCCTGAGGAATGAATGCCTAGCCCTAACTGGACAACACGTCCCCAAGACGTGATCGATGCAGCAAAAGCCCGCGCTAAGGCTGCACTAAGGGAGAAAAACCCGAAGCTTACGAGTCTCGAACGTTCTTTCTACGACATTTACAGGAAATACGGCTTTTGACAACTGGGCATCCTTGTTTTCCCCCAGCAAGGTGTAAGGCCCAGACCCCACTCACTTTATTTTCAAACACTATGTCTCGTCCAGCTGGCGCCAAGAATCGCACCAAGATTGAAGTAATTCTGTCACCTTGGTATGCAGAAAAACTACGTGAATTAAGAGTCGATTCTGGCTTTGATTCAGATCAAGCCTTTTCTCGTTGGCTGCTAACCAATACAATTCAAGTACTTACTGGCGAACGTGAACCAGGCAACAAGAAACTTGGTGATCTGCGTGTTCGCATGGAAGAAGCATTGTCAACCTGTGAGGAGCCCGGATTAACTCATGAGTGAACAGTCTGCAATCACGACCACTTCTTACAAGTCGGTTTATAGCAGCATTCAGTCATTTGAATCGGCGCAGCGTATTGCTGCGTCGTTGGCTGACTCTGCGTTAGTGCCTAACACTTATCGAGGTCAAGGAGGTCTACCTAACTGCATAATTGCGATTGAGATTGCCAACCGAATGGGCATTTCGCCTTTTCAGGTAATGCAAAATCTCAATGTGATTCATGGTCGTCCTAGCTGGAGCAGCCAATTTATTATTGGACTGATTAAAAGCTGTGGTCGGTTTGAAAGCTTTGACTATCACGAGGGTGACGACTTCTGTCAATGCAGTGCATTTCTCAAAGATGGCGCTGGCACTCCTGTGAGCGGTCCTAAGATCACTCTGGAGATGGCAAGGAAGGAAGGTTGGACTAAGAACAGCAAATGGAGCACGATGCCTCAGACAATGCTGCGTTATCGCGCTGCATCAGCTTTTGGGCGATTCCATATACCTGATTTGATCCTGGGCATTCAAAGCGTGGAGGAGAATGAGGTGATCGACGCTGAGGTTGCAGTTGTCCCTGCTGCAACTGAATCAACGCTCGACAAGGTCCAAGACTTGTTAGTCCCTAAAACCGAGCCTGTGCAAGTCCCTACCCCTGAGCCTATTAGCCATGTCCCAGAGCCCGATGATTTTTTTGACTGATGAGCAGCTAGCAGAACGCTGGCAATGCCATCGTCAAACGTTGATCAGATGGCGATCTTCTGGAAGGGGACCTAAGTTCGTCAAAATCAACAACCAAATTCGCTACAAACTTTCAGACGTGGAAGCGTTTGAAGAAGCCAACACTGTTACTCCTGATTAATCATGGATTTC
>Ga0181380_1001204_pt1 | contig 11429 bp, 3 predicted proteins | sample 3SPOviralmetaG_FD_130116 | JGI IMG/M metagenome (GOLD analysis project Ga0181380, IMG submission 130116) | Marine viral communities from the oligotrophic San Pedro Time Series (SPOT) site, San Pedro Channel, CA, USA - 3 SPOT_SRF_2009-08-19 | ecosystem: Environmental > Aquatic > Marine > Strait... | reverse complement strand
CCAAGTGGTTGTGTTATATAACGTGCACTTGGAGGCGTTATAAGACCTGTAATATTTAATGGATACGGCAATGTACCAAAAAATGCTCTTTCTTTTTCTTGTGGACTACCGTACAACATTTGTGACATTTCTGTATAATAACTGTAAGGAGGTGGTAACGTAGCATCAAACATACTGTACGGTAACATTGATGCCATTGCAAACATAAACATATCTGCTCCTAGCATTCTTTCATATTTTTTAAATTCTTCAGTCCCCTTTTCAAATCCTGCGTCTTTTGCCATCCTAACTACGTCTTTACGTAATCTTAAACTATTACCTGCCCACAACTGAAACCTACTCATTATACGACCTGCTGGAGTTGCTGTTGCTAAAGGTCTTGATACATTGTTATATAAATATTGACTCCCAATTGTACCTTCTAATGCAACTTTTAGCAATGCTGGATCATCTGGTTTAAACGTTACCCCTTTTGCAGCAAAAACATCTCTTGCTTTAACATAATTAGCTAAAAACGCACGTAAACGTAGTTCTTGTTCAGCATGCTTCATAAAAAATCCACCTAAATCAGTAGCTTTTTGATCTATCTGATATTTTTTAAGAATCTCCATAACATCTCTTTTATCAGTTCTTACATCTTTTTTTATTTTAGCAGCCATCATTAATTCGCTTACAAAAGAATCGTATCCCTTCATTCCTTTAATAGCTCTAAAAGAATTGTTTGCTGATAATTCTGATGTCCAGAATGTTTCTATGACTCCTTGTTCTTTAGCAAAATTTAAAAACCAATCTTTACCCCTATTGTCAGGTTCTCCTTTTTTCATATTAGGATCAGGTATAATTGATCTTAGGTATTTATAATCATAAGACTTTGCCATTGGACGCAAACCAGTTGTTATTAACGTGTTAGCGTTTCCACCAAACATGTTATAAACCCATCCTCTAGTATTAAATAACAAAGTAGATGTACTAACTCTAGCCTCAAGATTACTTAACCAATTTAATCTATCAGAAAGAGCTTCAGGACTAACTTTACCATTTCTATCTTTTGGCAAGAACAGTTCTTCTTTGCCAAAAAACTTTCCCATTTTACCAAGTCTTTTATAAAGCTGACCTTCAGTAAACGAAGAATAAAGTTTACTCATTGGAAATGCTTTATCGTTTACCCATTTTTCTGGTAAAATATGTTGACCCCCAATTGATTTTAAAGTATTTAATCGCATAAATCGACCCCAGTGACTCCTAGCTTCTTTGCTTCCCATCACTGGAGTTCCGTCTCTATAAGTTCTTTCTTCAAAACTTCTAATTGTTTCAGCATTAGATAAAGCCATTAATGCATTATACCTGGCTTTTAACACTTGTCCCATGTATTGAGATAGTACGCTTATATTTTTTTCATATTCAGGTAAATTAGCTGATCTTCTCCGTTGGTTAGGAGATAGAGTTTGTGCAGTTTTATCTTTTATTTTTAATCTTGATGGACTTCTATCTCCTTGGTGTAATACAATATTATTATATGGTTGCATAGCTCCACCATCACCCCTACCTAAAGCACCCATAACTATTTCTTCATTTAAATACTTTTCTATATTTGCATCTAATCCTTTTTTGCTTGAAGCTTTTGATTCTATATACTCATTTACGATTTTTTCAGGAATACCTCTATGTGGAAAATACCCTTTTCCAATTTGTCCAACTCCGTAATGTGCATCTACCTCTTCAATAGTTTTATCTAACCACTTATCATATTCAGCACGATCTAATTTTTTTTGATCTCTTCTTAATATAGTTTTACCGTTATATTCTATTACTTGCTCACTTCGTTTCCAAAGTTCTAAAAACTTAAAAAGATTATCATTAGAAGCTGTTTTATCTATTCTTCCTTTTAATATTGATTCTCTAAGTTTACCGTTTCTTAAAAGAGGTTGTATTCTTCTTCTCATTACTTCTCTTATTCTTGGCTCACCTTTTACACCTTCTAATAAAAAATTTCTAAAAGTAACATCTGTATGTAAAAAATTGTCATTAACATATTCTACAGTTTCTTTAATATTTTTAGCTACTGCATTAACAAGTTCTTTACCAGTAATTGCTTTTGTTTTTTTACCTACAGTAATGCTATATTTTTCATCTCCAATTTTTTCTAATATTTTTAAAGATTTATTTAATCCATCTTTATATGTTTTATGCTTGTTAGCAAGAACACCTTCATGTTGACCTATCGCAGCTTCAACAACAAGACGTTGAATACCAGCATCAATTGTTTCTTTATTTGTTACACTTGAAACAGATTGAAGCCAGTCAAATTTTCCCTTTAAAAACTTATTATTAATTTGGTCTGTTAAACCTGTAACTATTTCTGAAGCTAATTTGTTATCAGTTTTAAGTCTTTCAAAACCAGACATAGGTACTAATAAATCTTTCTGTTCAACAAGTTTGCCATTTTCCCATACTTTTTTAGGTCCATCAAACTCTACAAAGCTTAAATCAAACGGTCCTGTTTTATTAAAAATAGTCTCAGGAAATTGCCAGTAAGCAGCTGAATAAAGTTCTTTAATTTTTGGATCACCTTTTTTATAACTGCTCCATTCTTGTGCCGTCATATTACTTTTAAAATAATTTATAAAGTTTTGCACATCTTTAGCCGTAGCAGACTTTAAACTGTTTCCATAAACCCCATCTATTAAAGCGGTAGCATATGGTTTATTAGAAATTGTAGGAAATACTTGTTCTATTTTTTCAAGAAGCTCAGGTTCTCTATCTAATATAGCTTCTAAATCACTACGCATAGTTCTTAATTTTGCATTGTCTCCAACTTGCTCATTAACAGTATCAATTAGTTCTTGCTTAGCTTTGCCTTCGTTGTAACCTCTAAGTTTTTCACGAATTTGTTGCTTACGTTGTTTCTGTACTTCAAGAACTGGTGCAGTATAACCTTGTATAGATTCTTCTATTTGTTGTCTTATTTTAAAATGATTTTTTAAATACTTCGGAGGTATTGCATTAACACTATACATTAAATCTAAATTAACTGATTTTGCATTGCTGGTATAAGGGTCTTGAGTTAAAGCTCTATATTTTTCTTCAACAAACTTATCAACTATTGGTTTTAATTGTTTAGATGCACCCTGACCTCTTACTAACCTACTGTTATTAAGCTTTTCTATTATGTTTCTTTTAAACACATCCGCTTTTTGATTTACACCTGTAATAACATTGCTTGTAAGCATGTCATAAAACAATTGTTCTTTAATTGGATTTTCGATTCTAAAATTAGCAGCTTGTAATTCTATAGATTTGTTTATAGAGTCAGCTAATTTTATTGCACCTTTATTAGCTAACATTTTTCTAGTTTTATTCCAATGTTTTTCAAGTTGCCAACCTACTCTTAACTCAGCAGCAGCGTTAAGAACTTCTCCCTTCATAGACTCTATTTGCTCATCCGTCATTGTTTCTTTGGCTTTTTTATAAGTCTGTTCAAGTTTTCTAACTGTAGTCATAAAATCTAAATCATTTGATACGTAATCTTTTAACATGTCAAGATTATTAGATTTAGATCCATCAAACGGTCTTCTGTCATATGATGATATTATTTTATCTTTTTTTGCTCTAGCAACAGTTTCTGCATAAAGTTTGTTAAATTTTTCACCATTTATCCCTCCAATAAAATTTGAATTATCTTCAAAGTTTAACAATTTTTCTGCTTTAACTGTAAGAACACCAGGCATATTGTTAGGATCAATTCTATTATGCTCTAAAACATCTAAATAATCTTTAGCTGCTTGCCTAGCTTGATCAATTGACATTTGTTTTTTAACACCCTCTTCATAAAAAACTCCATTTAAAGAAGTTTTAAATTCTTGTGATTTTCCAAAAACAGTAGACCCATCAATTACTCTTTGAGATTGTTCAGCATTTAAAGTTTCAGTAGCACCAGTTTCTTTATCTTTTATAGTAACAATTACTCCAGTGTCTCTAAACATCCTTTGCTTTAACTCAGCACCAGGTATTAAAGAACCAAACTTGCCAGCATCAGCATACATATTTACAGCTTTTTGTACTTCTTTCATGTATTCTGTTACACTACCTGCTGATTCTATTTCTAATACAGTATCTTTACCAAATGTTTTTACTTTTTCTAAAATATCTTTAGGTAGATTATAAGCTTTGTATTCTTTTTTAGGATTGTTTAAAACAAAATCCAACATTCTTCCATAAGCCTGTCCTGTACTTACAGCAATACCTAAATTATTGTTATTAATTCTTGAATTATGACCAACTTGTTCTGCAATAAAAGGATCTAACATGTATGCTGGGTCACTTAATATTTCTTTTGTAGATATTCCTGCAATATCTCCCTTAGAAAACTGAGCAACTGCTTCAGGTCCAGTAGGGTCAACATCTTTCATTACATCTTTTGAGTTTTTAATAGCATCTCTAAACTTTTTAGGCGTACTTCTATACATAAACCCACTATCAATATCTAAATCTGCACCACCCATAAAATGCATGTCTTCTGGATGTACAACAATACCTGTACCTTCTTCGTTTAAAACAACTTTAACCTTAACAACTCTTTGTCCACTAATATTGTCTGCAGGTACACGTAATAAAACTTGTTCTAAGTTAGGATCTATTTTTAATGCTTTTTCTAAAGTCATTTCTTTGCCATTTAGCTCTACTTTTACCTGAGCAGCACCTTTGTACATTATTATTTCACCTGGTTTTAACCCTGCAGTTAGTTTGTTTGTCTGCATGTATCTATCATAAGGTAAAAATATATGTTTAGAACTGTACTTTTCTTTTGGTTTGTTAATTCTATTTAACAAATAGTTTTTTAAAACCATGGGAGAATATTGCTTAACCCACTTGTGATTATTAATTAATGGAGTAATATCAGGAGCCATTTTTAATATGTTATCAGACATACTTCTAATATTTAATATTTCATTTAAATTATCTCTTGCTTCTGTATCCATAAAATCATTTCCAGAAGCCAACTCACTTACTTCGTTTAATCTTCTATGTAATTTGTCCCAAATCGTTCTATATAGCGGACTATCTTTGTGTGAACTAGCTATTTTCATTACTAAATCAACACTCATATCATCAATATCAACTTCTCTAACTTTAGCTAACTCTTCTTCAGTTATTTTACCTTCTTTACGAAGAAGTTCGTTTATAGGTTCTTTACCTTCAAAATTGTCTTTTGTTAATTCTCTAAAAAAATCTTTTATTTCTTTCTGACTCACACCCGCTTTTTCCATATAAGGAGAATAAGACCACTCCCATCTTTGTAGTGCACTAACAGCGTTAGTTAAATTCCTTTTAGGGTTTTCATATACACCAAGATTCATTCTATGATCGGTTATTGGTATCTCTTCAGCAATAACAGACGCAGCTAACTCTTTTCCATTCTTATCCGTGTAAACACTTTCTCCCATCTTAACAGAAACATCATACAATTCTCTTTCTCCAAGCTGTTTTATAGATGTATCATACAACTCACCATGTATTCCATTTTTTTCAAAAGATTTATTTAAAGCTTCTGTGGCTCTAACATAAGCATATTTACCTAACATTAACCCTTTATTGCCATTTGTAGTCAACAATGTACCTTTGCCACTAGCAACGTTTTTAGGCAAACCGTTATCTTGTATAGCTGCATCAAAAATATCTCGTCTAAGGACGTATATACCGTCTCTATGAGCGTCTAGTTCTTTACCTAGAGTCTTACTTATAATTTTTTCATATCTTGCTTTAGAATTTTTATTTAACGCATTAACTAAAACTACTTTTAAGTTTCCATTTTCTACATTTTTTAAACTTTCATATACTGCTCTGTCCCAAGCTGGTTCACTAGCATGCATTACAGGAAATCTTTTATTTAAATCAATTGCATTATCAATGTATGGTTTTGGTAATCCTTTTTTTACTGCTTTTTTATTAGCGTCTAACATATCTTTAAATGATTTGTTATTTAAATTTTCTAACCAAATTATTTTACTAGCTACCATATTTTGATAAGCGTACTCAGAATTAATATATTTCTTACCTAACTCTCTTTCTCCCTTTCCTTGAGATTTTTGTGCTAAGTCATACAATTTTGCAAAACTTTTTTGTTGTTTTTTAATTGTTTTAATTAACGCTGGATGTCCTTTAGTAGCATTTAAAATATAATTTCCAGGTGCTCTAACTACATTTGATTTAGGAGTTCTTGGAAATTGTAAGTCTGTAAAAATAATACTATCTTTTTCACCACTACCACCAAGAACAAACTTCTTGCTTTCGTATAAATCTTTTGTTTTTCTTACATGTTTAAATCTTGCATTTTTTTCATTTTTTGATAATTTTGTATTATTCCAATTAGAGTTAGCTAAATCTTGTTCTCTAAACACTTTAGTAACTACACCCCTAGGTCCTTTTTTTGTTTCTACAATGCCTTCTCTAGTTGCAATTTCATTATACGTAAATGGTTCTTTAGAAAATCGCTTACCAACCCATTTAGCAACATGCCTTCTTTTATTGGCAACTACTTTGCCTTTAGCATTTAAATGACCATAAGGTTCTAAAGCAATACCTGTATTATTTAAATTAAGATGTATCATGCTAACATCTTGTTTGTTTTGTTCGCTTTTAGAAAACCTTCTTAAGTACCTACCAAGATTATTTAGACTATTACCCTCTCTAATATTTAATTGACCAACTTCAGAAAATTTCTCATTTAAAGATTCTACTATAGAGTTCCAATTGTAATCAGACTTTCCTTGAACTGCTTCTTTAATTTTTCTTTGTATTTCAATACGTTCTAAAGGTGCTCCCGCTTCCCTTAATTGCCTTGCTATATCATAAGAAGCATTTTCTAAGTTTTTATTTATATAAGTGTTTGTAGGTCTATTTACTTCTATTAATTCCATTACATCAGAAATAACTCTAGTATTGTCTTCTATAAAAGTTTCGCCAGGTTTGTACTCAGTTTCTACTGCTTCTTTATATTCTAAGTTTTTTAATTTAATAGTTGTGTTTCTACCGTCACCTAAATCGAGAGTTGCACGACCACTATCTTCTCTAACAACTTTAATTTTACCAGACTTACCTTTGTGTGATCCACCTGTTACGTTTACATCGTAAAAATCTTGAGGATTGTAATCTAAAGAACCTGTTCGTTCTTGTATAACAGATGCTAATATATTTCCAGGAGCGTTTGTTTCACCATCAAGCTTTATAATTTCATCAAGAGCATCTTTACTTAAATTTCTATCCTTAGCTAACTCTGATACAGGTACATTTTTTTCTTTAGCTTCTGTTATTATGCCTCGATTACCTGCAACGGCTCTTTTAAGTCCTGATTGTGCATTAGCACCAAAATACGCACCAAGAGCATATTCATATACTTGCTCTGCTAATGGTATATCAACATCGTCAGGAGTTTGAGCATGCATAAACATACCTTGTGCAACCGCACCAACCATACCTTTAACAACTGTTTCACCATTTTTTCTTATAAAAGGATTGGTAGAGTTAAGTGCACTTTTAATTTTAATAAAGTTACCAATACCACCAAACGTAGCACCCATAGCACCACCAGAAAGAATTGCTCCAAACGCATCATCGTATGTTTCTTTCCAATTGCCTGGGTTTATAGTTAATGTAGACATACCACTCATTAAACCAAGATTTATAGCTTCATGTATCATTGCTTCAGATTTAGTTCCTTTCTGAAGCCATTTATAACTATTAATTAAGTCTTGAGTTTTAGCTTGCTTACCAACAAACTCCATTGTTTTTGTAGCAGTCCACTTAGGTACACTAAAAATAGGTACAAAGTTTCTATCACCAGTTGCTTTAGAAACACTTGCGGCTGCTCTGTCACCAAATTCAGCAAGCTTTTTAGCTTTAGTAGATTTTTGTAATACTTTTGCACCACGAAGTGCTTTTGATCCAGCTTTTAAACCAGTAGCTAAAGCTCCACCGCCAATAGGAAATGTCCCTACAAACCCTGCTAAAGATCCCATGCTTCTAGCTATGGTCTCTGTAGTATTTTGTGGCTCTGTAACGCCAGCAGAGAGCGTTGTAGCTCCTTCTACAGTACCTTCTAGAAAGTTACCAATAGTTCTTGCAAGTGAGAACCCGCTATTTCTTTTGGGTCCTGCATGCTGTACACCATCTATAATAGATTTATCTACTCCAGAAGATTCTAATTGACCTTTAAGAAGGTCTAACTCATCATCATTAAATACGTCTGGATTATTTTGATATAGATTTAACTTAAACTGTAAATCTGGATTCATATATTATCTATCGCCAGTAAAAAGATTATCAAAAAAACCAACACCTTCTTCTTTTTTATCATCAGAACTCATTGCTGTCATAGAATCATAAGCACTTATTATCCTATCAATGCGTGCACTTGATTTTTTTGCATCTGAAGCTTCACCGTCAAACCAATCAAATACAGTTGAATCTAATGGTCCACTATACTCACCACCATCAAGAACTTCTTTTATCTGCCTAAGATCGTCTATGTGTTTCATTGCTTGAGGGTCATTAGGATTTTTTTCTATTACCGATAATAAATTAGGTAAGTTTTTTTGTACATCTCCAATATAGCTATCTGCAGCTCTTCTAAATTCACCTTCGTCAAAGCCTATAAAATCTTGCATTTCAGTTACTGCTTCATTTTGATCGTATTCTTCAAACGTAGGCAAGTTAGATAGCATTGCTCTATCTAACTTTTTTTGCTGTCTTTCTTCTTTGGTTTTACCCATTTCATACAGCTCCATTGTTTGTTCATATTTTTTATCAGCTTGATCCTCTTGGAAGTCTCTAACTTTTTGAGTTTCTCCCATTTGAAAATCTCTAATTTTTCGAGCTTCAGTAACTCTTTGCTCTCTTCCTTTTATTTGTTCAGCAAGTTGTTTTTCACGATAAGCATCTGTTGCTTCTCTTGCAGCAATTCTTTCTCCTAACTCTTTAGCACGAAACTTATTGTTTTGATCACTAGCTTTAACTCTGTCATTTCTATCAATTGCTCTTTCAAGACTTTTATTAAAGTCCCAACCTGTAAAATATGTAGCCATTAGTTTGTACTCCCTGAAACGTTATGTGGTCCAAAGTTTTGATTATAAACATCTCCAGTAGCCTGACCAAACATGCCACCTAAACCAAATGCACTACCTGCTAAAGAAGTAAACCCACCAAGTAAAGCATTATTAAATGCATCACCTCTTGCAGCGTTACCAGCTTTCATTTCATACATTCCCTGGTTTGCATATTGATTACGTTGATTTACTGCTTGAGAATTAGCTAATGCTACTTGAGTTGCTCTCTGATCTATACCTTGTGCTACGTTAGCTCCTTGACCGTAAGCACTAGTAGCTTGTCCTAATGCATTTAAACCCATATTATTATAGTTTTGTGCATAACCAACGCCTTGGTTTAATAAACCTTCGTAACCTTTTCTTGCAGTTTCTCCAGCTCTATTAGTTGACATTGCACTTATTAAACTAGACATGCCTCCTGCACCTCTTTGTGCTAACATCTGATTTAATACATTACCTTGCTGACTAGATGAATCGTAAATGTCTTTAGACATATTAGCTCTATTGCCTCTCATCCAAGAACTATTCGGGTCTAAAAATTCATCAGCTGTTCTTTGAAATTTATCAGCCATTGTATTTAAACGACCACCTTGTGAATTTAATAGGTTATATGATCTATCTAACCTTGGATCGGTATTGTATTGAGTTTGATTTACATCATAACTAAAATCGTGACTTAAATCTTTTGGACCTAATCCTAAAAATCCTGCCATGTTAATTCTCCTTTTCTTTAAATGTCATTGTTGCTGAAACCCAACCTTCATCTGTTTTACCCTGTATTTCATAAGTTCCATTATTTAATTTTGCTAATCGTAAATCACCAGACTTACCTGCATATGATTCACGTTCTTTACTTGATTCACTCTGATTAACAGAGTTAATTATTTCATTAATGTCAGTATACACCTGATCCATTATTCTTTCTATACTGTCTCCTTTAGGTGCTCTTTTTTTTGATATCGCCATTATTTAACTTTTAATCTTCTATAAATAACTCCAATAGAGTCAACGGAGCCTGTTTGTCCATCAAGATGTACTTGAAGTGACTTACCTTTAGCATTTGAGCCAGGAATTTTTGATTCAGAAATAGAACCTGATTGAAGAAAACTAACATTGTCTATTTTTGCATATACACCACCGCTTCTACCAAGACTAGCAACAATTAATATTGCTGTTCCAGATGTATTACCAGGATCTGTAAATGTAAGTTGTTCATCTATTACATAATTAGAACCATCATCAGTAATTGTAAATGTTGGCATTCCTTGAGCGTTGGTAACAATAGAACATTTTAATCCTGTACTATTTCCGTCTCCACTTGTACTAGTTTGAGCTACGTTAGTATGAGACTGACTTGGTTGCCAAGGAGTAGTAAAAGTAAATGTAGCAGAATAATTACTGACTGATATACTGTTATTTATTTCAAAATTGCCACCTCCTGTTCCTACAGAACTAACATAAGAGTTAGCTGGGATATTAGTTCCAGTAATTATTTGATTAACAGCTATACTATGACTACCAGAAACACTAAAAGCATCTGCGTCAGAGTTCCAAGAAGCAACGTAAGTAAAAGAACCAGATCCTGTAATGCTTGGTGTTAAATCATCAACAGTTACTACACCAGTTTCATTCAAATCACCAGTAGGTGTTCCTATTAATTTAATTTTATAAAATTTTTTATTATTAGTATCTTGACCCATTGTAAGTTTTTTACTAGTCCAATTCCAAGAACGTTTATTATCTTTGTCTCCCAGGTATGCAATTAAATTAGTACCATTACTATACAAACAAGATGTAGATAAATAATTTGTAAGAAAAGAAACAGTGTCATGTGGTTTAGATATTGCAGCTTTAACAACACTTGACTCCCACAAGTCCCATCTATTTCTCAATACGCTATATACCCAAGCTCTGTTTTCACTATTTGCGTTTACAAAAAATATAATAAACGCTTTTCTAAATGTATCAAAAACTACAGACTTAATTGCGGTTTTTGACTCCCAAGAATTTACATCGTTTCTTAATATTTTATCCCCTATTGAATTAGCTTTTTTACCATCATGTAAATAAATATTATCATCATCACAAAAACACATTCCATAATCTGACACTGCAATTGTTTCTTGATTAAGACATCCAGTTCCTACTAAATCATCTTCTATAAATAAATTATTTGGCTCAATCCTATACATGTTATCTTCATTAAAAACATATATTCTCCCCATAAATGATTTAATTGCAGTTGGTCTTACGGGAAGTATTAAAAAATCCTTGCTCCAATCAAACTGACTATAGTTATATGGTTTTGATTTAAATAAATAATTTGAT
>Ga0181380_1001203_pt1 | contig 11435 bp, 9 predicted proteins | sample 3SPOviralmetaG_FD_130116 | JGI IMG/M metagenome (GOLD analysis project Ga0181380, IMG submission 130116) | Marine viral communities from the oligotrophic San Pedro Time Series (SPOT) site, San Pedro Channel, CA, USA - 3 SPOT_SRF_2009-08-19 | ecosystem: Environmental > Aquatic > Marine > Strait... | reverse complement strand
TTGTAATCCTTTTATATAATCAGATATAAATTTTCTTGCATCTTTTGCAGCTTCTTTATTCTTTGATAAAAACTCTTTATAAAGGTCGTCTATAATATCTATTGATTCTTCAACTGATTTTGATACATAATCTTTAAACTCTTCTAAATCTTCTTCTCTAAGTTCTTTTACAGATAACCTAAATTTTTCATCAATTAACCTTATTGCTTCATTCTTTTCAGTTGTTGACCCTTCAGCTAAAGCAATTTCATCTAAAGCTAGTTGTCTTTCAATCTTAAGAAGTTCATCTGCATTTTCAGCAGCCATCTTTTGTACCTCTTGATTTAATTTTTTTATAATTTTACTAACTGGACTTTCTTTATCTGATTCGCCTTTACCATCTTTTAGCCCAAACAAAGTAGCCAAGAAGGGATTACCAGTAACGCTAGGGTCATTTGCTATATCATCTACAAATCCTTTTAAATTTGTTTTTAATAAAGATATTGCTTCAGTTTCTACATCAATTATAGTTTTTTGTTTGTCAATAACTCCTTGAGTTTCTATTATTGCTTTTCTATCTCTTTTATTAATTCCAGCTAATTTCTCTTTTGCTTCAATTAATTTTTCTTCTGCTACCGTTCTTTTTTTTATTGACTCTTCAATATCACCAGAATATTGTTGTTCTAATATATCAGCTTTTTGTTTTTGGTCTAATGCTGCTCTAAATTCTTTTAAACTACCTATTGCTGGGTCATATCCTTCTTTTTGTAATTTTGCTAATGCTATTATTCTTTGTTCTTCTGTTGAATTAGCATCATTTAAAACATCAACATAAATACCTAAAGCATAGTTTAAACCATTTTGTTTATTTAATGCTTTTGTTAAATCATCAACTGCTCCTTTTGCTTTTCTATTTGCACCATAAAAAAAGTCAATAGCAGCAATAGCTGCTTGAAATGCAAGAACTATTCCTAAAGGTCCCATTAATTGAGCTTGAAGCATTTTCATTGCTCTACCAACTCTAGCAAATCCTTTTACATTACTGTCTACTTTTGCAACCATAGTAGTAAATAATGTAGATAACTGAGACAAGTTGTTTGCTACACCCCTAATACCATAAGGCATATCTGATATAGTACGACCAAGCTCTGTAAGTGTAGCTCCAGCAAGACCAGCATTTGTGGTCATACCTTCTCTACCACTTAATGTTTGATTAAATTGTTTATTGGCTAATGTTGCTTTTTTAAGCTCTGCATCAAACTTTTTAACAGAAGTTGTAACACCATCTATTTTACGAATAGCACCTTTCTCTGTAAATTCTATAGAGAATATTATTCTATTTTCCTGCGTTGTAGCCATATCTATTGCGTTTAATGCTTTCTTTCATTTCCTTTAATGTAGTAGGAGACTTATATCTTCCTTTTGCTACATCTATATTATAACTAACTCCGTAAAAGTTATCTGTCTTTAATGCTTCTATTAATATTTTTATCATTATTCGTCTGTTTGGTCTGCTGTTATAATTGCGTTATCTACTGTTACAGTTGTGCTATCTACTGTTAATGTCCCAGTTACAGGAGGTGGAGTAGGTGTAGTATCTACTTCACAATCTGCGTTAAAACTTAAATTACTTTCACCGCCCATATATCCGTGATTATAACATTCGTAGCTAGTAGTTCCAAAGTCACCATTAACTGTTACTGTTACATCACCAGAATAATATGTATAAGTATTACCATCTTGTCCTGTTTTAGTTCCTCCATTAACTGTTCCTGTATAAGATAGTTCATTTGTTTTACCAAAGTTGTAGAACGCTATAGGATGACCTGAAGGTACGTCATTAAATACATAAACACCTTCACCCATTTGATATGCACCAAATTTATTATCAAATACATATAAATTACCAGCTGATGTTAACTCTACATCTACTTCTATATTATCACTTAAACAAGCAAATGATTTAATAGAATAATATCTTTGCAATTCTAAATCAGCTTTACCGTTTATTAAGTTTACATTTATTTTATTTATACTATAAGTTTTACCTGATACTCTTATTTTATCAGCTAAAGAATATTTAGATAGGAAAGCATTAGTTAAATTTGCTTTTAGTTTTGTTATTCTAGACCTTTGGTCAAATAAGTGTGTTATATAGTTTTTATAATATAAATTAAATAAGTTATTTACATTACTTTGATTCTCTGCATCAAAAGCTCTATATTCATCTACTTCTTCTCCAAAGTGTTTAGATTGAGATACATTTATATCTACTGAATTTAACGGAATGAAATAATCGTCAATAACTTCGTGGCCATAAGTATTTACATTTGTTTTGTACAGATAAGGTATGGTTGTTGAGTTTTGTACTAGATATGGATAGAATAAAACAGGTTTTCCATAGTGTGGATTATATTTTTCATCTTTATATTCTCCTTTACTTGTGTTACTTCTTGTTATACTATATCCAACTTGAACTCCTGATAAAGTATCTCCATTTTCATCATATAATCTTTCAAACTTCATATGTGCAAAAGGAGGAATAATTTCATATTTCTTTTCAGCTCTTGATTCTGTTATCTCCCATTTCTCTCCACCCCATTCTTGGCCTAGTTCAGATAGATGTTGTTCTGCAAGAACAGCTTGAGTATCTTCATACTTAAATTCTATTTTAGTATAAGGAACTTGTCTATGAACTGATGCTGATGAAATATCTATTTTGTCTGTTATGTCAAGCTCTGCATTAGAAGATGCGTAATAAGCATCAAATGTCATTACCCTAATTGTTTTGACGTTTGTGATGTTTGCAGAATAATTTGCATAAGTAGCATTTATATCACTTTGTACATAACACACTAAATTAAACATTTTAAATATTCCTGATAGAAACTCTAAAATTGTCATATCAGGCATATTTTCTGTCATAGAAAATTCACCTACATTAGCTAATATGTTTAATGCTCCACCAAATATTGTTACATCGTTAAAACTATCTCTATCACTTACAGCTCTTATAACAAACTGAACTTTAAAACCACTATCAAAATTTATATTTACATCTGACTTTGTTTGTAGTCTAAATTGATATTTACCATCTTGCTCTAGATAAAAACTTAAATAAGAATTACCACCTGTTTGAACCTCTTGATTTATTGTGCTTATAACTACACCATCTTTCATTAATTGTAAATCAAACTTGTCAGTAGTATTTGAACTAATTAAACTTACTCTACATTCTACACTATCTACGCTTTCATCTTGAACTCCAGATAATATAAATCTATCGGAGGTTTGTCCACTAGTATTTCCTTCATCATCAGTAGATACAATAGACATAACTTGTTCTTGAATGGTCCCACCTCCATAAGTCCTGTATATTCTACTTACACCGTTATTAAATACATCTATTATTTTTCTTTGTGTAATTATATCTTTTTCCTCATCTACATCTTTATTAAGCCACATATAAAGATTGTAATAATCTAAATTAGATGAATTAAAGAAATCATTAGAAAACTCTATACTTGGAGTTTCTGTATTAGCATTAATTAGTTTTTCTACAGCTCTTATTATATTGTCTATTCTAATACCTGGTTTTAAGTTCTGCCAGTTTACTCCATTCTTTTTGCTATTTAATGGGTAGTCATTAGAATCATAATATAAATTACCATCTTCTAAAACTCCATAATAAGCAGTATTAGAGTTATAATACAATCTATCTTTGTTAGATATTAAAGGAACTACAACTGGTTGTGTATATGTTGTAGAATCTATTGTTACATTTTTAGATGTAGTTAAATAATTATAAAAAGTATCTGTTTTTGAAGCATCGTAACCTTGATTTGTTATATTAAAATTATCTAGCCATGTTAAATCAGATAGTTTTAAATCCTGGAATAACTCTTTTAATAATCTTAATCCACCAAAGAAAGTAACCTTATATGTTGAAGGCTTATTGTATTTTAAATCTACACTTTCAAGAACTATATATCCTTCTCTAAATGGTCTATCGTTTATTTCTATTCTTGCTTCTTTTGACTTTCTTGCATCAAAACCTCCATCTCCTATATCATAATCGTAATAATGTTTAAATATTTTATTGTTTCTTGTAGTAGCAGGAAGATTAAAGTTTTGAGAATAATCAGTAAATAATTTATCAGGTTCTCTATAATCTTTTATTGATGATACAATATTAATTGAATTATCCTGAAATATATCAACTTCTTGATTCTCTATAAATAACTGTACTTTTTGGTTCATTATCTAATGTTGTTAATACCATCAAAAGCATATTCAAATTGAACAGTATAATTTACAAGTTTGTCGTTTAGATGTGTTTTATAAGCAAAACTACTATCTTTAATTTTTATAGGTAATGTTTGATTGTTTTCTCTAACCCATACATTTTCTGACTGAAATAACTGTCTCATTATTTCATTATACTCTTCTTTTAAGAATCCTGTGTTTAATGTAAGAGATTTTGTTGCAGCAACATCTTGAACTATGTTGGTTGCGTCATAAGTATTATAACTTACACCTGAAGATGATGAAGATATTGTGCTTGTATTATAGTCATCTCTTCTTACATTTAAATCATCTGTTCTTTTCTTGTTAAAGTACAAGTCTTGTATTGCACCAAATTTATTTATAAATGACACTTTATAGTTAGTGTATTTAGGTTCACAAGTATAAATAGGATAAACTGTTTCTATTGCTGTTCCTGTTGCAGCCGAATATGTTGAAGAGGATGTGTTAACTGATTCTATTTCTATTTTACTAGCTTGAATGTTAGAAGAAGCATATCTAATATAAGAGTTTGAATCTTCAGAAGTTGGTGTGTCTAGTAATAAATCAAAACTTTGTGTTTGAGCTACCGTTTCATTTCCCAGTGAATCTATTTTAAAGAATCTAACAAATTTAACTCCACCAGGTCCAACATATATAGGTACATTAATACTAGAGTTTTCTGGTAAATAAATATAATTGTTAGAGAATAATCTTGATGTTGATAGAACAGAATTTATTCCATCTTCAAAGTAAGTATAACCTTTTGTTCCTATTCCATACCCATAAAATTCCTGTGCATCTCTATCACTGTATGTATTTCTTTTTATATAATAAAACCAACAAGTAGATTTTATATTAGAAAGACCTCCACCACTAATTGTATAATCATCATCAAATACAATATCAATGTAATCTTGTATTAATTCTGATATTTCAAAACGTATTAAGTTATTTGTGTCAGGATTTGTTTTTCTAATAACATATTGAGGTTGAGACGGCACTGAACTCCATCTTCCAGACCAACAATATAAATCTAATGTAGAGCTTGTTAATACTGCCATATCTTTTCTTTAAGTATATAACTAAAAAAAATAATATAGTATTACAACTTATATTATATCACCACACTGACCAAAGTTATATATTTCTCCACGAGCAGTACCTGTCCCTGTTCCTATTTTGAAATAATATGAATCTTCCGACAAGTAAAAATTACTTGATGCAGGTGCATATACTCTTGTTAATGCTGAATCAGAATATAATTGTGTTCCATCTCCAAGAAACCCTGTATAATATAAAGTTGTAGGAAAACTACTTGTTGTACCAGCACAAGCGTTTGTTATTGATGTAAATGTTGTGCTTGATATTCTAATTACATTTGTTTCAAAACCAATAGGGTCTTCAGGTGCTGGCGGAACATAACCACAAGTAGCACAATCTGGATATGTTACTAAATCATTTATATTTCTATTTGAAGTAGTTGATGTGTTTCCTCCATCATTATAACATATATCTCCAAATTCTACTACAGCAGGCCAATGACCAGTAGCATCTAAATCAGTTGTGCTTCCTGCAATAATAAATCCACCATTCCCATCACAATTATTATACTGTCTAAAATAAGCAAATGGGTCAGGAGTAATTGTGTCACCTTCTAAACAAGTAGTACAATCATTAAATTCATCATAAAACAAATCTTCATAAACATAAGCAGTATCACTAAATGCAGAAATATCTCCTTCGTCGTTATGTAACTCATAAACAAGGTGCCTACAAGTTTCTGTGTTAGTTCCAGCTCTAATTACATTAGATATGTCAGAGTTTGCAACTACATAAAATAAAGTAGCAGATTCATTATTACATTGTCTGTACGCTCCATAGTATTTATTAGGGTCAACGATAACTTCTTCTTCTACTTGTATATCTCCAACACATACCTCACAAGAACTATAAGGCTGTAATCTAACAAACTCATCACTTGAAAGCGTGTAATTCCAATTAGATAGAGTTACATATACTTGTGTTATTTCATAACAACCACTTGAAGTTCCATTTCCTGCAAAATCAGTTAATTGTACAATTTGACCAGCATCTCGTGTAAACCCATCAAAAGCTACGTCAAAGACAATTCCAGGATTTAATTGATTGGGACACTTTTGTATTGTTGCATATCCAGCAGTTGGCTGTTCTGGCGTTGGGTCAGGAGTTTCTGTACATCCACCAATCACACATCCTTGAGGATTACCACTTGTATCTATGTATCTTATGGTATGGTTTGTTCCATCATCAAAGGCATACCATCCGTTTACAGGAAGACTTGGAGATGAAGAACCTTCCGCATTAGAGTAAAATTTATTTGAATTACAAAAACCTGTTTCACCATCTCTATCTCCAAATAAACGATAAGCTGTGCTTGTTGACGTATCACAAGCGTCATAATTAGGATTTTCTGTATTGTCTGATGTTATATATCTTGCGTCAAAGAAAACTCTATCTTGCCACGTTATTGATTTATTTGTATCCGCATCAGTAGTTGAACTTACTAAACAGTTATAATATATATCACCTGTAGTAGTTTGTGTTTCTGTACCACTTCCATTTATTACTAATGTTTGCTGCGTTTCACCAGAAATAGCATTAGCTGGTATGGAAGTTATATCGTTATTAGTTGTGCTTTTATACCATTGATAAGATGGATTAGTAATATTTTGAGTTATAGCTGTTAAGGTTACTTGCTGGTCAACATAAGCAACTCCTTGATTGTTTCCATCAGCAGTAGCCATATTAATTGTTACACTTGAAGCTGCTGTAATAGATGTTGTTGGAACTATATCACTACCACAAACAAATATCTGTGAAACATATCCTGGAGGATAACTTAAAACTTTAGCATAATGTTCTTGAGGAGTGTCATCATCACAGTTTAATATTATTTTATACCAGTTATCAGTTCCTCCAAAAGGACTTGATAAATTATTATTAGCATCTTTTACTGTATATAAAAGTATACCTTCTGTTATTGAACCATTATAATATACATCAACATCTGCAGTTAAATCACAAGCATTAGCTCCATTATTCCCTGCTATAGTTGCAAAGCCTGAAGAAACAACAGCATTATTAGGAGAAGTGCTTGATTCAGGAATAGTACAAGATGTAACTACTGGTGTTGTAGGACACTGTACATATCCAGTAAGTTCTCCATTATTATTTACCCCAATTCTACCATTGTGATTAGAACCTATTTTAAAATATTTACCACCACCAGAATAAGGAGTTTGTAGTGCATCACTTTGATATAAAGTTACACCATTACCGAATGTTTGATTAGGAAGTAAACCATAATAAACTGTCTCTGTTGCAGTAACAGCACAAGCTCCATTTGAACTATCATAACCAACTGAAGATATTAATAAAGGTTGAGGGTCTTGTGTTTCAGCTTCAGTCTCATCAAATAAAGTTACAGTTGTTGTTACAGAAGGGAAGTTGTTTAGTGTTAATATAAATGTTTCACCACTTGTGCTTTCTGTAACATTATCTGATAAAACTTCAAATGTTTGTGTTGCTTTATTTGTTTCTCCTGAATTACCTATTACAAAAGCACCTGTCAATGCACCTCTTTGCAAATCATTTTCACTTACAGTTCCTGTAATAGCAAAAGGAATAGAAGTTCCATTTGGTGTTGCACTATTTGCGTCTATTAAAGTAACAGTAAAAGTTTGTCCTTCTGTTACCTGTGATTTATCAACTGACAATCTATAGTCAGAATTTCTTGCTACTGTACCTGTTAGAGTTGATGCTAAACTAATATTTGATGTTGCGAAAGAACCACTAAAGCTTGCTGTTGAAATTGCTAAATTTGCTGCATCATCATTAAATCCACTTGCTAAAGTTAATGCAATATCAAAATTATAAGTATCATTTTCTTCTCCTGTTACAGAGTATGTTGTTGTACCTTGTGATGTATTTATTGATTGTACTGTTTGAGATGTATTAGTAGCATTTTTAGTTACAGTTCCTGTATATCCTTGAGATGGACCTGATATGCTATTTGTTACAGTTAATGTAGCTGTATATTGCGTGTTAGATGACCAAGAAACCACTTTACTTGCAGTATATTCATTACCTGCTGAATCTGTTGCTGTAACTCCATATTCAACTGTACCGTCTGATGTTTCAGTAAATGTTACTTCTTCATTTGCATTTCCAGCAATTGCTCCTCCTGTCCAAGCATAACTTACAGGTGTGAAATTATTTGCTACTGCTGTTAGTGTAATATCGGTATTTGTTACACCTGTTGCTGGTCCTGTTATGTTTAGTGATGCATTTTGTACAGCACTACCTTCTCCTCCTGTTGCCGTCACATAATAAGGACTTCTTGAATTTACTTTAACTGTTGCCATTTATTTGGTCATTTATATCTTTTAAATAACTCTGTTCTATGTCTTTTGTTATTAATGGAACTATAGAGTTAATTGTCTCCCAAAAGAAGTTTGTTCCTGGAATACCTTCATCACCTATTTTCTTTGCTATTACCCAAGCTATTGATTTTGTTTGTTTTTTAGTAGCCCCCTCTATACGTTTTATTTTCATCCATTCCATTATAGGTCTTATAGGTGGCATTTTCTTACCTGGCTTTCTACCGTAGTTTACTACATACCAATACTCACTTGCAAATATACTAATTGAAGTTCCTTCTACTATACCAGTAATACTTTTTTCTAAATCACCAGTAGCAACTTTACCTTCAGAAATAATTCTGCTTTTTAATTGAGCTACAATGGTGTTTTTATACTTCTCTAATATTTCAGCTAATCTTTCTGACATTAACAAAGAGATAATTCGTTAGTAGGAACTTCTATGTTTATAGTAACTCCCCATCCAGCTAATTGATTCTCGAAGTTGTCTTGGAATGGTTCTGCAGTTACACTTGATGTTATTTGAAAGTTATCTGAAAAAGCATCACCTCTTCTCATTTGTTGTTGCAAATCATTTACAACTTGAAGTTGAGTGTTTAGTATGTCTTGCAGGTTATCATTTCCAAACATCATATCTTCAGTTTGTTTTTCTTTTGTTACGTCTACTATGTCTAAACATAATATTCTAATTGAAGCTGAAAGTATGTGCTCACTAAAAGTGACATTACCAAAAGCAATATGAGATAAAGGAAATATAGTTGTTTTGTTTAAGTCAACTTCTGTCAAGTCACCGAAGGTGACAGTTTTTGTTATTTCGTTTGCTCTTAATATTTCTTTTAATTTATCTAATACTGTATAAACTTGTCTCATTTTATATTTTGTTTAATCATTTTGTTTTCTAATTCGTTTTTCTCTTTTTCAAACTCTAACCAAGTTAAGCATTGTGCAATGGGTAGTTTTGTAATTTCATTAAATTTTGTGACATCGCCTTTAGCGATTGCGTATATTGACTGATACCAACCCCATTTTGCTCCAAATGCGTCTGAAAGTCCAAATCCTCCTTCAACTGCTTCTCCAAAGAGACTATCAAATGTTTCGACAATTCGTTTCCTAAACTGTAAAAAAAAACCGTTGAACCTAATGATGCTTGTATAGGAGAGTCTTTCATTACTTCTGCGTATTTATCACTTCCTTCATAATCTTCTATTAAGTAGAAATTGTTTTTTTGATGTTTAGTTGGTCTATATAATACTGCCATAGCTTTGTGCATCTGCTGCCAATCTCCAAGATACCTTTCTAAATCTACAAACTCACCCATACTCATATCTTCTAGCTTAGGTATAAATCCAAATGTAACATTATTACCGTCTGGGTCTATCATATCAAACTTGTTATGTAATTTATGTTCTACGTTAAACAACTCGTTAATGTGTCTTATTACTGATGTAAACTCAGTCATAGGTAATTTATACGCTTGTTTCATTGTAACACCACAAAAACATTCTAACATCTTAAGATTAGAGAATTCAACTTCTTTTTGTGTAGGTTCTTTTTTTTCTGTTAAGTGTTCTACTGATTTAATATATTTTTGATATTGACCTAGCGTTATATCTTGCAGCGATGAAGGGATGTTTAGTGTAATGGTTTGACTCATATTATTATAACCTTATATTTTTATTATGTACTAAAATACTAATATACAACAAAACCTAAAAAGTTAGTTATATTATCGAAGATTATCGCTTACATAAAGTTTATTAGCTATATAAAGCTTCTTAATCTCCTCCAAAAATATACAGTTAGGCTTAGGATAATTGTGTTTTATTTTGTAATTTAGATTATTATTCAGTCTTAGTCAACTGAATTATTTTTCATATTAAAAGTTTATGTTTAAGACCCTTTGAGTTTATCTTAGGGTCTTTTTTTGTAAAGTGCTTGAATTTACTTAAGTGGAGAACTACTACCCCAATTTTTTCATATAGCGTTCTTTTTTCCAAATCTGTCTCCAGATGTAAAATAAGAAGCTCTAAGGGACTCAAAAGAGTTTCAGCAATGGGTAGAATTTAAAACTGTTTTTAACCCCTTAAAACTTACTTACTTTGATTATCAATTATATATAATATAAATTAATTTTATAATTGACTGACTAAACATAAACTAAATTAATAATTTAATAGCGTTCATTTAAGAACGTTTTAAGCTCTTTATATGTTATACTATACCAACGTTTGTTGGACTCTCTTAAATCGTCCAATACTAGGTAAGGTTCAACGCAATATTCATTGCATATATTTATAAATCTTTGCTGATTTAATTTTTGTACATCGTTAAGGATGTTTTTGTTTTGTTGTTTAATTTGTGTGTTCATTTTAATATCTGTTTAAATCTATGTATCTGATTAAATGGCTTGCAATAATCATTGCGGCAAATGTTAAGATGTGTAAATGGTAACTGTTACCACCGTTTAAAATATCCTTAAAAAATAGATATAAAAAAGCGTTAGAGCTTATTAATAAAACCCAGCTATAAAAATTTATAATAAGGCTTATTATTTCGTTTAATTGTCTTCTTGTTATTATGTTCATATTATTTTTATTTAGTTAGTGTTTCAATTTCTATTGCATCCAGTTTATAATCATAGATAGCTTTCTTAATTAGTTGACCATCTACAAAAAATCTGTACTCATGTAAACCGTTTACGGTTTCTCTATGTGTGGTTTTAGTGCTAAAGAATTTATAAGACCTTTGTTT
>Ga0181380_1001202_pt1 | contig 11439 bp, 10 predicted proteins | sample 3SPOviralmetaG_FD_130116 | JGI IMG/M metagenome (GOLD analysis project Ga0181380, IMG submission 130116) | Marine viral communities from the oligotrophic San Pedro Time Series (SPOT) site, San Pedro Channel, CA, USA - 3 SPOT_SRF_2009-08-19 | ecosystem: Environmental > Aquatic > Marine > Strait... | reverse complement strand
ATCCCAAGGGCTGCTCCTTTTCCTTCAAGATGATTGGTCCAAAGTTCGTCGGTGACGTCTTTACGAACAATAAAGGCTTTACCTTGTTGTTTACCGTTCTCTCCTCTGTCACCGGGCTGGTATTGTCCATATGCTATTGTTAGTCCGCTAAAAATTTGTTTGAATTTATCCATATATTACTTTCTTCCTTCTTTGTAAAGGGGATCTTGCGATCCCCTTATAACTAAATTTAGTATGGCGTACTATCTTTAGCTTTCTCTTCCACATCTGCTTTTGTTTGCACGTTTCCTTTTGAGACACTAGAGTTAAAATCTTTAGCCGTTAGGTATAAAGATTTATCTTCTTGTCCCATAATTCTTTCTTGTGTAACAGACCAACCATACCAAGAACCTTTGTCGTTCTTTTGAAGTACAGAAGCTAAGTTGTACACAACTCCATGCATTGGAGGGATTGCCATGCCACCTTTACCATCAGGTATTTGTATAGTTTTCATCATAGAATTCCATTTTTTACTGACGTTAAGTTGCGTAGATTTCATAGTAATCAACGCTGGTGTCATCCCACCTGCTTTTGTTTCAACCAGTACATAATAAGAGGCTGTTTCTTCTAAATAGTTACCGTTAGGTAATCTAATTTTAGATCCATCTCTCTTACCTGTTTGAATTACCGGACTGTTAGGTAAATGCACAGCCACAGGAGCACCTGGACCATCACCTCTATCAGACCATTCTGGAAAGTCTTTTTTATAGTAACAAGGAATCGCTTTGATACCTTTTTTACCATCAAAACATTCTCCGGTAACAGTATTATAGATCATGCCTGGTTTAGCACCTTCTATATACTTTGCATCACCTTCAGTTACCTGAGGTGATAGTTGTCCTAAGATTCTGACAAACGGTAACGCCATATCTTCTTGCGTCATGTTTTCAAAACCTTTTTGTAGATCGTCGCCAAATAAAGCAACTGATCCTTGTTGTTTAGCCATTATTTCGTCAGCCATTAGATTTTCTCCCTTATTTATTTCCGGCTTATTTTAGTTTTATCTTTAATCCAAAGACTAAAGCTATCAGAAGGCATGTCGAGGCCGGCCTCCACACGCTCCTGATATAGAGCCGATAACGTATTCCAAGCCACATCAGATTTCTGTTGTGGTTCAAAACCATTGTCAGCTGCAAGGCGCAGCAATTGCTCTGCCTTGTCATCTTCTCCCTTACCAAAAGAAACAGTCACATCATTTTTAATAATGTCACCTAATCCCTGGTCACGAAGCCATTGTAGAGCAGCTTCCCTTTTAAGATAATCTTTAGGTACCGTTGCTCTGAATTCTTTTTTAACAGATACTTTAGATCCATCAGATAATTTAATTTCTTTAAGACCTTGTTCAGCTAATAGTTCTGGTATTACACGAGAACTTATATCATCACCTTCTGCTTTTTTATTTTTTAATTGCTCTTCTATTGCAGCAATTTCATCTTCTATTTTTTTTAGCTTTACACATTCTGCAGCTATAGTTGTTATCTCAACATTATCTAAAAGATCCTTAGAATCTTTTAACATCATATCACTTACTTCATTACTCATATTATTTCTTCTTTCTAGTTATAAAAGTCTAACTCTAATGGGTAATATCTATATTCTCTTTTATCCCATTTTAAAACATTAAACTTTCCGTTGGTTACATCACTTATAGCAATATTACAAATCCCAATTATAATAGGATCACCTATTGCTAATAAATAATCTTGTGGTCTAAAATCTTGTAAATTTTTTTTCATCTTTCTTACAAAAGGTGAGGTAGAGTAAATAGCTTGAGACTCTGGTCCTGTGTTTGGTAAACAAATAACTAAGTATCCAAAATCAGATGCACTTAATATATTTATATTTGCTGGCGGTTGCTGCGCAACATAGACAAATTTTTCTTCAGGATTATTTTTATGAAACGTTAAAAATTCTGCTAAAGAATCTGGTTTATATAATTCAAATATTTTGTTTTTCATTCTAAATTTCTTTTTTCTTGACACAACATATAACAGTGATTATATAATTGTCAACATAGAAAGAAGAAAATAATTATGAATTATAAATTTAAAACGAAGCCTTATGCTCATCAATTAACTGCGTTAGAAAAATCGTGGGATAAAACAGAGTATGGTTATTTTATGGAAATGGGTACTGGCAAATCAAAAGTGTTAGTCGATAATATGGCTATGCTGTATGATAAAGGTAAAATAAATGGGGCCATTATTGTAGCACCAAAAGGTGTATATAGAAACTGGTATTCACAAGAAATTCCAAATCATTTAGCTAGTCACATACAACCTACAATGGTACTATGGACTGCTTTAACTTCGAAGACAAAGGATAAAGAGTATCAATCATTATTCGAAACTGGACATGACCTTCACATCCTTATTATGAATGTTGAAGCATTGAGTACTAAAAAAGGATTAGAATTTGCAGCTAAGTTTATGCGTTGTCATGAAACAATGATTGCAATAGATGAGTCTACTACAATTAAAAATCCAAGTGCTAAAAGAACTAAAGCTATTCTTGCATTAGGTAAAGCAGCTAAATATAGAAGAATTCTTACAGGTTCTCCTGTAACTAAATCACCTTTAGATTTATTTACTCAGTGTGGTTTTTTAAATTCTTACTTGTTAGGTTATGATTCTTTTTATGCTTTTAGAAATAGATACGCTAACATGATTGATAGAAATTTTGGAGGTCGAAGAGTACAGTTAATAGGTAGTTATAAAAGATTAGATGAATTAGCAGATAAATTAAAAGCTTTTTCTTATCGTGTTCTTAAGGATGATTGCTTAGATTTACCTGATAAAGTCTATATTAGACGTGAAGTAGACCTTACAGACGAGCAAACTAAAGCATATTCTACTATGAAATCCGCGGCCCTCGCTTCTTTAGAAGGTAAAATGGCTACAGCACCCCACGTATTAACGCAAATGATGCGGTTGCACCAGATAACTTGTGGTCATTTAAAAAATGATGACGGCACGATAACTGATATTAAAAATAATAGGCTTAAAGAACTTATTAATTTACTGGATGAGGTTGAAGGTAAGGTAATTATTTGGGCTAACTATGTTCACGATATTGAACATATTGTAAAAGAAATTAGTAAAGAATTTGGAGAAGACTCTATAGTACAATATTATGGTGCAATTTCGGCAGAACAACGGCAAGAAAATATAGAAAAATTTCAAGATCCAAACTCTAAAACTAAATTTTTTATAGGTAATCCACAGACTGGTGGTTATGGTATTACTTTAACTTGTGCCAATACAGTAGTTTATTATTCTAATGGTTATGATCTAGAAAAAAGATTACAATCAGAAGATAGAGCACACAGAATAGGTCAAGAGAAATCAGTAACATACGTAGATTTTATAGCACCAAAAACTGTAGATGAAAAGATAGTAAAAGCTTTAAGATCTAAAATGAATATTGCTAATCAAATTATGGATGAAGACTGGAGAGCATGGATTTGATTATTTTACAAGATGGTTTGTATCATTTAATACCTGTAACAAAAGAATTGTTTGTTGGGGTAGCTAGACCTGAAGTAGTAGATTGTTTTAGTTTGTGTGATATAGCAAGAGAAAAACTAACAACTTATTTAGATTACATAAATAAACATGTTATGAAAGAAGGTGGTGGGTTCTTTTTTGGTTGTATATGTAACTAGGATTTTCTAAGACAAAAGTATTTTTCTCGAAAATTATATTAGGTCTACTGCTTTTCCAATAATTGGTTTGTATTTAGTTTTCTTTTCTTCTCTATAAGCTCTCATGTATTGATGCCTAGGATTAAAAGGTACATAACTTGCATGGATCCATCCGCTATTGGGTTCGCCGGGCGTGTAGTACTCGAGGATCAATTGATCTGTCTCAAGGTTTTGTTTTACCCAATCTGCAACTTCAGCGTTGTCAATTCCTACACATTCGAAATCACAAGCCTCAGCTTTTGCATGCTGTGAATTAATTGAGCTACCAATAGCAGCGCAAAGTTCTGGTGAACGGTATCCACTGGTTACTTTAACTCTACCGAATTGATCACGTACCGGCTGTAAAATATTTTCACACAGTGCTTTTAATTTATCTATCTGATCCGCATTAGGTTCGTTATCAATGCCTTTACGTATTGCTGTATCTGACTTTGTTAATTCTTGTAAACTAAAATTTCTACTAAGTTGCATAATTTTCTCCTATTTAAAAAATAAATCTATCACGAAGAGTGTAGTTGTTCCCGCAGCTACTAAAAGAACCCAATAGAACTTGTCTATCTTACCGCCCAATTTCTCGACGTCTTCGTGAATATGTTTAAGGTCTTGCTTGTTCTTAGCAATATCTTTTTTAATTCCAGTCATGTGTCCATATAAGGATAAGATATGTTCTCTTGTGTTTTTAGGTTCTATAGCCATGGGATTATCCGTCGAAGATTATGTCATCTTTAAAAATGCTTTGTCCTTTAGCAATTTTTTGTTGGTTAGTTTTTAGTTGATCAAAAGGTAGCTCTCCTGTGTCAGGAATTGTTGATTGTGATAACAAATCACCACCTGTTATTCCTGCACCTAAATTATTTAAACTTGCTATCGGGTCCAGGTTAACTTGTGTTTCATCAGTTCTAAATGGATTTTCTATATTAGGCAAATTTTCTAAAGATAGTGGTGCTACTCCTATTAAAGATCTTATTGCTTCTATAACAGGTCTAGCTTGAACGTAGGGATTAGGAACTCCTAAATTAAATGCATTATCTGCAAATTTATTTACAATTTCTCTTGAAGGTTCATAAGGTCTAAAATCTCCGTCTTCATAAGAAACTCTATCTCGATTAGACATTCTATTCATATTTGATTCTAAAGCTGAAGGAGAGATGCCTAATATTTGAGCAGCATCATAGTCTTTCATAAAATTATTTCTTGCTTTGAATAAAGCTCTGTTAGCATTTATATATGCATCTACTATTTCTTCTGGAGATACAACTCCACCTTTTAATGTTGGTCTTTTAAATAAATCTTTTGCAAGTCTTTCTCTTTTTTGTAACTCTGAAATCTTATAAGTAAGTCCATTAGCTGGATTAATATCAATTGCTCTCAAGCCTGCAATACCTGCAAGTTCATTACCTAATTCGTAATCATTACCTCTTTTATCGAATCTATCTGGATCATTTTCATCTTTAAGTGAAAGTCTCATTCTATTTAATTGTTTAATATTTAAAGGTGCTTGTGATTCAAATAAATGTTTTACCATTGAAGAAACTTGACCTCCTAAAGTATCTTCAGGGTTCCAAACTTGATATCCTTCTGGTGTTCTACCTTTTCTTAAAGTTATATCTGTTAATGCTTCTGTCCAAATTGATTCAGATACAAAAGGAGCACCTAATTCTTTAGTAGATTCAATTAAACCTAAAACAAAATCATCCATTATACCATCCATATCAGTCTCACCCTGACCAACTCTATTTAATACCGTTTGTAAGGGTCTAGTGATAGTGTCATAGGCATTCATATGGGAAAAATCTATGTATTTTAATCTACCTGTTTCTTTATCTCTAATTGGAATTAACGTAGAATTTTTAGACCAATCAGGTACATATCTTTTTAAAGCATCCATTTCATCTTCTGTTACATTATATAATGCTTTAGCTCCTTCTGCTGCTGCATAAGGAACAACTAATGTTGTAGCTGCCATTCCTGCTAATCTTTTATAACCAACACTTTCAAGTGGTTTTACAATTTTTCCATTATCAAGGGTCGCTGTAAATGAAATTTCATCTAATGCTTTTCTAACAATGTTTGTGCTTGTTCTCATAATTTCAGCAGGAAAAGATACAAAGTTTCCAAGAGGTAATCGTCTTAAACCTTTAACAAAATCCGATACATAAGAATAATTAGGTATATTATTTTTAACAATATCTGCTGCTTGTTTTTCAAAATAATCAGTATCTAATTTTATCATTTTACCAGAAGCATCTTTAAACTGTTTTCCTCTAGTTAATCCTTTAGCCGCAAAAGCATCTTCAAGTCTTTTAGATTCAGCGACCCACGATCCTATCTTCCAAAAATCATCTTCAGCGGTGTAGTATTCTTGAGACGCTTTCATAAATTTTCTAGGTCCTTCTAACATTTTTGATAAACCATTATAAGAATTAAACGTTTCGCCAAACTTAACATCTTCCATTAGTTTAACTAAATCTCCAACTTGTACTTGTGAATTTACAACACCTAATCTTAAAAGTTTTTGATATAATTCATTTTGTTGCCGTGTGCCTTTCATATTAACTTGTAGTGCACTAAATGCTTCTTTCATCATCGCTGGAGTTAGTGTAACACCTGGTACAATTCCATTAGCTGTAGCAAAGGCGCTAGCAGATAAAAAGTTTCTAACGTGAGTAATGGGTGATAAAATTGTTTTGGCTATCTGTGATGTAGCTTTAGGATATAAAATAAAATTTTCATATGCTTTACCAAGCATAGATTTTGATGCTAAGTTTTGTGATGTTTCTTCCAATGCATCTGCAACACTATTAATTGCATATTTTCCATTTAAAGGATTTGTAATACCATCTGCTATTTGACTTTCTAATGCTTCTTTTTGAGCAGGACTTAGTTTATTTAAATCAACTCCACCTGCAGCTAATTTTTTACTTGGGTCCATATTGATTGCTCTAAAATCATCTTTAAAAAATTTAACAGCTTCATCTCTATTAATCATTCCGTCTGCATTTTTAGCATCTACTAACATTGGACGTAATCCAGCAGCTACTCTTTCATCGGATTTTTTAACTAAGTTATCTAACATCTGATTACGTCTTGTAATCATAGATAATTTATTAGTACCATTTAAAATTAATTGTAAAGCACTTCGGTCTTTACCAAATAAATCTTCAAATAAAACTTTACTCTCATCAGTTAAATCTGACATGTTTGCTATACCTCTAAAACTAGCCGCATCATCTAAGGATGTGTTGGTAACTTTTAAAATATTTTTACCTACATAATCAGGTAAGTTGAATATTACATCTGAAGATCTATCTATATTAAATCCTGCGGGTAAACTTGCATTTTTATATAAATCAGTAACTAAGTTTTCTGCCTCAACAGATCCTAATGTTTTTCCTTCTTTTGCTGCGCTATCTATAAATACTTTTTTTAATTTATCTACAGCTTGGGTAGCAGGTTTGTAATTTAATGCTGGAATTATAGATTTATTTTGAAACATTTTATAATTAGTGTTTAAATAATTTTTCCATTTATCTTCCATATTTTTTTTAAATTTTGTTAAACTATTTTCATCTAATCTTCTACCCAATCCTGTAAATAATGTTCCCCACGTTCCTCTAATTCTTTGTAGCTCTTGATATATTTCATCTACATCTTTAGGGTCCATACCTTTTTTAAGAAGTTTACCTTTTAAATTGTTCCATTTAACTTGATCCATTTCTTCAAAAATAACTTGACCTATATATTCTCCTTTAATTTTTTTGCCTTTTGCATCAAAAGTATCTGGTGCATATTTGTTTAATAAATCATTTTGTGGTTTACCAGATAATAAAACTTCACCCATTTCATCAGTAAGTTCTGTTCTTTGAAGGTCGGGCAATTGATCACCTACTCTTTTAATTCTAGGAAAAATTTTATCCATTTGTTTTTGAATTATAAAACCAACGTTTTCTGCAACATTAACATCGGCAGCTCTTTCACCCATAGCAGCTGTTTCTATATCAAAAAAATCTTTTCCTTTACCTGAACTAGCAGTTAGTTTACTACTAAGTGCATACAAACCCCTATCAAATTTACTATTACTGTATCTTAATTTTTCACCTTCAGAGGCTAATCTTTTAGCACTTTGAAATAAACCACTTAAACCTGCAGTAAACAAAGCTCCTTCAGTTCCAAATTTTAATCTGTTTAATAATTCTGTTTGTGGGTTATCGGACTCTCTATCAATTGCTGTAAGTCCACCTACTAAATCTCCAAGAGTTCCTGCCTCTTCTACATCAGCTACAGCCACAGCATCTGCTAGTCCTGCTGCCCCTGCTTGTGCACCAAACTTTAAATACTTTCCACCTTTTTTAGCAGCTAACGCTACATCTGCTAGTTGACCTGCTTTTTTTGCTGCAAGTCCTGCAGGCACTGCAAGGTTAACTAATAATTCTGACAATCTTCCAGCAGCCGTTGCTTCGGCATATTCATCAAAAGGATTTATATCTGCAAATAATTCTTCTACTTCTGTAGCTGTGTCTGTTCCCGCTCCTAAATCAATTAATGTTGCACCTAGTGAAAATACACCTTCAGGAATTTTAAATAAACCTGAACCAAGACCAGCCATAAAAGATGCAATACTGTTTATATCACTTGAATCTTCTACATTATTTCCAGATGCAAAGAGAGAACTATATGCATTTTTTTGATCAGGAGTCATCCTTTACCTCTTATTTAGGTGGGGTTGTTGATGAAGGTGTTCCTTTTTCATCAAATATAATAAAAGTATCTGTTGTTATATCGTAATATTTTTTTCCGGGTTTAGCTTTAGTTCCATCAGCTATTTGTTTGTTTCCTTTAACATCTGTTACCAATACTCCACCATATTCTTCTGAGTCTCCGTATGTAGAGTTAGCCCAAATAACAGTTGCTCCTTGACCATCTGTTCTTGCTTTTATTTTTCTATCTAAATCTTTACCTGCAGACCCTGTCATCATTTCTATAATTTCTTCAGGGTTTTTATCAGGAAATTTTGATTTATAAAAAGCATAATTTTGTTCTGCAGTTCCAGGTCTTGCTGAAGCAATTGCTTTTCTTATTGCAATATCTTCTTCTACTGCAAGTTTTCTTGCAGCTGTTTTAATATTTTGTATAGGATCTAGTTCTTTATTTGCAGCTCTTAGTGCTGAACCATATCCTTCACCCGCTAATAACCTTGTGCCTCCTTCAACCATTGCATCCAAAATAGAATCTTTTTTAATACCATCACCCAAAAGTTCTTCATATCCTTCAGCCTTAGCTTTTAATCTAGCTTTTCTATCTGTGATATCTTTCATTTTATATTCTTCACTACTTGGTTCAGTTGCTTGAGCTTTTCTAAGTTTATATAATTCTTCAATTAATTTTTTATTTTGTATTTCTGCGGCAGTTGGACCTTCTACAACTATATCTTTTTCTGTTTCTCTAAATTGTTCTCCAGGAATTACTGCATCTATATATCTTTTACCTAGTTCCAATGCACCTTTTCCAAGACCCGGAGCCGCTTGTATCGCCATGTTAGGAACTGTTAATGCTCCTAAAGATGTAATTGGATTTTCTCTTATTGCTTGTCCTAGTCTTGATGGATCTTTTAAAGCTTGTAGTATACCTATTTTAGATTGTTGTGATCCTTCAGTTATTCTTCCTAAACTTTTATTTATATCAACTTTAGGTATAGTAGTATTTCTAAACCTAGTGCTAGGTGTAAGCAAATCTTTTGCTCTACCTAAAAAACCTAAATTACCAGGGGTCATTGTTTTACCTGCTTTAAATCCTTGATAAAGTCTACTAGCATAAGGAGCAGCTCTTGCAAGTAACGCACCTCCAGCAACAAGAGGAGCAAAATGTTTTTCTCTACCATCGGGTCCTTTGGCTGATTCAGGATGTTGTCCAACCAATAAAGGTTGTACTTTTCCACCGTCCGCGAGCCCCGACGCGATACCATTTCCATAACTAGAAACTTTTCCGCCGCCTCTGAACATTGGTCGTCTTAATATTCTACTCATTAATTATCCTGTTAATTTTCCAAGTAAACCACCGATAGCGCCTGCTCCACCTATAAATTGTTGAAGTGGACTAACTGGTGCTACTGGTGCTGGTGTAGATGTTGTAGTTGTAATAGGCATTGTACCTGGAGTTAGTTGTGCTAACTGTTGTCCAATTAAACCTATTTGCGTAAATGGTGAGTACTGTTGTTCTCTAGCTGCCATTTGTGCTGCATCTAATTTAGCTTGTTCAAATCCTTGTTGTGCTTGACCCATTTGTTGTTGGTAAGTACCAAGTCCTTGTTGTGCAGCAAGGTCTGCTGATCTTGCACCTTGTGCTTGTTCAAATCCTTGTTGTAATAATTGTGCTTGTAGTTGTGCTCTGTTTGCACCTTGGCCTCTTAATGCTTCTGCAGCCATTACACCCTCACGTCCACCACCATAAGCTCCTGATTGAATAGAAGCGTCTCTTAAACCTTGATTTTGTATAGCAGCATTTCTATCAAACTCTGCAAGGGATGCGTCTATAACTTGTTGTTGGTAGGGAGACATGTAAGAAGCAATAGAACCTTGACCGGTCCCCGCTCCTGTGCCCGTTAAACTTCCTAAACCGCCCGCGGCTGTAGCTGCTTGAGTCTGTAATTGATTTTGTGCTGCAATTTGTGGTGCATATTTAGATGGATCTAAACCTTGATAGTTTGCTAATTGACCTGCTAAACCTGCTCCTAATTTATCTACACTAGTAAGTAAAGCTGTTCTAGATCCTGTTAATTGTGGATCATAAAGTTGTCTTGTTTCTTCTACTTCAAAAGAAGGAATTTGTGTTGCTTCAACTATTCTACCTGAACCACCTAAATTTTTTAAAACTTGTGCTTCATCTTTATTAATATATGCAAGAAACTCACCTTTAGGTGCGTGTTCTTCAAGTAATTTTTTTGCTTCTGCTAATTGTTGTTTAGTAGCCATTATGCTTTTGCTTCTAGGTTATTCATTAATTGATACATTCGTTGTGCTCCTTTATTTACACTACCACCACCTGCAGCTCTCACCGCATCGGCAGTCATTACAAATTCATTTTTACTTACTCTTGCTGGTACATCATCAGCTCGTTCTTTAGATCCCATAGGTATCATTCCGCCACCTCTGTAATCCATTTCCATACCTTGAGGTAGTACACTTGTAACACCACCATCAGCAAATGCGTTAGCAAAAGGAGGAACTTCTCTACCTCTACCTGCATCTCCATAAGCACTGGTAGTTGTATCTATAAACATTCCTGGCATAGATTCATAATCTGATTTTTTAATTCTTATTGGACCATCTTCACCCATAATTGTTATATACTCTTCACCAAACATCATATCTTTTTCTTCTTCTATATCTATATTCTCAATTGTTTCATCCATGTTATTAAAATCTGGTCTACTAGCATCCATTCCACCACTTTTTATCATACTCATAATACCTTCCATAATATCACCACCCATGGCATAACCCACTCTACCACCTCTAGCTAATTCATAACCTTGTAGTTCTAAAATTTCATCAATCTCTGCTTGAGTATATCCATAAGCACTCATAGAAGCTGTTACAGCATCAATATATTCTTGAGTTAATCCTCTTCTTCTCATTTCAGCTTCCACTGCTTCTCGTGCTTCATTTCTATCAAATTCTTTTTTCTGTCTTACACCTTCT
>Ga0181380_1001200_pt1 | contig 11443 bp, 13 predicted proteins | sample 3SPOviralmetaG_FD_130116 | JGI IMG/M metagenome (GOLD analysis project Ga0181380, IMG submission 130116) | Marine viral communities from the oligotrophic San Pedro Time Series (SPOT) site, San Pedro Channel, CA, USA - 3 SPOT_SRF_2009-08-19 | ecosystem: Environmental > Aquatic > Marine > Strait... | reverse complement strand
CACCTGTTACTAAAACTGTTTCTTTATTTTCCATAATTCATCTTTGGTAATGTTTAACGAATTCATCTTATAATAATTTTTTTAAAACTAACAAAATAATGTCACCGCAAGATTACTGGAAGGCAAATTTAAAACTTCTCGCAGTTCTCCTCTTCATCTGGTTTGTCATCTCTTTTGGTTTTGGTATTGTTCTTTCAGATTTTTTAGACCAATTTTCTTTAGGCGGATTTAAATTGGGATTTTGGTTCGCTCAACAAGGCAGTATTTATGGATTTGTCATCCTTATTTTTGTTTATGTTTTTGCCATGCATCGCTTAGAAAAGAAAATTAACAACAAAGAAGAGGAAAATGAGTAGCCAACTTTTGACCTATATATTTGTTGGCCTGTCTTTTGCTTTGTACATTGTCATTGCAATTTGGTCACGAGCGAGTTCGACAAATGAATTTTATGTAGCAGGAAAGGGAGTAAATCCAGTCGCCAATGGTATGGCAACTGCAGCAGACTGGATGTCTGCAGCATCTTTCATTTCCATGGCAGGGCTTATTTCTTTTTTAGGAAAAGATGGGGCTGTTTATCTCATGGGTTGGACTGGTGGATACGTTCTACTTGCTTTGCTTTTAGCTCCATACTTAAGAAAGTTCGGCCAATACACTGTGCCAGATTTTATTGGCACAAGATACTATTCAAAAACAGCGCGGTTGGTTGCCGTTTTGTGTCTGATATTTATTTCATTTACTTACATTGCAGGTCAAATGCGAGGAGTTGGTATCGTTTTTTCTAGATTTTTAGAAGTTGAAATAAACGTTGGTGTCATCATTGGGATGATAGTTGTTTTCTTTTATGCAGTTTTGGGAGGTATGAAAGGTATTACATATACTCAAGTTGCTCAATATTGCGTAATGATATTTGCCTACCTCGTTCCTGCAATTTTTATTTCTATATTGATTACTGGAAACCCCGTTCCGCAATTGGGATTTGGTGATACCTTAGTGAATAGCTCAACTTATCTTTTAGATAAGCTTGATCAGCTGTCTGTTGATTTGGGCTTTAACGCTTATACGGAAAATACTAAATCAAACATTGATATTTTTTGCATTACTGCAGCCCTGATGTTTGGTACAGCCGGCCTACCTCATGTCATAGTAAGATTTTTTACGGTGCCTAAAGTAAGCGATGCCAGAAAATCTGCTGGCTATGCTCTGGTCTTTATAGCTTTGCTTTATACAACGGCTCCAGCAGTAGCAGCTTTTTCAAGAGTAAATTTCATAGAGTCAATTCAAGAGAAAAGTTATATAGATTCACCAGATTGGTTTAAGAATTGGGAAAATATTGGTCTTATTGCATGGCAGGACAAAAATCAGGATGGCTTAATCAATTATACTGCCGGGAAACCTTTTGAAGGCAGTAGACCGATTTTTTCAAATGGCACTGGTTCTCAAGGAGAACGAGAAATACAAAATACACCTATCAATGATAATTCGAATGAAGTTTATATAGATCGAGATATTATGGTTTTAGCCAATCCTGAAATAGCTAAGCTGCCAGCATGGGTTATGGCTTTGGTTGCAGCAGGTGGACTAGCTGCAGCACTCTCTACAGCAGCAGGACTTCTTTTAGTCATTTCTTCTTCCATATCTCATGATTTGCTTAAAAAAACTTTCATGCCAAAAATAAATGAAAGACAAGAACTATTTTATGCAAGATGCTCGGCTGCGATTGCAATTCTTATTGCAGGACTTTTCGGTATTTATCCACCGGCTTTTGTAGCACAAGTTGTTGCTTTTGCTTTTGGCTTAGCTGCTTCAACAATTTTTCCAGCTTTACTTTTAGGAATATTTTCTAAAAGATTGAACAAGGAAGGTGCAATAGCAGGTATGCTGGCAGGATTAGTCTTTACCGCTAGCTACATTATTTATTTTAAATTTCTATTCAGTGAGCTTGATACAAGTTCCAATTGGCTGTTAGGTATTTCCCCAGAAGGAATAGGCTTTTTAGGCATGATTATTAATTTTGCAGTTGCAATATCGGTTTCATCATTTTCAACCAAGCCTCCAATTGAAGTAGGGCAAATGGTTGATAAAATAAGATTGCCATGACAATTATAAAATTTTTAACTCTAATTTCTTTCTTACTTATTTCTCCATTAACTTTTTCTGAAAGTCAGGATAAAAATTATCAAGCACGCCTTCAAGATGTCATGAAGGCTAGAAAGCTAATGGATAAAAAAAGAGAAAGAGATGAGATAAAAGATCTTGCTCAAGATCTAGCACAAGAAATCTTAATTATTGATACCCATCTTGATACTCCCATTCAGCTTTATATGCAGCAGGATAAAAAAGGATCATACGAAGACATCACCAAGGCTTCTTCTTTACACTTTGATTATGATCGAGCTATCAGTGGAGGTCTAAATGTACCTTTTTTTGTTATTTTCACTCCTCCTTCTGCAGAAGAAAAAGGTACAGCCTTTGAAATGGCTGAAGAACTTATTCAGATTCTTGAAGATATTATGGAAAAAAATCCCAATAAATTTAGATTGGTGAAGTCCCCTGAAGAAATAACAAATGATAAAGATATTATGCAGGTTGTTTATGGTATGGAAAATGGTGCACCAATCGAAAGCAAGCTTTCAAATATAAAATTATTTTCCGATATGGGGATCAATTACATTACTTTGGCACATTCGAAAAGCAATCATATTTCAGATTCTTCTTATGATGAAAATAAAAATTGGGGCGGTTTAAGCCCCTTCGGCAGAGAAGTAGTTGCTGAAATGAATAAGCAAGGAGTAATGATCGACATAAGTCATGTATCTGATGCAGCCTTTTACGAAGTTCTTCAATTAACAAAAACACCTGTTATCGCCTCACATAGTTCATTGAGGCATTTTGTACCTGGATTTGAGAGAAATGTTTCAGATGACATGTTGCGAGAATTAGCTAAAAACGAAGGAGTTATTCAAATTTGCTTTGGTTCTGAATTCATTGCCGAAAAGAAAAAATATCCAAAACTTGTTGTCACCGTTCAAGATGTCGCTGATCACATAGACCGAGTAAAAAATTTAGTTGGCGTTGATCATGTCGGAATTGGTTCCGATTATGATGGTTGGCGGAATTTTCCTGTTGGCTTAGAAGATACTTCCACTTACCCAAATCTAATTGAAGAACTTCTTAAAAGGAATTATACAAAAGAGGAAATAAAACAGATCTTCGGGGGAAATTTATTAAGGGTTTGGCGAGAAGTAAAAAAATCCTCAGAGTCTTGATAGAAAATTCTCATTTGCTATATTAAATTCCCAAAATATTTTTTTTAAGGAGAGAAAAAATGAAAAAATTTTTAATTTTAACAGTAACTTTTGTTGCAAGCGTTGCTTATGCAGTTCCAGCAATGAACGTTTTTACAATCAATACTTCTGACCCAATGGGTTACATGGAATGGGCAAGAAAAAGCGCCCCAATCACAGCACCACCATCAAATGCATCAGCCGCTGGTGTATGTTTGTCTACAGCTGGCGCTGAAGAATTTGGTGATATGTACTTTTTCAACCTGTTTGATAGTAATGTAGATTCTATGAGTGGAGACTATTACAGCCCTGAGACTGCTGCTGAGATTGCAAAGATAGCGAACAAAAGAACCGTCAGAATGGTAGATCATTACACGCCAATGGAGCCTGCCGGAGATGGTTTTGAAGTGGGTTTAACTTATTCAAATTATAATTTGAATGTCTACACAAAAAATCCTCAAGCTTATATGGAAGCTCTTAAAGACTTTGAAGCTGCAGCACAAGCAAATGGTTTTGAAGATGTTACCTTAAGTGCTTTTCAAATAAATACTGGCGATTATTCAGGTCAAATTTTGGTTGTAACGCAAGCACCCAATGCTAAAAGACTTGGACAATTTCTGGATGCAAGAAATGAAGACTGGTCAACTTCTCTAGGAAATAGATTTCCAAAATTAAGGAAGTTAAAGAGAGGTATTATGATGAATTGTGAAGTTGTTTACGTTAGATAAAGGAGGTAAGTAGTGAAATTTATAAAAATATCTATACTTTCTACTTTATTGATAAGTACATCAGCAATAGCTCAACAATTTGCAGCAACAGGCATCCATGCTGGCTTTGGAGTTAATTCAGTAAATCCTGTAGCTACTTTTCAAAATGTTAGCAAATATATGGAATCTGCAGATTTTAAAAAACTAGGAATTACTGCTGGCTTATATGCAAACAACGTAAATGGTGCTGATGATACTACTCATCTTATCGAGTTTTATTATCCTGATGCCAAGTCTTATCAAAAAGCTGTTGATATGGCCGCGACCTCTTCTGCAGTGGCCAATTTATTATCTACAGCAGCACAAAATGGCACTCAAAATACTCATGAGTCTGTCTACATGAATGTCAGGGAAAAAATTACTGCAGCCGATGTAGAAAAAAACAAAGTTTTCTATTTATGGCGTGTGGAAACTACTGACCTTCCAAGATATCTTCGTGAATGGGACAAAATGATTGATGAAATTGAAGAAGAAGGTATCGCTAGTGATTCTTATGGCATGAAGGTTGCTTTTGCAGGAGCAATTCATGGTGAGTCATTATTTGTTTGGGCTGGTTACGAAAGTCAACAAGAAATGATGGAGCAATTGGCTGTTTTTAATGCCTCAGAAAGCTTGGCTAGTTTTAATGCTCGTACTCAAGGTTATGCATCTATAGTGGCTAATGAAATATCAACTCAATTAGCTTTATGGAATGGCGCTCTTTATATCGAGTAAATTTTAAAAAAGTTGTTTAAAAAGGCGGGTTTATCCCGCCTTTTTTAATTTGCCAAAAATTCTTTGATAAAATTAATTTCTGACTTGCTAAATGGAGAGCCGTCTATTCTAAAAATATCATGAAACCATTCGTTTGGCTCAGGCAAATCATCACCTTCATTTATAAATTCACCTTTCTTCTTTTTATCTTGGAGCTCTAAAATTGTCGACCAACCAAAATGAGTTTGGCTTTTTCCTGCGACAAAACCCCAGTTGTAACAACCGACATTTTCTTTTTTAAAGACAGGAAGTGAGAATTCAAAAGTAGTGCCAAACTCTCTTGCCATATATTCGGTACACAGCAAAGGCCTTCCAAATTCTTGAAGTCTTTCAATGGTCGGTTCCAATTTTTCCGCTTCATAAGTATGAAAGGTTATTACATCTGAATACTCACCATTAAGTTTCAAGATCTCATCGCCAATGGCACCGTCCAAACAGACAGTTAGAGGTTGAGAAGGTCTAATCTCATAAGCCCATTCCCAAGTATATTTAAGCAATCTAAGAGCCTTATCACCAATACCAAATTGGCCAGGTTCGTTGTAAATGTCCCACATCAAAATTCTTTCATCATTTGAATAGTCTTTTAGTACACCTTGGACAAATTCTTTTAATCTGCTTAATTCCTTTGCATCGATTTTCTCTTCATCAACTTGATTTACTAATTCCATACCGGGACTTTGCTTCCAGCCGGAGTTGTGAACTCCTTTAACTGGCAAGGGTTGTTTGCCTAATTTTGGATAGGGCCGATGACAATCGTCAAAGAGCACAATAATTGGTTTGATATTTCTTTTTTCACAAATATCTAAAAATCTATCAAAAGTTTTTTTAAACTTATCTTTCTCAGACCAAAGTAAATCATGCAGATAAACCCTTAAAGAATTGAAGCCAAGATCTTTTGCCCAATCTAGTTCTCTTTTAATTGTTTCTTCATCAAAGGTATCTTCTTGAAACATTTCCAGTTGATTGATGGCTGAACTTGGTAAAAAGTTGCAGCCAACAAGCCATGGTTGTTCTTTGTACCAACTGTTTGCTTTTTCTTTTGACCACTTCATATATTTAAGTTTAATAAATCAGAATGACAATAGAAAACATATAACAGCCACACACTCCTGAGGTAAGGTTTTTTCTGAGTTTTAAGTAGTCAGGATTAGTAAATTGAGGATTGACTTTGGACTCTAAGAGATAGAAAAGAAAAAATAAAAAAAATAATAAAGTCATCGCATAAATGAGATTTATCCAAGTCAATAGAATTGCTCCAAATCCCAAAAGGGAAAAGACAATGGCTATAACAAGATTTTTTCTATTTGTTGAATCAATACCCCAAATAATTCCTGATAAAAAAGAGATTATTATTCCTCCATATACAACTAACAATTTAAAAGAAATCTCTTCGTAACTTTCTCCAAGAATCCAAGGCAGTATTGTGAGAGCTGCAAAGGGTAGAAAGCCTAAATAACCAAGGGTAATTTTAGTTTGCATTTATCCATGAGCCATTTTGAGTAGAGTCATGAAAAGTATACCTGTTCCAATAACACCAGCGATTAGTATTATTAGGTCAACAACAAATACCTGAAAAAGCTTTAACCAAGATCTTTCTTTGCCTTCTTTGATATCTTGCAACAGATACATAAAAGCACTTATCTTAAAAAGCACAAAAGCTGTTAAGAAGGTTATCCCGCCAAGAATAAAAATCCCAGAGTTCATCTTAGATTATTTACATTTAAAGTTTGTAACCTGACTGGCCGTGTTCAGCAACATCTAGACCTTCTTCCTGAGAATCATCTGATACTCTCAATCCAAATATAGATCTTGTGATAAGTAATAAAATGACTGAGCCAACCAAAGTAAATAAGCCAACACTAACCGCACCAATAACTTGTGTAGTCATTAAATCACTAAAACTCGAGCCTTCGTCGTATCCAATTCCACCATAACTTTCTGCAGTCAAAAATGGAATAAGCAAAATTCCTAATAATCCACCAATTCCGTGAACAGCAAAAACATCCAATGAATCATCTATATTGAAAGTTTCTTTAACAACATTGACCATGTAGTAACAAACTCCTCCAGAGATCAAACCAATGATTAAGCCGCCCATTGGACCTACTGATCCACTTGCTGGAGTAATGGAGGCTAGACCCGCAATACAACCTGTAACAGCTCCAACCAAAGAAGATTTACCAAATTTAACTTTTTCGATAATTATCCAGACAATTGTTGCTGTAGCTGCTGAAATGTGAGTAACGAGAATTGCCATACCAGCATCACTATTTGCGGCTAATGCGCTACCGCCATTAAAGCCAAACCAACCTACCCATAACATACAAGCACCCATCATCGTAAGTCCAGGATTATGAGGAGGTTGAACAGAATTTGGGAAACCATCTCTTGGACCCAAGAAGAAAGCTATCACTAAGGCTGTTATTCCTGCAGTCAGATGAACTACCAATCCACCAGCAAAATCTCTAACTCCCATTTCGTAAAGCCAGCCGCCTTCTGCCCAAATCCAATGCACGACAGGGGCATAAATCAAAATTACCCACAATAATGAAAAGACAGCAACAAAACTAAATTTAATTCTTTCTGGATAAGCGCCAACTATCAAGGCTGGAGTTATGATTGCAAATGTCATTTGGAACATAAAAAATACGCTCTCGGGGATATCGCCAGACATGCTACCTCTTGAAAGATTCGCTAAAAAGAGATTACCTAAATCTCCAACGTACGCACCGGTCCCGCTAAAAGCAATACTATAGGCAATAACCAACCAGGCAATCGAACTGATGCATGCAATGGTAAAACAATGCATTAAAACCGAAAGAATGTTACTTGCTCTTACAAGGCCAGCATAAAAGAGCGCCAGTCCAGGTAAAGTCATAAATAAAACTAAAGCTGTGGAAGTTAAAATCCACGCGGTATTACCAGTGTCCATAAAATATTCCCCTTTAAAATATATAAAAAGACTTTAACAAAAAGTATTTTCTTGAAAAATATCTAAATTAGTGCAGTTGTTGCACTAACTGAGTGCAATTTATGTGTTTCCTGGATACTTTGAAAGAATTTGTGAAACTATTTCATTCGCTAGATCTTGATCATCGAGAGAAGTAGTATTGATTCTCATATTCGCATACCAGACTACCTTGTCTAATTCTTCGTCAAAAAATTTTACTGATAAGTAATTTAAAGGAGGAAAGTCATTCGCATAAAACCTATAAGAAAAAGGATCGTTTCTGTAACCATAAAAGAAATGAGAAGAATTAATTTGTTTGTATCTTTCTTTTTCTTTTACTGAAAAACTTACTTTTAAAGGAGATTGGTCATTTTGGTCCAGTCCAAGCTGAACCAGAGATGAAGACAAGGCCCTAGCGATTCTGTTAATTCTTATAGGATTTTCTTCTTCATCAGATTCTACTCTGAAAGGATCAGGCTTGAAAATTTTAAAGTCTTTGTATTTAGCGGCAGAAAAACCTTCGTCAGAATCAACTTTGACAACGAAGCCAGATGCACAAGATGTGAGCAAAACTAAAATGATTAACCTAGCTAACACAGTCATATTATAACTTTGTTATAGTAATGAAAGAAATTTTTTTAAGGAGAGAAAAATGAAAAAAATTATATATATAGCTATGTTTCTGGCTTCCACACTAAGCTTTACATCACCTACCTGGATTGAATACCTTATAAAAGTAGATAATCCGCAAAATGCAGCAAAAATTGTAGCTGCTACAGACAAATTCATGTCGTCTGAATTTGTAAAAAATAATTTTAAAGGTTCGTTGCACTTAAACGCTTATATTGCTGGAGGGAAGGTAGAAGAGACTCATTCCTTTGCACTTCTGCAACCTAGCTTGGCTGAGCATGAGATTTGGCTAGCTAAAGTTAGTGATCCAAATAATGAAGAAGTAAGAAAATTTGGCTCTGTACTTAATGCAAACTCAGAAGGCGTAGGCTCAAAGATAAACGTATTTATTCAAACTTATGGAACACCTTCAAACAAAGATACTGTTTGGGCAATTTATCCCTTCCGAACAAAGGCTTCTAATGTAGAAGACATAGTTGAAGCAACTGAAGATTTGAATGAGGCAATTAAAGATTCCTTTCCAGGGCAGTTTGGTCTTTCGGAAAGAATGGCTGGCGGTGGAATGCAGACCCATTTGTACACGGTTGGTTATGAATCTTTGGCTGAAATGGAGCAATGGGAAGATTCTGCTTCTAGGGATACTGGCCTTTCTCCCTTTGATAAAGAAATGGATAAGCTAGTAGAGTGGCATGAAAGAGAAATAGTAAGAAACATAAGAGTTTATGATTCTGCTATGACTCTTCAAGACTTTGTAGAATAAAAATGAAAAGCTTTGCAATAACTTTGTCCGCTCTTTTTTTGGTTTTTGCTTGCAGTTCAGCTAAAGACGAGATGGATGTTTCATTTTCCAATCTTGGTTCGGATGAATATCCACAAATGTTTTATATGGAGTATGTCCCTTGTCAAGAAGGTGTTTATTACACCGCAGAAAATTTCAGAAACGAAGTTTTACCTGAATGGCAAGATTTATTGGTGGAGGTTAATTCGCCATTGGTATCCTCATATGGCATTCAACATGTTCAAAAGTTATCTTCCGATAATGAAGACGGCTTTTGGCAGTTGATATGGAACACTAAAGCTGAGGCTGAAGCTGCATGGGAAACATGGAACTCGAATGAAAATGTAGCAGTCTGGACAGAAGAGACAGCTGAGATTCTCTCTTGTGATGGTGAAAACAAATTTTCGTTTGATGCTTACATAGCTAGAGCAAATGATACTTTTGGGGAGTTTGAAACTACCAGCTTTACCTCTGAGTATTTTCAGTGCTTGTACAAAGAAGATAAAGAGGGAGCAGATCTTAGAGAGGTAATTGGTCAGCTTGAAGAGTTTTTGACTAATGCAAACTCACTTCCTGGACCATTCAGTTATGTAATTTTGGGCCCTGATTATGAAACGAGTGAAGTAGATTTTTTTTGGGGAAACTTTTATCAATCTGAAGAGGCAAGACAGGCTTTTGATTCTGAGTGGCAAAAGCTTGATCCAGACGTAGAAGATAATTGGAACATGGTTTCAGACTGCCAAGAGCCAAGATATTATAATTCTGCTGAGGTACCTACTAGTTAAAAATTATTTAGTTTTCAAAAAAGCTAAACAACCATAAATACCAGGTTCGTCCTCCAGAAGGAGGTCAACCTGGACTTCTTCTATCAGCTGAGAATATTTAGGATTTATTCTTGAGGAAAAGTAATTAAGTATCTTTTCTGAAGTCAAAATTGATTTGAGGCTATTTAAAATAGCTCCTCCTAAAATTACTCTTTTACACGTGAACGACAAGACTAGATCATCAACAATTGTAATTAAGGTTTTCAAAAAATTATTTACTATAAAGAGCGCATCTCCATTCCTTTCAAGGGCCAAAGTAATAATTTTTTCAGAGGAAAGTTTTTTTCCAAACTTCTCCTCATAAAGCATTTCTATTCCTGGTCCGCTTAAAATATTTTCAAGTGAGAGGAATTTCTTATTACTTTCTATGCCAAAACTTTCCATCATGCTTTTGGTTGGACTAAGGACATTTCCAAATTCCGTAGGAATAATTTGATCATCGATAATTAGCGTTACACCAAGACCCGTTCCAGGACCAATTAATAGAGTATTCTTATTCGAGGGAACATTACCTTTAATTAATAAAAAAGATTTTTTTTTCATTTCGCTGAGAGAAAAAGCTACCGCCTCCCAATCATTTAAAAGAAGACATTTTTTTAAGTTGAGAGTGGCTTCTAGTTCGCTTGAATTAATTAGCAAATTTCTATTCGTAAGATTTATAAAGCCTTGATTATTTGGGCCTGCTGCAGCAATAACCAAATATTCAATTTTACTTTCTGCCCCATCCAGTAATTTTGTGATAAAAGGGATAAATTCTTTATCAGAAATTTTTTCCTTTGAAATTTTAGACAAGACATTATCTATAAAAAAAGCATGCCTGACGTTTGTTCCACCAAGATCGATTAAAAGGGCGTTTTTCATTTTCTATCTTTGTAATACCTTCGGAACATATGACTACCGACGGCTACAAAGATAAACCACACAAATGCGAACGTAAAGAAGAATACGTTGGCCAAAAAAGTAGGGTTTTCCATAAGGAGATGGTATTAACTCAAATTAAATTAAGCTTTTAAAGAGGGTAGTAATTTAAATTCTATTAATATTACAATGAACAGATGAAATTTTACCCACCACATTATTTACTGTTTCTTTCACTATGCATGCTCGCCACTTGGTACTTCGGAAAGTCTTCTTCACAGATCTTGCCTCTTGTCTTAGTTGGACTTGGCCTGATTGGATTGGGATTTTTGTTAGCTTTCAATTCAATTGCAAGATTTATAAAAGCAAAGACTGGCGTTGTGCCATTTAGTGAGTCTACTACTTTGATTACAGAGGGATTTTACAAATACACAAGAAACCCAATGTATGTTGGGATGAATTCTTTTTTATTAGGATTATTGATCATCCTAAATAATCCAATTAATTTTATCTTTTTAATTATTTTCTTTTTTATCGTAAGAAATTTGTTTGTCATTAAAGAAGAGGTGCAGATGGAAGAGACTTTCGGAGAAGATTAT
>Ga0181380_1001197_pt1 | contig 11460 bp, 10 predicted proteins | sample 3SPOviralmetaG_FD_130116 | JGI IMG/M metagenome (GOLD analysis project Ga0181380, IMG submission 130116) | Marine viral communities from the oligotrophic San Pedro Time Series (SPOT) site, San Pedro Channel, CA, USA - 3 SPOT_SRF_2009-08-19 | ecosystem: Environmental > Aquatic > Marine > Strait... | reverse complement strand
CTCTTTAAGATTTTTCATTCGAAATCTTAAAATCTGTTTTCGATAAGAAACAAAATCCATAAGAAGATAGATTTAATTTTTTTGATTCTTGCCTGACCTGCTGAGATGGAAGAAAAGGTATGATTTTTCCATAAGTATTATCTATCTTAATTTCTCTTTCCGATAAATTAAACACACAACAAATTTCTTTCTCATTTCCCCTATAAAAAATCAGAACTTCATTATTATTTTCAAAATAAATCTCTTCGGAAAAGAAGGATATTTTTTTTCTTAAAGAAATAAATGTCTTATAAAAATAATAGGTTGAGTTTTTATTTCTTAATTGCTTTTTAACAGAGTTCATAATTTGTTCTTTTTTAATTGGAAGCCATGGCTTTGCATTTGAAAAACCAGCAAATTTTTTGCTTTCATCCCAAATCATGGGAGTTCTACATCCATCTCTACCAAAATCCATAGGCCAGAATTTTATTCCAGGAGGATCTTTAATTTCATCAAATTCAATTTTGGTTTGAGTTTGACCAAGCTCTTCGCCTTGGTAAATACATGGTGTTCCTTTCAACGACATAAGTAATGCACAGGCTAATTTTGCAAACTTTTGTCTATTTTTTTTTGTTTGATTCCACCTAGACAAATGCCTCACTACATCGTGATTGGAAAAGCTCCATGTCGGCCATCCATCTTTAGTTTCTTTAAAAAATTTAGAAACAGTGTTCCTTATGTGTTTTGGAGAAAATTCATCTCTGAGAAGATCAAAACTGTAAGCCATATGAAGTTTGTCATTATTTGCAGTGTATTTAGCTTGTAATTCAACATTTGAAATTTCTCCAATCATCGTCGTTTCTTTATATTCATCTGTAAGCTTTCTTAGCTTTTTTAGGAATGCAAAATTATCCTTTTGATTAATTGAATATTTCAAATTTTGGAAATAATAAGGATTTTTTCCAGAAGCGCTTGATTTGATAGCAGGATTATTTCTTAATTTTTTATCATGAAAATAATAATTTGCAGTATCAAGCCTAAAGCCATCAACACCTTTTTCTAACCAAAACTTAACAGTTGAAAGTAACCATTTCTGAACATCTTTATTATGAAAGTTAAAGTCCGGTTGCGACTTTAAAAAATTATGTAAGTAATATTGCTCTCTGCTGGTATCCCATTCCCATGCAGAGCCTCCAAAAACAGAAAGCCAATTATTTGGAGGAGAGCCATCAGGCTTAGGATCGGCCCAGACGTACCAATCTGATTTTGAATTATTTTTATTTGATTTACTGATCTTAAAGAAAGGATGAGCATCAGAACTATGTGATAAAACTTGATCAATTATTACTTTAATTTTATTTTTTTTGGCTTTTTCTATGAGTTTTTCAAAATCAAGAATATTTCCAAATAAGGGATCAATGTCAGTGTAATTGGAAACATCGTAACCCATATCTTTCATAGGAGAGGTAAAAATTGGAGAAAGCCATATAGCATCAATACCTAGTGAAGATAAGTAAGAAATTTTTTTGGATATTCCTTTGAGATCACCAATACCATTTCCAGAAGTGTCATTGAAAGAACGTGGATAAATCTGGTAAATAACTCCTTTTTTCCACCAAGGGAGGTTAGTTTCTGAAGAAAACTTTTTAGTCACTCACTTTTATAAGTTGTTTTCCAAAATTCTTGCCGCTTAATACATCTCGTAACCCCTGTGGAGCATTCTCAATACCTTTTAAGACGGTTTCTTTGTATTTTATTTTACCTTGACGCATCCATTCAGCTAACTCTCTAGTTGCCTCTTCCCAATTTTCATTAAATTCTGTAACCACAAAAAATCTATGCTCAGGCGCTGGATCTAAATTCCTAAAGATATCAAAGGGAGTTTCAGGTAACTCGTTGCTTTCTGAGATGTTCGAATTAAAGGAATTATAGGCTGAGATAAAGCCACAAATTGGAACTCTCGCTCCAGGATTGAGAAGCTCGGCAACTGCTTTTGAAACTTCTCCACCAACATTTTCAAAATAGATATCTATCCCATCTGAACAAGCCTTAGATAAGTCATCTCTAAATGTTTTTGATTTATAGTCAACGGCATAATCCAATCCCATCACATCCTTAACAAAATCACATTTTTTCTTTCCGCCTGCGATACCTATAGTTTTACAACCAATAAGTTTGGCCATTTGACCAACGACAGAGCCCACAGCTCCAGAGGCTGCAGACACAACCACGGTATCACTTTCCTTTACCTTTCCTACTTCCTTAAGCCCAAAATAAGCAGTTCTACCTGGCATACCTGCTGGTCCTAAAAAAGATTGTATTGGGGCCAAGTCAGGATAAATTCTCATTAATGCAGGATTATCATCACTACATCTGATGAAAGATTGCCAACCCAAGTGGGCTGCAACGTAATCTCCAATTTGGAATTTCTCTGATCTGGATTGAATTACTTGCCCAACACTTTCACCTGTCATTACCTCTCCTATTGCAACAGGCTCGGTATAAGATTTCATATCGTTCATTCTACCTCGCATGTATGGATCAATAGAGAGATACATTACTTTAATTAAGATTTGATTCTCATCAAGATCATTTATAGAAGCCTCTTCTAATTTCCAACATTCATCTTCTGGCATGCCTTCAGGTCTTTTTGCTAAGACCCATCTCTTATTAATTTTTTCCATATTCCTTACTCTCCCTTTTTTACTTTGAATGTAATGATTCCGTCATCTTCAGAAAAAGATATCAACGAATGATTAAGATATTCGCAGAACTTTTTGACATCTTTAATTGCAGTAGGATCTGTAGCTATGAGAGTCACTTCATCACCTTTTTTAGCTTCATGAATAGATTGATGAAGAAGCATTATTGGCTCAGGACATTTAAGACCTTTGGCATCTATTTCAATCATTCATGAATTTAAGACAAATCTATTTCTACCTCTTCCAGTAGTATAATTAACTCTTGCAATAACAAAAGCTGCCGAAACAAAAAGGCCTACGGTCAAACCGATCCACATACCTGGAGCCCCAATAGGATCAGAAAAGAAATCAGTCATTGACAAGGTATATCCAATTGGCATTCCAATAATCCAATAAGCAATAAACATAAAAAAGAATAGAATCTGGGTATCCTTAAAACCTCTCAAAGCACCTACGCCGGAGAAGTTAAGACCATCTGCAATTTGAAATATAGCAGCAATTATTAATAAACTAGCTGCTAGGTTCACAATTTCAGTATCTGGATTGAAGAAGCTAGCAAGGTAATTACCAAACTCTATAAGAATGAAGGTATTTATAATTGCTAAGAACAAAGCAAAAAACATTGCAAAAAACGAAGAATATCTTGCTCTGTCTAATGAGTTTGACCCTACTAAATTTCCAACTCTAACGTTGGCTGCTAAGCCTATCGAAAGGGGCAACATAAAAGTTAAAGTTGTAACTTGCATCGCAATTGCATGAGCAGAAATAACATTTTCACCAAGCCTACTTAAAATTAAACCCGCCCCACTAAAAACAGCTATTTCTATGAATAAGGTGCCACCAATAGGAATCCCAAGTTTTATGATTTCAGAAATTTGTTTCGGATTAGGAGCTTCAAAACTTTCAAAAAACCTAATATCTTTAAAAAACTTTGAAAAATAAATATACCCAAGAATAATCAAAAGAGATGACCATGAAGAAATTAAAAATGCTATTCCACAACCTTTACCGCCCAATTCAGGGAAGCCAAACTTACCAAAAATTAAAACATAATTCACTAAAGCGTTTATTAAGACCATCACAACATTTATGTAAGTAATGGGGAGAGGTTTTTTCATACCCTCACACATAGATCTCAAAGGTTGAAATAAAAACATTGCTGGAGCACCAATCATCAACCCAAATAGATAATCTTTTGTAATGGTCTTTACTTCTTCAGGTGTACCTAAGATATTAAGAAGTGAATCAGCATTTAACGTATAAATAACAAATAGAAGAATCAAAGGAATTGTCAGCCAATAAGATTGCTTTACAAGAGGTCCAATTTGTGAGATTTGCTTTGCCCCATAAAATTGAGCAACAAAAGAAGTAACGATAAACAACACACCTGCAATCCCAAAATAAGCAGGCCAAAAAAGCATATTACCTATTGCGACAGCAGCCTGATCAATAGTGTTGTAATTACCAGTCATTAAAGCAGAAATTACTCCTGTCGCGTGAGCTGCTAATTGAGTCAAAAGCATTGGAGTAGCTAATTTAAAATATTCCTTGGCTTCTTCCGAAGCTACTGATTTTTTTAAAACACTTTCTTCTGTTGAAGTGTTGAGGGTTTCTTTCATAGAATCGCTGTATCATACAGGATGTAAAAATATCTGGAGATTAAAAATTAGAAAAGATAATAGACCTTTTTGGTTGAAAAGAATTCATTGGTGGTTTGACCAACAATACATAAAAAAAATTATCACTCCTCAATTTGATCATTTAGGGACCAGTCCTCTTATTTTAGGTGTTAAATTTCTTCACGTATCTGGAAAAAATATATCAGTAGGTGATTTTGCAACTTTTATCACATCCCCAGATGCGCATGTTCACATTACTACATGGAATGCAGACAAACACGATGGAAAAATAGAAGCAGGCAAGTTTTGTTTGTTTAGTCCAGGAGTAAGAATTTCTGCTGCTACATCAATAAAAATTGGGGATTCATGTATGTTTGCCAATGGGGCATACATTTCCGATTCTGATTGGCATGGTATTTATGATAGAGCTTTGCCTGTTGGCAAGTCTTTAGAAGTAGTTTTAGAAGATAACGTTTGGATAGGAGATAGTGCAATTGTTAACAAAGGGGTGAGAATTGGAAAAAATAGCATTGTAGGCGCTGGATCGGTAGTGGTTAAAGATGTTCCTCCAAATGTAGTAGTTGCCGGCAATCCGGCAAAAGTAGTAAAAGAATTAGATGAGAATGAAAAAATGATTTCCAGGGCAGATATGTTTTCCTCCCCTAAAGAATTAGATGACTTATATCTCAAAATCGATCAAATCAGTCTTAAACACAATTCTTTTTTTGGTTGGATAAAAAGTAAGTTGCTGCCCAATAAAAATAATTGATGAATATTGTTATTAACAAAGACCTGCAACAGTTAACAAAAACCTTTGAAAGTAATTCTAAATTCAATGTTCGAAGCCTTGCCTCACACGAAATCTCAAATCAAGCTATTAAAGATTCCGATGCTGTCTTTTTGAGATCTACGACGAAAATTAACGAAGAATTGTTAGATAACACAAATGTAAAATTTGTTGCTTCCTTAACTTCAGGAGAAGATCACATAGATCAAGATTGCTTTGAAAACTCAAATATTCATCTTTCTACAGGAAAGGGTGGAAATGCATTAGCTGTCATCGAATATTTATTAAGTGTTTTATCTGTCTTGATTATTGGCAATAAAATTAAGCCTTATGAGACAAAGATTGGCATTATCGGTTATGGCAATATAGGTAAAAGATTTAAAAATATTTTAGATGAAATTAATTTTCCTTGTTGTATTTACGATCCGTATTTTCCCGAAGTATCCTCTAGCCTTGATGAAGTTTTATCCTCGGGAGTAATTTCCTTAAACTGTTCTTATTCAAAAACTGGGAAATTTCCATCTCATAATCTTTTAGATACAAATTTTCTGAATGAAATGAAAGATGATCAATTTTTAATTAATTCTTCAAGGGGCGAAGTTTTAAGTGATGATTACTACTTATCAAAAAAATCGGATAATTTTATTTTTGACGTGTGGCCTAATGAATCCAATCTTAACTTAACAAAGTTCAAAAAACCTTTTATCGCGACTCCGCATATTGCTGGAAAAACAATGAGCGCGGAAAATAAATTCAATGAAAAAGCTTTAAGTGAATTTAATCAATTCTTTGATGAAAATATAGATTCAATCGAACCAAAGAGATTTATAGATTTTACAATAGATAATTCCATAGAAAAGGAAATGGATGTCTTTGGAATTGCGCCTTCAATCTTTCTAAAAATTTATGATGTTAAAAGAGATGACTTCGCCTTTAAAAGTTTTTTCAAAACAAAAGAAGATTCAAGAGGTTTTCAGGAATTAAGAACTTCACTCAAAAGGCTAGGATTCAATAATCATAAAATAGTTGGTGATGTAGGTACTTCGGCTAAATCAAAATTAGAGCTTTTTGGATTCAGACTTTAAGAAAGGCATGAATTGTCTAGTATAATAAATCGATGATTAACCCAAATACTCTTCTTTCTGAAGAAGAAATAGCTATTTTGAGAGATTCTAAGGATTGGAGGAATTATTTAGCTATTTTTAGCATTTGGGCTCAAATTGCTCTTGGTTTTATTATTTTTTCTTTTTCACCAAGTGTCTTAACCTTTCTATTTGCCGCTCTAATTATTGGAACTAGACAGTTTGCTCTAGTAGTAATGATGCACGATGGTGCTCATAATTTGATTTCAAAAAATAAAAACATAAACGACTTTATTTCTCAGTGGCTTTGCGCCTATCCGATGATGACAGAGACTGTGAATTATAGGAAATATCACTTAAAACACCACAAACACACTGAAACCAATTTAGATCCTGATAAAAGTCTTACCGATCCTTTTCCTGTTTCAAAAAAAAGCTTTTCTCGAAAAGTATTAAGAGATTTAAGTGGCGTAGCTGGTTTGAGACGTTATATTGGATATTTGTATTCTGCATGGGGCGTAAATGAAAATACTTTCTTTGGACACCTAAAGCATTTTGTTTCATCGCTTTATGGTTTTTTAATTTGTCAGCTAATAATCTTTACGACATTAGCTTTTTTTAATGTGCCTTGGCTTTATTTACTTTTGTGGTGGATACCAAAATTAACAATTTTCAGTTTGTTTTACAGACTGAGAAGTATCTCAGAGCATGCTTGTACATCTGGACAGGATGACTTTACTCATACCAGAACAACCTTATCGACAAATTTTGTAAGATATTTCATTGCACCACTGAATGTAAACTATCACCTAGAGCATCATCTATTTATGTTTTGTCCATGGTATAACCTTCCAAAAGCTCACGAAATGTTGAAAGAGAAAGATTTCTACAAAGATTTAGAAATTGAAAACGGTTACTTCAACGTTTTTAAAAAAGTAATTATCTAAAATGAATAATGAAGATCTCAAAGGTAAGATTTCTAAAGCATCTTACATAGTCACTCAAGAGCATGGAACTGAAGCCCCTTTTTCTGGCGAACTTTTGGATACAAAAGAGGAAGGTATTTTTACTTGTGTTTGTTGTGGCAATGAGCTTTTTTCCTCAGATACTAAATATGACTCTGGAACGGGATGGCCAAGTTTTTGGGATGTCCTTAATGAAAATTCTGTTGGTGAAGAAATTGATAAAAGTCATGGGATGATTCGAACAGAAGTACATTGTCAAAAGTGCGGTGCTCATTTAGGACATTTGTTTCCTGATGGGCCTATGCCCACAGGAAAAAGGTATTGTATGAATTCTGTTGCAATGCAGTTTAAAAAATCTGATAAGTAAAGTTGGATTCCTCACAAAGTCAAAAGACTAAAACTTCCCTAAAGACCTTAGTTGTTTCATTTTGGACTTTTATTTCAAGAATATTTGGAGTTTTAAGAGATATAGCAACCACATACATTTTGGGAGCCGGAGTTGCTCACGATGTGTTTGTAGTGATGCTAAAAATACCCAACTTATTCAGAAGGCTGGTTGCTGAGGGTGCTTTTAGCCAAGCTTTCATTCCTGTTTTTACAGAATATAAGAATAATCAATCAAGGGAAGAGCTAAAGAAGCTTATAGATTTAACTTTTACTGCAATTTCGTCATTGATCTTATTCCTCTGTATTCTATTTATGATTTTTGCTCCAATCGTAGTTTTTATTTTTGCTCCAGGGTTTTACTTTGATCCTACAAAAAAAATTCTTGCAATAGAAATCTTAAGAATTACTTTTCCTTACTTATTTTTTGTATCTTTGGTTGCTTTTTTTGGAGCTATACTGAATTCTTTTAGCCTCTTTTCCGTCCCAGCTGCAACTCCTATCGCTTTTAATTTGAGCATTATTATCGGAGCAATATTTTTTACAGATTACTTCCAACTTCCGGTTTTGGCTATTGCTTGGGGAGTTTTTGCTGCGGGACTCATTCAATTTTTTATAAACATAATTCCTATCCTTAAACTCAAGCTGTTTCCAAAATTAAAATTTGATTTTAATCATCCTGGATTAAAAAAAATTTCATTATTGATGCTTCCAGGAATTTTAAGCGGGGGAATAATTCAAATTAATATTCTTATCGATACAATTTTTGCATCTCTACTAAAAACTGGAAGCCCAACCTGGCTATATCTTTCCGATAGATTAATTCAATTACCTTTAGGAATTTTTGCTATCGCTGCTGCTACAGTCATTTTGCCCGCTCTATCAAATGCTGCTGCTCTAAAAAATGATTTGGAATTCAATGAAAAATTTAATTGGGCTTTAAAATTCATATTCATTCTAGGTATCCCGTCAGCAATTGGGCTATATTTTTTAAGCTCGGAAATCATTAGCATTTTATTCTTGCGAGGTGAGTTTTCAACTTCAGATGCTCTTATGACAAGTTACAGTCTAAAAGCATTTTGTTTTGGGTTGATTGCATTTATGGCCATAAAGATTCTCAATGTCGGTTTCTTTGCAAGGCAAGATCCTAAAACCCCAATGTATGTCGCTCTAGCATCCTTAATTCTCAATGTAGTTTTCAATTGGCTTTTTGCTTTTAAGTTTGGTTATGGCCATGTTGGTTTAGCAATTGGAAGTGTCATAGCTGCAGTAGTAAGCTTTTTTATTCTAAGTTTTATACTCATTAAGCGATCAATATTAACTCTAGAAGGAGATTCAGTGACTTTTCTTATAAAAATTATTATCAGTTCTTTAGGCTTATTTTTAGGACTTGTTGGCTTTCAAACATTATTTCCTAACTTTTCTGACTGGAGTTTATTGGTTCAAATTTTAAATTTGTTCTCCATCATTTTCTTTGGAGCATTTATATATTTTGGTTTAATGTTTGTATTCGGTTTAAGAATGAGTTTTTTTAAAAATTAAATGTATTTAATTAGAGGATTAAAAAACTTATCGCTATTTAATGAGAGATTTAGCGAAGAACAGCTTGTAGTAACTATTGGAAACTTTGATGGTCTCCATCAAGGCCATAAAAAAATTATTCAGGAAATGAAAAATATTTCAAAAAATTCTAGTGCAAAAACAATGGTGATATTTACTGAACCTCATGCAAAGGAATTCTTTTCTATGGATAAAGATATCATGGAGCAGCCAGCAAGAATCTCCCCTTGGCGAGATAAGTTTAAAAATTTGGAAAATGAAAATATAGATTTTGCCTTTTTCTTGAAGTTTAATAAGTCTCTTCAAACAATGAGTCCAGAAATATTTATTGAGAAAGTTTTAGGATCATTAAATATTATCAATTTAATGATTGGAGATGATTTCAGATTTGGACAAGATAGAAAAGGGGACTTTTTGATGCTTAAAGACTGGAGTAATAGTCAGGGTATTTCATTATCAAAATTACCTACTTTTTCAATTGAAAACCGTCGTATTAGCAGTACTTGGATTAGAGAGACACTATCTTTGAGTGATTTTTCTACAACAAAAAAATTATTGGGCAGACCTTACACATTTGAGGGTAAAGTTGTTCATGGAAACAGATTGGGGAGATCAATAGGTTTTCCAACCGCAAATATATGGCTTCCGAAAAATAATTTGCCTATAAGAGGAGTGTTCTCTGTAAAGATTTCAATAGATATGTCAGAATTTGAGGGTATTGCCAATATTGGAATCAGACCTACGGTTGGAGGTACCTCTCCAGTACTAGAAGTAAATATTTTTGATTTTAAAAAAGAAATATATGGGAAGCGCCTAAAAGTAGAATTCGTTAAAAAAATAAGAGATGAAAAAAAGTTTGACAGCCTTGATGATCTAAAAAAACAAATTGCAAAAGACGTAAATACTGCCAAAGAACAATTACTTGATGAAAAAAATTAAAGATACTTTAAATCTGCCTAAAACCGGATTTTCCATGAAAGCCAATTTGGCCCAGAAAGAGCCAGAGATGATCAAGTATTGGGAAGAAATTAAGCTTTACGACTTGCTGCAAAGTAAAAATAAAGATGGTCCAAATTTTTTATTACACGACGGACCGCCTTATGCAAATGGTCCGATTCATCTAGGAACAACAAATAATAAAGTGCTGAAAGATATCATTATTAAATTTAAACAACTTCAAGGGTTCAACTCTCCATACATTCCAGGCTGGGATTGTCACGGGCTTCCAATCGAATTGAATGTTGAAAAAAAGATTGGAAAGGTAAATGTTGAAGTTCCCGCTGATAAATTTAGAGAAGAGTGTCGAGAATATGCAAATCAACAAATTGCAATCCAAAGAAATGATTTTAAAAGGCTTGGGATTCAAGCAGATTGGAAGAATCCTTACAAAACTATGTCTTTTGATTATGAGGCTAATACCATCAGGGCGCTTGGTAAAATAATTGAAGCCAATCACTTAGTAAGAGGAGAGAAACCCGTCTATTGGTGTTCAGAATGCAAGTCCGCTCTTGCTGAAGCTGAAGTTGAATATTATGACAAAGAATCCAAAGCGATAGATTTTCTCTTTCCAATGCAAAAGGAAGTTCTTGAAAAATTACTTTCATTAGAGATTAATTCTCCAACTTTTGCTGCATCGTGGACTACTACTCCTTGGACAATTCCGAGCAATCAAGCAATTTCTTTCAATCCTGAGTTTGAATATGAATTAATAGAATTTGAACATAAAAACAAGCAAATAGCCGTATTGGTTGCTTCAACCTTAAAAGAAAGAACTTTAGAAAGAATAGATGTTAGTTCACACAATGTTTTAGGTAAGTTACCTGGAGGTGCATTAAACGAAATTGAAGCAAATCATCCTTTTTTAAAGAGACGATCTTTATTTATTTCTGGAACGCATGTAACTGATGAAATGGGAACAGGTCTCGTTCATACCGCTCCTGCTCATGGTATGGACGATTATCATGCTTGCTTAGGTAAAGACTTGGATTTTCGAAGCCCAGTTGATGAAAAAGGGGAATTTATCAAAAGCCAAGAATACGTCGGCGGGCTCAATTTAGAGGAGGCAAATAATAAAATTATTGAATTATTGGCTGAAAAATCTTTATTGCTAAGTAAAAATACTTATAGACATAGTTTTCCAAATTGTTGGCGTCATAAAATTCCTGTTTTTTTTAGAGCAACACCTCAATGGTTTATTTCCATGGAAAAGAATTTCCTTTTACAAAACTCTGAAGAAAAAATAAATGAGATCAATTGGCTCCCAGAGTGGGGAAAATCCAGAATCGAAGGAATGATGCAAGAAAGACCGGATTGGTGTATTTCAAGACAACGCTCTTGGGGAGTGCCGCTTCCTCTGTTTACTAATAAAGAAACTGGAGAACT
>Ga0181380_1001195_pt1 | contig 11468 bp, 14 predicted proteins | sample 3SPOviralmetaG_FD_130116 | JGI IMG/M metagenome (GOLD analysis project Ga0181380, IMG submission 130116) | Marine viral communities from the oligotrophic San Pedro Time Series (SPOT) site, San Pedro Channel, CA, USA - 3 SPOT_SRF_2009-08-19 | ecosystem: Environmental > Aquatic > Marine > Strait... | reverse complement strand
TTTTCTACCAAGCTCTAAGGCGCTTTGCCGAGCCGACGCGTCTGCATACATACTGCGTGCAGCGGCAAAGGCTGGGTTTGCATTATCAAGAATATCGACAAACTCTTTTCTGGTGTCTTTGATTGCCTTTCCCATTTGCGTGTCGGCGGTCATGTAAGCGCGGTTAATTTTTTTATTTAAGGCGCGCTGTATGTAATCCAAGCCGTTCATATCTATATTGTCTATGGTTGTCCCAGAAAAAGGCTTTCCTTCCTCTGCCGCCAATTTTTTTGCCTGACCTATAATGTTAGTCATAGATGGGCGATCAAATATAGGCTTCAGTTTAGCCCGAAGGCCACTCGTAACCTGAAAAGAGTTAGACGCCTTGTAAGCGTCTGCTGCCTTGGTGCCTTTAATTTGGTCAATTACAGATTTAGCCTCAAGCGCTGTCTGGCGAGGAACACCAGCGGCGATCAGGTCTTGCTCAATACGTTTTGCGGCGCCTTCTACAGCGTCATCACCGAACTGCCTAACGTCAAGGTTTCTTGCTAATTCAGCCCCCTTGCCCGGCGACTGAGCGACCAGTCTAGCCAAAGACTGAACGCCCTTGCTGTCTATGTCTGCCAGCGCCATAGGCTTTGGGTCTTTCTTGAGGGCCTCTAGGGCGTCTCCGGTTACTCCAGCCTCCTTTAGTCTGCGAGCAACCATACGAGCGGCACGCACACTAGGCTCAGAAACCCCCGCCTCAAACAGCCGCCCAGCAGTTCTCACAACAGGAGCTGTTACCGCCTGCGCGGCAGGCACGGCGGCAGCAACGACCGGCGCTAAAACAGCGCCAGTGGCTCCGAACTCGACAGCTTTTTGGCCTCTGCTTTCGGCGTCTGTTCCAGCTCCTAATCCGGCGGCGGCTCCTAAGCCAGCGCCAGCTCCAGAGGTTTTGGCTAACCGCGCAAGGGCAGTTCCTGAGCGCGCTGCTGTACCAATAGCACCGCCGGGGACTAATACGCCGCCTAATATTTCAGAGCCAATAGCAAGCCCCGGCTCTTTGCGGCGGAACGCGCTTTCTAAAAGTCTTTGCCGTGTTAGTTCCTTGCGATACTCTTGGCCCTTGCTCTCGTCAGAGAAACTTTCGATGAACGACTTTGGCTCTGATAGAGCTGCAACGACCTCATCCCTGAAGTTAAAGAGCATACCACTCATAAACGCTTTACCAGTTCCGGTTATTGCGTCTTGAATAACCGCCTGATCTACGAAGTCGTTTTGCTCTTTTGGGGATAGTTTAAAGAAGTTGTCGTCAACTTCAATTTCGCCCAGCCCTTGTACGTTAATCTTTTTCATCAGTTAATAACGCTCCAAGTATTCCCGCCGGTTGTGGTATTGCCGCTTGCCGCTGGAGCGCCAGAACCTGCTTGACCGCCGTCTAGCTTACTCCAGTCAAAGCCGCTGTATGGGTTTAAAGTCATTTTTTGAGATTTAACGATTGGCTGATTGTTGTAGAAGTTTACATTGTTCACATATTGATCGTAAAATGCGTCTCTAAATTGCTTTAATCGCGGCAAGGCAATTTCTTTTCTTAGGTTGTCAAAACTGCCAGCCAAAACTTGACGTGCCATTTCCTGCTCAAACTCTGTCATAACGCCGGGGCCGAATAGCTCAAGTCGGGCAGCTCCGACCAACTGAGTAAGCGTCCCCTCTTGCAGCGCGTCGATGACTTCCTGCTCTGAATAGTCACTGCTGCTTGAAAAGTTTTTAATTTTAGTCGAAATTCTCTTTTTTAACCTGTCAAAATAACCCTGCGAGCCAGCCTCAATTTGAGTGGCAAATCTATCAATTATTTTCAGAGTTCTTTCTGGAGCCAGTATTTCGTCTTTTTTGTGTTTTTGAACCGCCTTGTAATCAAGGGTCGTGTACGGATCAACTATTGTAAGCTTTGATGGGTCTAACTTTTTATCTGTGCTTGCTGCACCGGCCTCATATAGTGAACCATCTTTGCCTAAAACAGCTTGGATAATTCTACCGTCTTCGGTCATGTACCGGCCAGCCTCTGATTTAATCTCTACAGACGTGGTAGCACCTGCGCCTCCAGAAAGCCTCTCAACTCGGCCATCAGGATAAACTCTATAAATATCTTTTCCAGCGACTTGTATTTTTGGCTGCTGTGCCTTTTGTTGAGCCGCAAGTCTCTCCTCAGCATCACCGTAAGCCTTCATAGCACCAGCGCCCATACGCGCCAGAACCTGACCTGTTGACACTGGCGTCTTGCTCCACCCAGACGCGTCTGCGCCCTCAACAGCCGCACCCAAAAGTGCTTGCGTTGTTGGTCGAGAGAACCGCTGACCGAAAGTGCTGGAGGCCGGATCGACTTGCGGGGCAGTAGGCGCCGCTGGCTGTTCAGCCCCTTGCTGCATTAGCGCCTTTTGAAGTGGGGATATGTACTTACCCTGAGCAATATTGGCCAACATAGGCAAGACGCGAGGCGCTGGCCCGCCAGTGCCGCGAGCAAGCTGCGCCGCCTGTGCCTTTTGCAGCCCACTAAGCGCCATAGGCGGAGTACGGCCACCGGGTAACTGGTATGGCCGTTGAATGTTAGCCATAGGCGTAGGCGCTGCCCCCTGCTGGCCTTCAAGCAACTTTAAAAATGTTTCTATGCCACTCATGCCTAAACCCCTAACCTATAAAATCCCAAACGACTTGCCGAGGCCAGCTAGACCGCTAAGGCCGCTGAGGAAGTCGCCTGTCGGGTTGCGGAAATACGGCGTGACTTTGTCGCTGCCAACCGTACCGCCCTGCACCGTCGCCATATAGTTCGCAAGAGACGATAGCGGTTGAGCCTGCTCAAAATTGAAGCGGTCAATGTCAGCCTGAAGCTCGGCCTGTGATTGCGCCTCGCGCGCTGCACCGACGCCCGCAAGCGTCTCAAGGTCAGCCATACCAAATGCGCGAGCTTGTGGAGCCTGCTGGATAGCCGCCTGCTGCGCTTGGTAAGCCATAGGCGCTAACGCCTGCCCAAGAGCTGCCTGCTGGTATCCTGAGCCGTAACGGCCAGCTTTTGAGGCTTGCGCCTCTACCTGCTCGACAACAGGGCGAAACGCCGCTGCCATTAGCGGGTTAGTACCCATCAGGTTTTGCATCACGACGTCTTGGGTTGCGCCTATAAACGGCGATCCGGTTACAGCCTGCTGGCGGATGCCCTGCAACGCCATTTCGCTTTCAGGCGCAAAACCAACGGTTGTCTGACCGGGGTAATATGTTGGCTGATCGCCGTAAAGCTCTTTCGCCTCAGACAATCCAAACTCAAGAAATGGCTTCGCGTATGCTGGTGGGTTTACGCTCTGCGTAACCGTCCTTGTTGATCCGCCGCCTTTACTCATCGCTAATATCCTTCACTAAAACCACCGACGTGGCGGTGTAATCTTTGAGCTGACGCTGCCAGCCCTTCCTGCCGATTATCTCCATACCGTTGCAGCCAATAGACCTAGCCCATACTGCGATAGATTTTTCGGCCTCCATTAACTCGTCAAGCTCACCGCCTGCAAGCCATATCCTACAAACTGACCGCTGCGGGTAATCTACTATCTCCGTTATAATAGCAGACTTCTCTAGCGGGTGGAACTGCGCCTTGCCAGTCGCGCAGGCGTGGTACACATCTTCCATACAATGCGTGTCGCCAGCGTATTGCAGTGCGTCGCTGATCCACTTGTAGCAGCGCTCCCACTGAGCGCTCATTCGGTCTTCAGCCGATAATAAGGTAGGCGAATGGTGCATCGTGTCCCTGATTGTCGTGGTTAATAATCATAGTGCCGTCTACGCTTGTGCCGTCTATATACGGATTGTGATGCCAAGGGTCGTGATTAACACCAGTAAAAAACACCAAACTAGACGTCGAATAGCGCGGGTCTTGCACAGTGGTCTGCGTGGTGTTTGCCGGAAACGTCACATAGCCAACGCTGTTCAAACCGCCGTTAATCGTGCGGTTTAGGACTTCGGCAATCTCGCGTGTCGTAGCCGTGACCGGATTTAATATGCGAAAGTTTGTGGTGCGCTGCTCAATAGTCATCGTCTGCCTACCTGCCGCGCCTCAATATCAATGCCGTGGGCAAAAGACCAGTTTCCACTAAGCAGCATCTTCACGCGGTGATACCTGTCTGCGGCTCTGAACGGAACAAAGCCGTCTGGGTTTGTGCCGCCACCAGCCTGAAAAGCGACTGTGTCTGTCGGCGTTCCACGCATACCAACGAACAGCTCAACAGTGCCATCCTCGTGATATGGGTAGACGCGCGTAATAATCGAGTGCCTGCCCATACTAACAGCCGCCTCGCCTGTGGTAATGGTTGCTTGCAATGGGTCTCCGGTAAACGTAAAAATCTGATCGCCGACAGCGCCACCAAAAAAGAACTCGCCACCACGGAATAGCTGGCTATCGAGGACGGTTGTGAGACCGTCAATCGTAGCTGACAAGTTGTCCAAGTCCTCAACCGTATAACCGGCACTAAAAAACGGTGCAATATAATCAGCGTTGACGTTCCCTATAGACCAGCGGCCAAGGGCGTAGTTAAAGATTAGCAGGCGGTCAGGCTGGCCGCTTGTGCTTGCGGTGCTGGTGTAAGACCAGACGGCAATCTGATTTAGCGGGTCGACAGCCGACGTCATTCTGTTTTTGTATGCTGGGTTAAAGTCCTTGGCAAAGAACTTGTCGATTTTTTCGTTTCCGATTGGCGTGGACTTTGACCCATCGAACATATGGAAGCCGTTGTCCGAATAGTAAAACACGGCTGATCCGTAGTTACACACAGAGCCGGGTATACTACAGCCACGCTGGCTCTCAACCTTGTCGAACTGCCAGATCAGTGGCGGGCCGGTATATGTGGCGCGGAAGATAGCCTTTTCGCAAAGGATTGTGGCGTACTCGCCCCCGACTAATCCGGTGATGGCACCAGCATCCGGCAGGTCCTGAAAATCAGATTGCTCAGTTCCAGCAGTCCAGCTTGTAATGTCGTTAAACCCAGACCACTTTGTGCGGTATGGAATACGACCAGAACCCTCGTCGATATTTGCCGTCCAGATGAAATCGCGCACAACCGCCAAGTAGTCTGCTCTAGGCGCATCAACAGACAGGTCAGAGAACGCGGTGTCCGTTCCTAACTGCCACTTTTGCAACTCTTCGCCTGTGCCGCCGGACGCGATAACGTACTCGCCAAACTGCACAAAACGCCAACGCTCGCCGGAAATCAAGTCATAGGCCGGAGAGCCTACCTTGCTGACGTCGTCAAGGTTGTTGGTAGATGGGTTAAACGTATATAATTTGTCAGCGTCACCGACAAACAGCTTGATATTGCCGCCGTTATCTTTAGCCGCATATATGCCCTTGATCGTGCTGCCGCCGGTGGCGTTGCTCAACGAATTAAATGTATTAAGGGGGCGATATCCATTCAGAGCCGGAATTACGTTTTCCGCTGTCACAACGCCCGCGTTCAAGAAGTCCGGCTGGTCTGGTAGCCATTCGCCAAATTGTATCATTGCCCTAACCAGTTTCCAGTTGCGCCCGCAGGCGGGGTTGCCCAGACAGCGGCACCGCCAGCGGTAGCTGCACCCCAAGTTGGTGCCGACGCTGCAATGTCTGTCCACTCTTCACCGAGTATAGTCATTGTGACGGCTGGTGTCACCGCCACCCCGCCAGATGAAGCGCCGCTAAATATGCCGTTTGCCGCGCAAGTTAAAGTGATTGCGGTGTCTGCGCTTGCAGAAGCAAACGTCAGGAAGTTCGAGTTTGACGTTGCGGTGGCTGTAATCGTTGCGGCTGCCTCAACTGTACGCACTCGCGTGCCATCCAAAGTGGCCGTGCCGACAGCATTAACCAAAGCCTCAAACGGACGCACCCGCGCAAACGCGCTAGAAGCCGTGCTGATAGCCTCGACAGAGGCCACCATAGGTCTTATGCGGGTTATATCGCTTGAAGCCGCCAGCGAGGCAGATACGGACGCTGAGACGCTTTTTAGCCTGACGCTGGCGCTCTGCGCTGACGCGGATACTGCGGCGCTACCATCTGCGATCTTGACCTCAAGGGATAGCGTGTCTAACGCCCCATAATCCCAAGCGTCTAAAGCACCCCAACCATCCATATGATCGAGCGCAATAGCAGTCCACGCGACCCTGTCGCCAACCGTGTCAACAGTAAACGATAGGGCGTCTAGTGTGCCGCCTATTCTATCAAGTGGTGCAACGGTTGCCATTTACCCGCCTCTAAGCTGCGGTGATGTCCATATCCCCGATTGCGATTTTAAGGATATCGCCAGAAGCAATAACTTTGCTGGCTGTCAACGCGCCGTGGATCAGCAGGTTTCCGCCACTAACAGCATCAAACAAGCCAAAGTGGCTGACTGTACCCCAAGAGCCGGTGGCCGCATTAAACTCAACCGCCGCGCTGTTGTCAGCAGAACCAGATGACGCTGCCGCAAACGTAATAGACTCACGCGCGTAGTTATTGCCAGTTAACTCGGTGCCGCTGTTGTCGTCGTTAAACGATCCAGTCGACAGGCCGACGTAAACCGTGGTCGGCATCGTATATGCGCCGGTTCCTAAAATATGGTCGAGAATTTCATTCTCAAGATAATCACTCATTGCAGACATAATTTAGCTCTCCGCTGCTGTGTTTTGTCGCTGGTAAATGCTGCTCATAGCCAGCGAGCCGGTGCCATAATGTGAGCGCTGCTCATCAATTTTTATCTCTTCAATCGCCAAGTTAAAGCGTTGGAGGTACTGAGAGGCACGTTGTTCATCCAAAAGGTAAGCATACGCCTCAGCCAACGCTCCGTAAAGGTAAGCATCCGGTGAGCGTGACAGAATGTTGTTTGTCTGGTTTGCCGCCGATAGGGCGTCTATTGTGCCGACGTAAACAATTTCCACTTGGTATGTCGTGTCTGGTATTGGGCGCAGCTTGATCTCGTCGCCGATAATGCTGTAGCCAAGCGGCTTGCCTTGACCATTTGACGCAAACTTCTCGTCCAATGCGACCGGACTGTAGTAAGACAGCACAGTCAGCGGAGATGTATTTAACTTGACCTCACGAACCTCACGCATATCAACCGGCAACGACAGGTACTCATTACCGCCAACAGTATTTGCGATCACGCGCTTTTCCTGACTGCGCGTCTCAAGCTCGCGGCTCATGCGTGCCTCAGCCATTGTGATGAAGTCAGGGATTTGCGCCGTCAAATCGCTACGCGCTAAAAAATTAGCGATAGCCGTTTGTAGGTTTGTGTAGGTATCAACTGCCATCAGATATGCCCGCCACCAGTTCTAAAGTCTCGGTTCTCGCTATTATTCAACCAAGCCTTCCACCCCTTTGGGTTTTCGGCTGGCGTGCCTAGTGTCTCTAGCAAGTGATTATACACGACATTTGGTATTTCCGCTACATGCGACATATGGCGCTGGGTATTGCCAATCATGCTGCCCTTTGAGTAGTCGTTATTCATTTGACGGTTTAGCTTTACCAGCGTGTCAAAGCGCTGGGTTGTCTCGATGATGTCCGTGCCATCAGAGCGCTGATCCATAACCACTTCTTTTGCGGTGTAAGGGTCGGTGTATAAAACTCGTTTCATTTTTTCCCCTTATGAAAGAGAGGGGGCAGTCGCCCGCCCCCTCAGATTTATTATGATCCGTTAAGATCGAAGACAACCGCATGTGCCTTAGGCGCGGTAGGCTTGAGCGCCCACTCTGACACAAGGTGGCTTGTCTTGGCATCGCCGTCTTGAGACAGTTCCTGCTCAAGGAAGTTACGTCCGTTCAGTGTACAGATTGACACGAAGTCTGGGTCAATCAAGAACACACGGTCGTTACCCATCAAGCGTGATGGAACGGCCTCAACAGTACCGAAGTCGGTCAGGAACACTGATGTTGAGCCGACGTATGTGACTTCCTTAGCGGCAGTCATGTTTACGTCGTTAGACACCAGATTGCCTGTGGCAGACAGGTCTGAGAAGTTCGCACGGTTGGTCGCTGACGCGATCATCAGGCGAGGGTTTCCACCGTCTTCCCACGCATCCTGCATCCCATCTTCGATGAGTGCAAGTGTCAGCGGGCGTGCGGTACCTGAGGTGATTGTTGTTGTGCCATCGGCACCAACAGCAAACGCACCAGTTGCGCCAACTGAACCGTTTGACATCCAGCAGGTCAGTGAAGCTGACTTGCGTGGGTCGTTACCGTCGCGTGCAACATCTGTGTCACCGATTGCTTTTTCGATGTCCCGGCGTAGTTCGAGAGCTTTCAATACCTTATGGTAGTTATGCTCACGCTCACGCCCGGCGGAATCGACCGCATCCAAAGTCCCGGATGTAGCAAACACCTTCTTTGAGATTTGGTGGTAGTTACCAATCCGTGCAGTTGGTGTCGCCGCAGCAGTTGCGGTGGTTGCACCTTCGTTGTGGTAGTTAGTAGTTGACGCGGCGGTCAGCTCCTGAACTTGCCATTCGACGAAAATGCCGTTTGAGGTTTCTTTTTTCACATTGGAAAAAATTGGTGTTTCTGCCGGATCAATCCGGTAGATGATGTCGGCGAGTTGTTCTTTCTCACCGACCGCGTTTTGGGTCGTAAAGACAGCCATTTTTTTGCTCCTTCGGGCTTACCTGCCCATTAGAAATTCAACAGCGGCATCAACCGTTCCAGCGCTTTCAAAACGCTTTTTCGCTTGTTGCCGAGAACGACTAGCAACTTCTCGCTTGGTCTTTGGACGTCCTGCCTTAGCCATCTTTGGTGCCTGCCTTGCACGTTTCTTGGCGTCGGGTTTCTTCGACTGAAGATTGTCCCACTTCCACGCCTTGTACAAAAGCTCGATAGCCCTAGCGTCTGAGGCATTTGCAATTTCCTCTTCACTAAAGCCAACGCGGCGTTGTGCATACTTAATGACTTCCTGACGCTCAAATTCTCTTGTCTCGTCATTCTTCCATTCGGGTATGCGGTCGAGCATTTCGGCACGTTGATTTTGCAGGTGCTTCTTTAGGTTCTGCTCCTGCTCGTATGCCTGCTCTTGTGCGATGCGCTGTCTTTCGACATCAACTTGCTTTTGCTGTTCCTTGTACTGGTCGTACTCGGTCTTGGCTAAAAACAAGTCACGCTCGCTCATTGTTTCGGCTAATGCTCTCCAGTCAGGTTCTTGTTCGACTGTCTGACGGATTTGGGCGCTCAACAGATCAAGTTGCTGCGCGTAAGTGTCGCGGAGTTGCTTTGTTTGAACCGACTCAGCCTCAAAGGCTTTACGCTGTTCAGCAAGTTCCATCGACTTCTTAGTAAAAGACCGCTGGCGCTGATAACCGTTTCGCAGCTCGTCTAGGTCTACCTCTACCTCTTCGCCGTCAATTTTGACTTTGTAGGTTTGCTGAGGCTCCTCGTCGTCTGCGTCGTATTCATCATCGTCGTAGTCCTCTTCGCCGTCGTCGGCATCATCATCCACAAATTCCTCATCCGGCGTCTCATCGACGTTATCGGGTTCAGACTGTGCTGCCTCTGCCTCAGGCTGTTGAGACGCTTCTTGCGCCTCAGGCCGCTCTTCTGTTGCATTATCCTCAGGTGGATTGCTCAGAAGGCTAATTGCATCATTCATTGAAATAGTGCCGGTTCCTGCTGGATTGTCGGACATAATTAAATCACCTTAATTTTGTTACAGTTGCACGCCGCCTGAAATCGTCAAGCTGCGCTTCTGCTAACTTACCATCCTCTACTACGCTTTGAAAATACCCCTTTAAAGCGTTGAGGGATTGAGACAAATAATAAACTCGCTCTCTATTTTCCGTGTCCTTGACGTCGCTACTCTTCCAAGCTGCTGTAAATTGCTCGTCCAGATAGTCAAACGCCTCGTTTAATAACTCGTTTCGAAGCAGTGCCTCAGCCCTCTCGGCTCTGGCCTGCTTATCCCTCACCTTATGCTCGTCCATAATCTCCCCTTACGAAAGAAGTGTATAACCCGACAGTTGTGGCGGGCGTTGGAAATATTCTGGGTATGTCGCACCCTGACGCCGGAAATTAAGGTTGGCTGCCGCAAAGTCCTGAGGCGTGCCAAAGCCTGCGCCGTATTGCTGCTGGAACTGCGGCAAGCCAGTAGGCGCCACATCGAGCAAGCCCATACGCGCATATCCGCCGGGGGTTGGCGGTACGACTGAGCCTACACCGCCACCGCCGGCAGCACCGCCGCGTGTGTCTAAGCGGCAAGCGTTTAGCTGCTCGTCGAAGATGTAACCAGCGTCGCATTGACCGGTGACAGGGTTTACTGGTTTGACAGTTTGTGTGCCGCCGTCTCCGCCTCCGTCTCTGCCGCCGTCTGGCTGGCTGCCTTCGCCAAAACCTGTGTAGACTGAGCGCAGAGCTAAATCCTCTTCAGTCATAGGTGGGCCAAGTAACATATCAGTAAGGCCAACAATTCCTTTTCCCAGAATATTTGCCATTGGAAATGGAGAGCCACCGGGCGGGCCGTAAAACCCTGTCACACGACCTTGTGGCCCAAACTCAAAGTTATATGCGCCAGTCTTTTCGTATATATCTTGCATATAACTCGGCATTTCGCCGTATTGCGCTCTTGTTAAGCCGCCAACACCTCTGTCACCGCCAACATTGCCCAACGCTTGCGATGCTGTACCCATAGACAGTGTTGGTGCGCCTGATGTGTAAAGTGTTTCCCCGCCTGTGATCTGACTAGGGCGAACAGCCTCGGGAAGCTCATCATCATAGCTACTGCCGCCACCACCGCCGACTGATGGGCCTGATGTAGATGGCCCATAATCTCCAGAAAACTCCTCGTCAAAGTCAAGGCCGCCGCTATAGCTGCTATCGCTATCACCGGGGTCGCTAGAGCCAAAGCAGAACATCTGACGCTGCATATGCTCGTTATAGTCAAAACCATCAATTAGATCGCGTGAGCGCATAACCTGACCTTCCTTTCAATGATCTCAACCATTGAGCTTTAATTTTGTCGCCATACCTTTTGCCAAGTTCATCCCTGACATATTTAACCCAGCTCGCCTTTAGTCCAAATGGCGAGACGATGTCTGGAATAAACAGGTTGTCGCCAGTCTTCCATTCATCGAAACCTATTGAACGCTCGCCAGCCACAAGCTGCTTTGCAGCCTCGTCACCGACAAACGCGTAAGAGAAAAATGCCACCGGCTTGTCGTTTTCTCTTATCAAGAAATACTGCCCCTTTTCGATGGGCTGTAAGAAAAACCGCTTTAGTGCCACCATTCTCCAATTGTTATAATAGTCGAAAAAGCTGGCTAAATATACCACCTCACTAAATACGCGGTTAGCCTGCGATCCCATTACTGCGCCCTTGGCAAATTCGTCGATATCTCGGCGTCGGTCATAGCCTTAGCCACGCGAAGCTCGGCCTCAGCCGATAGTTCCATCCGGCGAAGCTCCATTTCCATCTGCATCTTCTCACGCTCAAGCTGAATATCCGCCTGCATTTTCTCACGCTTCAGCGCGATCTCAGCCTCAGCCTTTTG
>Ga0181380_1001193_pt1 | contig 11484 bp, 6 predicted proteins | sample 3SPOviralmetaG_FD_130116 | JGI IMG/M metagenome (GOLD analysis project Ga0181380, IMG submission 130116) | Marine viral communities from the oligotrophic San Pedro Time Series (SPOT) site, San Pedro Channel, CA, USA - 3 SPOT_SRF_2009-08-19 | ecosystem: Environmental > Aquatic > Marine > Strait... | reverse complement strand
GAAGTCGGTTCTAGATGTTACTGTGGCCATTAGTCATACCTCTTATTTTATATGACTATTTATAATTTAAAAAGTTAACCTTCTAATGAAGCTGTGGGTGGTGTAAAGTTTGCGGTGTATCTTGCTAGACCTTTGGTAACTCTTAGGTCTTGTAGATAACCATCATAGTATTGACTATCACCAATTTCAGTCCACCGACCAATAACAACACCATATGAAGTGCCAGGTTGTATGTCTGCTGAATTGGTCGCACTGCCCTCTAGTGTGCCATCAAGAAACAATCTCATGGTAGTTCCTTCTCTAGCCAAGGCAACATGATACCAAGTATTATTTGAAATACTAGTAGTACCTATAATTATAGCTGCCCCACTGTGGTAAACTTTAAATACTCCACCCTGAAGATACAATCCTAATCCGCTTGTTCCAGCGGGTGATGACCCTTGAGTTATAATGTAATCATAGGTGCCTTGTGAACTAGGATTCGTCCAAAATTCCCAAGTAAAATCGCCTGTACCATACCTAAATAATTCACTCGTAGGTGTTTGAATCTCATCTCCAGTGCCATCAAAATATATTGATTTAGTATCAGCAAACTTAACCTGAGTAGTTGATCCAGTAGTATTACCAACCAGCTTTATGTTAGCGCCTTGAGACTTATCTATAATAGAGGCGTCTGTTCCTTTGATGTGTAGTTCTGCGCCAGATGAGGATAGAGGAGCGTTTGGAGGAGTAAAATCTGTTGTGTATAATGCAGAATTTTTAATAATTTTAATGTCTGATACAAAACCACTAAAATGTCCAGTGTTTAATTCATATTCACCGACCCTTAAAGACGAGCCTGATATATCGAAATTACCTGTAGAATTTATTGCATTTTGTGTTGATATTCCGTTTACAAACTGTCGAACATCATTATTACTATCTCTTGTAACTGCAAAATGACACCACGTTTTTGTTGGCACTGATACAGTGTTGCAAGCAAAACTACCACCTCCAACAGACTGAAATCTAAAATTTAAATTGCCGCCAGTAATTATCCATCTCCAATACTCACCACTTGCGTCTCTTTTTGCTATAATTCCCTGAGTGGGATTAGTATCATTGCAATAGAACCAGCCCTCTATTGTGAAAGCTGAGGTGCCAAGTTGAATGTTACTGTTATCTGCTATTCTTAAAGCATCTCCAGTACCATCAAAATACACAGACCCGCCGTGATCGGCTGCAGAGTATTCTAAATTGTCGTAGGGTGAGAATGGCTTTGTGGAAACATTGCTGTTTACTGTGATAGAGTGACCGTTAGTTGATCCATCAGCAATGTAGGGTAGGTGGCAAGTAAGCACTTCAGTTGCAGATGTATTAGATAAAGATTCAGTGGGTGATGTAAAGTTAGAGGTATAAACTACTTCAGAAGAAAACCTAAAGTCTCTAATGTAACCTACGTGACTATAACCAGTATACCCCGCACCTAAAGCGCCTATGGTTAAATAGCTAGTATTAGTGTTGCTTAAAGATATGGAAGTGTTTTGATAATACTGCTGTCCATCAATATATAAAGTTAGCGTGGAAGCAGATTGATCGTAAGTTAATGCAATGTGATACCAGCGATTTAATTCAAATACATTAGTAGCATTGACTAATTTAGTCTGGCCGCCGTATCTTAGTATTAATTCTGTTCCGTTATTATTTTGTACACATAATCCGTTAGAGGAAATACCCGTATCGCAGGAAAAAATTGCTTGAGTGCTATTCGTGTTGTTATCCAAATAAAACCAACATTCGATAGTAAAATCAGTGTGTATTGCAATAGATGAATCGGCGGCAACTTGAAGTCCGCCGCTACTCCCATCAAAATAAGTAGAATAACCACCAACACGATACGGACTAAACGTACCAGCGTAAGCATCTCCATTTACGGTAATAGTATGATTATTTGAAGATGCATCAGTAATATTATTATTATCTGACGTATCAGTTGCTGTCGCTAATAAAGTAGTGTACTTACTGTTAGTAACTGTAACAATAAATTCTAGAGTTAAGTTTGTAGTCGTACTTACTGCGCCGTTTATACCATCAGTTGCGTTGATGGTTAGCGAAAATGTACCAGCATCTGCTATTGTAGTACTAGGTGTAATGGTAAATACATTATCTGTTTGACTTACTGTAGCAATACTTCCAAGTCCACTTGCAGAATAACTCCATGTCAAAGGGAACCCTTCTGGATCTGTGGAAACTGCTGTAATAGTAGTTGCAGTACCATCAATTGCAAGTTCATATGTTCCAGAGACACCAGTGATTGCACTTGGCGCATCATTTTGGACAGTGGCCACTTTATACCAACCAGAACCAGAATATATATAAAGATTGTTGTTTCCTGTAACAAACGCCTGATCTCCATTAGACATTCCAGTTGCAGCAATTAATGCTGTCATATCTGCATATACAGTTGTAGATGCACCAGAAGAAGAACCTTCGGAACTTTCCCAATAACCTTTTGTGGCATTGTAAACATATGTTACATTACCTTCTGTTATTTCTTGTGAATTTGTTGGATTACTTGGGAAGTTTATCGCCATTTTTTTATTCCTCTAATGGACTGTAGATGCGTTGCTCATAATATGTTACCTTATCCATACATAGCCCGGCAATGTATTTGTACTTGCTGAATTTGTCCACTCGCCATAGCCAGCACTCGTTGTTTTTGCCGGATTTCCAGCAGATGCACCAAAACCAAAACCAGAGCCCGCGTTGCCGGAACTATTACCAAACGTGTAAGCCTGCTCATCTAGCGGACATCCAATCCACGCACCTGCTCTACCAACTGAAGAATAACCTTCTGCTGTAGTAGAATTAGTCGAATTGGTCGCCCACATCGCAATACCATAATTGTTTATGATATCTTCACCTCCATTTGCATCGTTAAAAGTATTTCCATTTTTTTCAAAGCCTGTATAGTGGTATCTCATACTTGTTGTATATGATGGAGTTGTGCTAGCAGCGGCAACTGTATTATTTACATTTGACGCTGCATTCGTACCGCCAGCAAGTGTAATAGCCGCAGCAAACGTCCTTGCAGTAGAAAAGTGCATAGTTGGTGGATATTTGGCTGTACCGTCTTGGTGCATTTCCATTTGCAAATTGGTGAACTCGATATTGTTCCAAGTGGCGTATTTTGCATAATTTCCAGAAGTTAAATTTGCATCAGTTTCGTTTTGCAATGTAGTGTTAGTCCACAAAGCACTTCCCGAAGGCATATCCCCTTGGTTGTGAACTTTGAGAAGTAAATACCAATCATTTCCATCAATGTAATTAAACTTACAGTACGCAGCAAAAACAGAGCCGTTTGATATAGAGTTGTCGAAGTAATATAAACCGTCTGCTGTAGTACCCGCAGATCTTAATGCCGCAATATTAGTAGCAGGGTTGCCTTGACTACCGACCGCGCCTAATATGAAAGAACACGATTTGCTAATTACGTGTAGTCCATCAGTAGCTTTAAATCTAGCAGAAAACGTATTCCCAATTAATGATGCATCGGTACTCGGCGTAAAAGTAAAAGTGCCATTGTTTTCTGATATTGTTGCTTCTGATATAGAGCTAGGATTAGTATCTACGCTATAAGAGACAGGAAATCCATCTGGATCTGTAGCCGCTATAATTAAAGTTTGATCAGCGCCAGAGGGAATTAAAGAGACATTAACTGGAGGCTCTGTAGACCAAGTTAAGGTTTCGTCAGAACCATTATAAACTCTATCCCATTCAGATCCATCCCAGATATACAGAGATTTAGTATCGCTAGCAAATGCAAAGTCGCCGACAGTATTACCCGAAGAAGGAAACGCGGCAGTGTTAGCGTAAGCAGTTACAGAAGAACCATCCGCTCCTGCAGAACCATCCGCTCCTGCGGGCCCCGATTGTGTGTTTGGATTCATTTGAATCCATTGACTTGAATTACCATCATCATACCAAATAAATGTTTTACCTACAGAGCTATCAAACCACATGTCTCCATTACTAGGATTAGATGGTGCCGTATCTGAAGTTGTTACGGTTGCTGGACTGAGAGTTGGGCCCGCGGCACTATTGGAATTCCACACTCCAACTGTTGCATCATATGTATAAATGATTGTTCCAATTTGGACTGTTTGTCCATTGGTCGGATTATCTGGTAATGATATAGGCATGTATTAAGAACTCCATGTTTAATACTCGTATATATTTATAATACTTTTCTTAATACCAAGTTTGAATTTCAGAAGTTCCGTTAGAACCGCCTCCATCGCCGTTTCCATTTACATCACTTTGGATAGCTCTTGCGATTTTATACTGTCTTCGTGTTCCATCCAATTCTCTCAACTCTGCAAGATTATAAGGAACTGTATTATTTATAGATGTAATTGTTTTTCTGAAATGTTTCGGGGTGTGTGTTATGGTATTTTCAGAAGATACTTGTACTCTTTGTCTGTCATAAAAAGACAAATCTGGGGCAGTATAAGAAGATGGTTGTGTGTTTGTATAAATAAAATTATCCGTCCAACCCGTGCCATCGCTGCCCGTCAATCCAAGAGAAAGCGATTCATGAAGTTCTTGAACTTCAGTTGCAGAAAATGCCTGATTACAAAATCCAAATTCTGTAAAATATCCTGGCGCCTGGCCAGAATAACCAAAAGATGATGCATTTGTTCCAGAGACTACTCTATCTGTAGTTCCAACAAACTGACCGTCTATGTAATAAGATTGAGTTCCCGTTGATGCTGTAGAACTATCTCCGCTACCAACGACAATAATTGTCTGCCATGCTATTGAAATATTATATCCAGTATCTCTCCAATTGCCATTACGATTTGAATACATTCCAAGGTCTTTGGCCCCATTATATACAATAATGTTATGGTCATTATTCCCCCGCCAAAATGTTCTCCATCCGCTATCTGATACTCTAGGATACCATCCAGCAAACATAGTATAGTATTGGCCAAATACCGGCGCAGTTCCTGACATACTAATAACATTAGTTGTGTCTAGATCAAGACAAGTTTTTCCATCTATCGTTGTTGTATTTACAGCAGTGCTCCAGTTAGGAGAATAAGAATCTAATAAAGCATTTCCAGAAGTATGACCAGCTACAGTTGCATATTGTTCTGGTGTTCTTGTAGATATATAATCAGATACTGGCACAGTAGTCGAACTATTAATTGTATATGCGCCAAATGATACATCCAAGGATACTGCGCTTGGCCAAGAAACATTGGAACTAGAACTACTTACAGGAAATTTTCCATAAGTAGGTCTAATATTTGGTATCCCGCTTGTATTTACAGTAAGGGTTGTCATGTATCCCCCTTAGATAGATACATTTGCTACAATATCACTCAATCCAGCACCAGTAACAATAATATTTACAGATGTCTCTGCTGATGTTGATGTGGTAGCAGTTGTTGTAGTCGCACCACCTGAGAAAGTCATTGTACTACCATCTATAGACAATTCAACATCAGTTGCAATCCTTTCCCCTGCAATATTATATGCGCTCACATCAACCGTACTGTTAATATCGGAACCAGTATGATTATAAGATGCTTGAGCAGGAGTGATTGTAATTCTTACAGGAATTGTTGGTGTAATAACATGAATATCTGCATATCCCAAATTTTTACCACCAGCAACCATCCAAATTCTATCTGTGGAGTCTCTGCCTACTGCAAATGCCTTTTCTGCAATAGTTGTTGTGAGTGTCCAACCATTTACATTATCCCAATTATAGATGTAAAACGCATCCACACCAAAAACACCCAAAAGAGTTTTTGCATCATTCAGAAAAACAGATTGTTTTGCAGTTTCTGGAATAGTTACTGTTGAATGATGTGTTAGGGCCGTCGGGTCTGCTGCATCGACTGAATATGTAACGAAAGTTCTTGCAAGTGAATCGGAATCTACTCTTCTATGTTCTCCACAAAGATACATAGCAGTTAGATATCTATTACCACCATTTACAAATGTTTCGTTCCATACGACACCTAAGAAACCATATGCATCAGAGTTTGTGCCGGGCAAGTTTAACATATGTGTAGAGCTTAAATCTCCAGTGATGTTTGTTGCCTGATCTCTTGTGAAAGTATCAGTTGACTGATCCCATCTAAATACAAATGGATGATAGTTATAACTTGTATCAAAGTATGGCACATACCAACATTTATCAGCAGCGCCTGGATCATCAAAATGTTTTGATGAAATTTTTTGCATCTGACCCATTGTAGTATTCATTGTTCTTGCACCACCATATGAAGTACCAGAAGCGCCTGGCGCGGAAGTGCTCGAAAACATATCAGTTGTATTATCGGTTGAAATATTATGTCTGCGAATGTAATGGGTGTAGTCTGTATCATGATGTGTCGCTAAGTATAATGGTTGTCCGTCTTGCGTTGACTGTCCGATATACATGTACCAATAAGGATTTGCAAGACTAATATCATATTTGTCATTACTACTATTGAATGATGAAAATGAGTTTCTTGCAATACCCATCCAAGGTCTGAAAACATAGCCATATCTAAATTTACCACCAATTCCTGAAATTCTGTCGCTGTTTGGGTCTTTCACAGTCCAAAATACAGGTTCTTGGTGATCAGTAGAGTTGGTTGACCCACCATATCCAAAAACTGTGTTTGGATTTGTTTCATATAATTCTCTGTTGGGCGAAGGATTGAACCATGCATGTTGATAGTACCAGTTATAGTGTGATGGTTTGTTATTATATAATAGTAGTTCATCATTTGTATTTGAATCTACAATTCTTCTAAGCGGTGCAGATTGGATTGTGGGATCGATTGAAAAAAAGTTCCAGTAATCTACATTATTCAAATGATTTGCTCCATGAGCTCCTTCGTAATGCCAACAATATGCAGTTTCTTTAGTTAGCGCCATTGTAGTTGGAGCTCCAGCGCGTATTGAATGCGCGTCAGTGACTGTCAATTCAATATAATTACCAGAGGTGTATGCATTAAAATCGTCAGATTCGCTAGACGATTTTAATCTTAAAGTTCCACCAAACTTTGTTGCCAATGTTGTCTTGTCGTGTGCCTGATGATCTAAATATATTGTATTTTTTGAAGGCCTTGGATCCTCAAATACTGAGACTGCGCTAGGGCGGGATGATCTTTTAATTTTTGCCATTTTTTTTCTCCTTAGAATGATACATCTAAATCTTGATACCAAGCAACAACTTCATCAAGGTCTACCCAATCACTTCTTGTTCCATCTGAATTGGTTTTCCAAGGTTGTAAAACTAAACTTGTTTTATTTCCATCTGCATCTACTGCAAAAATTTCTGCTACACCATCTACAAGTGATGCTTGAAAATTGAATGTGACCGTTGCAGTTTCATCATTCTCATCCACAGCACTCATTTCTTTGGTAAAATCCATTGTATTTCTCCGATTTTTCTACTATTTATACTTTTTTATATGTAAACTGGACATAAAGATCTTCTCCAGTATTCGTTGTTCCAATACTCGTAACATCAACGGTTAAATAGTCATTTGTATTCATATTAATTGTCTGATCTGCAATTGTTGTAGTTGTTGCATTTGTACCAAAAGAGTATGTTTCTTCTGAAACTCCATTCTTTTTGATATCAACACCAACCGTTGCATCTGCGGCAGTTCCAAGTCTTGAAGTAATTCCTGTTACCTGTAAATTATATGGTGCATACCATCTCTTAGTACCAGTGTGTACTTGCAGAGCTCCCCCTTGATGTAGGTTTATATTGAATATTGTTTCGTCTTTAATTTTTGTGGAAACTTCTGTATCATTTAAACCAGTTTCAACTACAGTAGATTCGCTGATAACTTTTTCCACCTTAGACTGAAATTGGGCTGTATCATCCATATATTCGCCCATGTCTTTTGCTTTAAATTTACTTGTTGTTCCATCCCATACAAGTGTTAGATTATCTACATCTTCTATTACTGGCACTGGTTTTATTTCTACTGGAGTTTTATGACCTTGTTGGTCGTGTTGAAAATATAGAATATAGTTATTATCTACATTTGTTTCCACCACAAGGTCTTTTATTGTAATTGTACCTCTCATTGCGCCATGATTGCCGCATTGATAATATAATGTATCCGGCGCATTAGCTGGAACAGTAAACACAAGAGTACCACTTTCATTCCTAGAACCAGTGACGCCATCTGTATATTCTCCGACATATGTACCAGAAACATAGTTTGTACCATCATCTGTGGTAAGATAGAAAGGATGTCCAGTAAGACTAGCATCTAGATTGAAAGTATATGTACCGCCGCGATATAAAGGATTTAATGCTGGATTATCTCCATGCGCCGAGCCACCAAATGTATATGCGCCAGCATTTGCGAAAGAAATATTATATGAAATTGCAGGGTTATTAAGTGTTGGTGGTGTGATTGTAGAGGGAACATTAATATTCAATCTCTGTACTTCTGTGGATTGTCCACCATTAATATCTGGATGAGTTACACCAGTTACATTCAAAGTAGAAGTTGCCCAAGAAACAAGATTATCTTGTCCCGGCCCATCGATCCACTTGAGATAGATTTTATGTGTTTGCGTCATTCCACCATGCAAATCATGTGCTGCGAAGTTATTTACAATATATGTACCATCATTATAAAGTGGGATATTTGACTGTAATGCATTAGTAATTTTAAGTCTTGTATATGCAACCTTACCAGCATCCCAAGTCCATTTCCAATCCATTCCACCACCGGCGTCTGGCGCATCAACATTGATTGTAAGAGTTTCTGGGTCAATTGTAAGATCAAAATCTAAAATATCACTTTTAGAAAAAGTTTTATCTCCAAGATATAAAGTGCCTGCAGACAAATATAAATCTCTAAACTTATTGGTAGAACTACCTAAATCATAAGTTTCGTTTGCATCTGGAATTATATGTCCAGTTATATCTCCAATTGTCGCAGGAATAGAAGTCAGGGTTGCAATCCAAACTCCTTTTGCTGCATTATATGTCCAACTTTTTGAGCCCGCAGTGTGTGTATCCCCATCACTTGGACTATCTGGAAAATTAATTGCCATTCTCTTATCCCTCTAATGAAGCTGTTGGTGGAGTAAAGTTTGCGGTGTAGCGAGCGTAATTACTTACCCGTAAATCTTGCAAATATCCATTTAAAAATAATGCTGAATCTCTAGCTCCAATATCAAAAACATAGTCGCCAATTGATCTTAACCCACTTGAAAAGGAACCTACAGAACTACCATCTAAGTAAAAATAAACTAAAGAATTTGCGCTATCGTGAACTGATGCAAAATGATACCAAGTATTTGCTGATAATATGTCAGTATCTATATATGCAGATCCTGATCCCCATTGATTATATATCTTTGAATTTGCTAAATAAATCATAAATGTTGTGGCAGTAGTTGTACCGTTTGGAGCTTGAATACAAATAAACTGTTGCCCCGACACGTTTGAAAAATTAACCCATCCTTCAACGGTAAAATCCGAAAACCCAATCGGTATTATTGACCGCCCAGCATTTATCTCATCTCCAGTTCCATCAAAATACATAGACTTAGAACCGCCAAACTTAACCTGAGTAGTTGAACCAGTAGTATTACCAACCAACTTTAGGTTAGAACCTTGAGACTTATCTATGACTGAAGCGTCTGTGCCTTTGATGTGTAATAAAGAGTTAGTAGATGATATTGGCTCAGTGGGTGGTGTGAAGTTAGATGTATAAGTGACACTGTTTGAAATTTTCCAATCACTGAAATAACATTCGCCGTTGGCTTGAGTATTATATCTATATTGTGCCATTGCTAAGGCAGTGCCAGCAATACCACCTGAGTTCCAATAATAACCACTGGTATATGATACATTACTACCAACCTGATTCCCATTTACATATATTTTATAAGTACCTCCACTTGATCCATCATATTCATGGGTTAATACGATATGATTCCAGACCCCCCCATTAATTATTCCTGCGGCAGTATTATATAATATAACATTAGTTGTAGTATATGTTTGAATCCAAATTTCACCAGTGGTTGAGACTGAAAAATTGGATACTACTGTATTATTACCTGGCCCTTGACTTAAAAGGTTATTGTACGTTAAAGGGTTGGATGCATAATACCATGTCTCAAATGTCCAATCATTAGCACCTAAAGTTGGTGGACTATTAATCAATAAATAATCAGTCGTACCATCAAAATACACAGAACCACCGTGATCAGTTACTGAGTATTCATTGTAGTCGTAGGGAGCAAATGGTTTAGTAGAAACATCGCCGTTTAATGTAATTGCGTGATTGTTTGATGAACCGTCTGCAATGTAGGGTAGGTGGCAGGTTAAAAATAATGTTGATGAATCAGAAGATAATCTTTCAGTTGGCACAGAAAAATTAGACGTACCACTTGTATATATAGCAGTATTTGAAATTTTAAAATCAGCTAAATATCCAGCAAAACAGTAACTGGTACTGTAATAAAGACCCCCGTAAATATAATAACTACCAGAGTAATCATTACTGTCCGATACAGATCCACAATAAACTCCGTTATTATACAAATATACGATTCCGTTATATTTAACCATAGCAATATGATGCCAAATATTCGCGGTCATGGCATAATTAGAAGTTGCAGAGTTTATTCCGCCAGCTTTACATGCAACATTTATATACCCACTTTGTTCTGAAAAATATATATCATCATTATTTCCAGCTGCGGCAGTAGAACTTACTCTCAAAATGCCCTGATTTAAATTAACTTGATCTAAATTTACCCAACACTCTATAGTCCAATTTGCGTTAGTGCCAGCAGGTAAAGTAAATGCTCCTTGATGTTCAATATAATCAGTTGTTCCATCAAAATAAGTCGAATACCCTCCACTTCTAAACGGGCTAAACGTGCCAGCGGGGGCATCGCCGTTTACGGTAATGCTATGATTATTCGAAGATGCATCAGTGATGTTATTATTATCGGAAGTACCAGTTGCTGTCGCTAATAAAGTAGTATATCTACTATTTGCAACTATAAATACAAAATCTAATGTAAACTGAGATTGTGAACCAGACTCACCACCTTGACCATCAGATGCGGCAAACCTTAAAGTAAAAGTGCCTGCATCTGCTTCAGTAGTACTTGGTGTAATAGTAAATACATTATTAACATTAGTTACTGTTGTACCCCCAAGCGAACCTGAGATGACGCTATGTGACCAAACAATTGGAAATCCTTCTGGGTCAGAAGAACTTAGTGTTACTGTTGTTGGAGTACCATCCACAGCCAAGTCATATAGTGCTGCATTTCCAGTGATACCACTAGGAGATGCATTTTGTAGTGATGACATTAACCACCAACCACTTAAAAAATAAACATACATCTTATTAACACTAGATACTAATGCCATGTCGCCGGCACTTGGGGATGCGGGCAATAAATCATGCGTGGCAACTACTGTTGTAGATCCTACAGTAG
>Ga0181380_1001189_pt1 | contig 11497 bp, 15 predicted proteins | sample 3SPOviralmetaG_FD_130116 | JGI IMG/M metagenome (GOLD analysis project Ga0181380, IMG submission 130116) | Marine viral communities from the oligotrophic San Pedro Time Series (SPOT) site, San Pedro Channel, CA, USA - 3 SPOT_SRF_2009-08-19 | ecosystem: Environmental > Aquatic > Marine > Strait... | reverse complement strand
TCAGCTTCCGAGGCATGGCAGGCATCGAAGCCGCCGAACTCTCGGGCTTCGGTCACCTGACCTCGTTCACCGGTACCGACACCGTTCCCGCCATCCAGTTCGCTGAGGACTACTACTACGCCAACAGCGACGAGGAGTTGGTCGGCGGTTCGGTCCCGGCCACGGAGCACAGCGTCATGTGCATGGGCGGCAAGGACGACGAGGTGGAGACCTTCCGTCGTCTGATCACCGACGTGTACCCGGCTGGCATCGTCTCGATCGTGTCCGACACGTGGGACTACTGGAAGGTCTGGACCGACTACCTTCCGCAGTTGAAGGACGACATCCTGGCCCGCGAAGGCATCGTGACGATCCGTCCCGACTCTGGCGACCCGGTGAAGATCATCGTCGGTGACCCGAGTGCGCCTGTTGGCTCGCCGGAACACAAGGGCAGCTTCGAGCTTGCCTGGGAACTGCTCGGTGGCGAAGTCAACGACATGGGCTACAAGATGGTCGACCCTCGCATCAACGTCATCTACGGTGACTCGATCACGTTGGAACGTGCGGCTGCGATTGTTCGTGGCCTTTTGGACAAGGGCTTCGTGCCCAAGATGGTCCTGGGCATCGGTTCGTACACGTACCAGTACAACACCCGTGACGTGCTCGGCTTCGCCATGAAGGCGACCTACGGTGAGGTCAACGGTGAGCCTCGGGAGATCTTCAAGGACCCCGCCACCGACGACGGCACCAAGAAGTCGGCCCGTGGCCTAATCGCTGTCAACGAGACCGACGACGGCAGCTACGAGATGACCTACCCGGCCACGTGGCAGCAGGTTGACGACTCGGCCTTCGAGACCGTGTTCCGCAACGGTCGTCTCGTCAAGCGTCAAACTCTCGCGGAAATCCGTGAGAGGTTGCGGGCCACCCGCTGATCCGGTAGGATCATTTGTGGTGAGGGATTCGCCCCTCTCACCACCCCTCCAACGCATCAAGAGGGAGTCGGGTTCACGCTCGGCTCCCTCTTACGTTCTCCGAAAGGAACAACCCTTGAACATCAAATCTTTCTTCGCTGGCCTCATGGCCGCACTCGTGCTCGCTTTCGGCGTGCCCGCTGTCGTGTCCGCTCAGGACGCTCCACAGCAGGAAGAGCCTCGTGTGCTCTTCAGCCCAGGCCAGACGGCATCTCGTGCAGAGATCGTCACGTTCCTCTACCGTGGCTTCTTGCTGGCGTACCCCGACTACCAGCCGTACACCGACGTGGAGGCCGTCTTCGCTGACGTGCCTGCCGACGCCTACTACGCCGACGCTGTGGCGTGGGCATGGGAGATGGATGTCACCTACGGCACCGGGTACGAAACGCTCGATTGAAACTGCTACCCGCAATACACCTACGAGCCGGCCGGCTACGATCGGAGCGAAGAGCGGGAGCGCCACGAGTGCATCGTCTATGACGCCGCAGTGAAGGCAGGCATCGACCCCGACGAGTTCGGACGAGTTGCTCACTGTGAGTCAGAGTTCTTGGGTGACGCCAAGAATCGTCGTAGTTCGGCATCTGGTCTCTTCCAGTTCCTCACCGGAACGTGGAACTGGATCAGTGCCAATGGTGCGCCCCACCCCTACGGGGACCGGTTCGATCCGGTACAGAACGTCGAAAACGCAGCCTTCCTATGGAACTGGGATGGCCCTCAGCACTGGGTGTGTTACTAGAACGGCCCCGGCATTGACCCCCGCAAGGGGGTCTTTGTCGTTACCTATGACTTTCGAAGGGTGGAGAATCTGTGACCGACATAACGGTCCGTAGCCTTCCCATCGCGATACACACGGATCAACGCCGCAGGATTATCACTAGACCCTTTAAGAGTGAAGCTGCTATCAGGGACGCTCAAGGTACCTGATCGAACAATCCTTACGATGCGTCCACTGGCCGTACCCCCGCTACTGTTCCAAGAAACGTTGTCTCCAACCTTGTAAGAAGCAGCGGCGGCGGCAGCGGCATTCTTGATAGCGTTGTGCTTTGACTTAGCCCAAGAGAAACCTGCGTCACCACCCCAAAGAGCCCAGGCAATACGGCCAGCAGAAGGATAACCATCAGTGCCAGCCTTGTAGCCTTGACCACCCTTTGTTGCCTTCTCATGACGAGAGAAGAAGCTAACCATGCGCCCTACGGTACTAGGAGAGAGATTCTTGCGATTGGCAATGTCACGGGCACGAGCCACACCGACGCCAGTGCCTCCACGATTGTACTCTTCTCTCCACTTGAGTCCACGGCGTGCCTCATTTGCCATTGCCTCACTTGGCTTTAGATCTACATCTGCTTGGCTTAGTAGGTAATCCAGTCCCAAATCCTCGCTGAATTCTTCCAGCATATTTAGTGCGATAGCCTTCTCTGAGTCTGACAGAGAAGTAAAGGATTCTCTAAGTTCTTCGTTAGTAGTCATACAAACCTTATCGGGGCCTAGACGGCGATCTTAAATAGATATTGGATTTCGTAAAAGCATTGGGTAGTGTCTGGGGTATGCTTGATGTCACCAATGAAATCCTACCCGAAAACCTTGTTGAAGCCCGCATCGTAGCGGACTCGGTAGGCAAGGAGGGTCGGCGAGTCACTACCATCGAGGTCAACTTCCACAGATTCGTGCTCGCAGAGTTCAACACGCACCGAGTATTCTCCCGTAACAGCGCATCGTCCAGAGCTATCCCGGTTCCGAAGCGGATGGAAGAATTCGAGAAGTTCCCCGCTTATTCCCTGAACCTCCCCGCCGAACAGTCCGGCATGCAGGGCGGCAGCGACCTCGAAGGCGAAGCACGTCTCCGTGCCCAAGCATTCCTGACCGACCTGCACCATCAGGTCGCTATCCGCATTCGACAGTACCTCGAAAACAACCCCAATCCTGAAGAGCGTCTACACAAGAGCGTTCTGGCCCGCTACATGGAGCCGTGGTTGTGGCACCGTGTCATCGTGACCGCCACCGACTGGGACGGGTTCTACGCTCAGCGTGTGTCGGAGTTGGCTCAGCCCGAGATCCACCTGCCTGCGTACCTGATGCTGAAGGCTTACGAGGACTCGAAGCCTCGCAAGATGACCGAAGGTGACTGGCACTTGCCCTACGTCACCGACGAGGAGCGCAACATGTTCGAACCGATCGAACTCGTGAAGCTCTCGACGGCTCGCTGCGCCCGTGTGTCTTACCTCACGCACGACGGCGAGTACGACCCAGAGAAGGACGTGAAGCTTTGGGATCGTCTCGTGACCGCTGACCCTGCCCATGCTTCTCCGTTGGAACACCCGGCTCGTGCTGACTTCATGAACGTCCGTACTGCTACGTGGGACATGCTGGACGGCACGTCGAAGTCCATCGAGCTTCCCTACATCGGCAATCTCCTAGGCTGGACGCAGGCACGTCATCTGGTGCTAGGCTTCTAGTTCATGAGGGCCGAAGACATCTACATACTCAGCCAGCTAGACGGGAAGGAAAAGCACCTCGTCATCTTGATGCCTGGTACGGTCATGGTTGGGACCGACGAGTTGTTCCTTGCGTACCTGAAGGTGACTGGCACTTGTCCTACGTTACCGACTCAGAAGATCGAACGACGCTACAAGAACTATTGAGGTAATGATGGCTGATTCCAGCGAGTACACGTACCGAGTGTGGACCGACGATGGGGAGTGGTGGGGCTGTGAAGTCGCACGCAACGGCAAGGTTATCTTCACCGAACGCATTGCTGGGTCTTCTGAACGTCGGGGCGCAGAGAAGGCCAAGCAGTTCATCAACGCTCAGCTACAACGCAAGTCCAAGGCAGAGGCCGAGTGGAAGGACCCGCACCCCTCTCTACTCCGACGAGTGATTGACGCATTCAAGTGATCGCTGTCATCGAGCAGTGTCTCATGAAGGACGGTTCATCGAGTCGTGCATCGGTCTGGCTTGACCTGATGGATACCGGCTGGGCGCTGGTGGATTCCTACGGCACCGACAAGCTGGACGACAGGAGCTTGTTGGCGGTGCTTGAAGATGGAGGCGAGTTCGGTTCGACCGCGGCGGCTCACGCTGACGTGGCACGACTACTACGATAATGTTGGAATCTGGCTTGACATCGACATGCTAGGTCGGGGCGACACTGTGAACATCGTCCATAGCGAGTCTCACATTGGCAAGCTGTGGATCGACCTGGATGCCAACGGCGTCGTGTACGTCGAGGTCTTCACGGTGGTTGTTATCGGAGCGAACACCGGCAGGGTTGTCGACATCGACACGATGATCGGTGCCAGCAGTAGAATTAGTGCTGATTTGAGGATCGTTTTGTCATAGGGGTCTGCTAGAGTAAACGCATGACTCTAGAATCATTCCTCAAAGACATGAACAAGAAGCACGGCGACGGCTCCATGATGATGATGGGCGGTGGCGGCTTTGAAGTCGAACTCGTCTCGTCCGGCATCACAGAGCTTGACGCCGCACTCGGTGGTGGCTGGCCGCAGGGCCGCATCATGGAAATCTTCGGTCCCGAGTCGTCGGGCAAGACCACGATCTCTCTCTACATGGCGGCAGCCGCTCAGGCAGCCGGACTCAACGTCGCTTTCATCGACCTGGAGAACGCTCTTGACCCGACGTTCGCCCGTGACCTTGTAGGTGTCGACATCGACAACATGGTGATCTCGCAGCCCGGTACCGCCGAGGCTGCGTTAGAGATCGTCCTCGACATCGTGAAGTCCGGGCACTTCGGCCTCGTGATCGTTGACTCCGTGGCAACCATGACGCCACGTGCAGAGATCGAGGGTGACATGGGCGACTCACACATGGGCCTTGTTGCCCGTCTCATGTCGCAAGGTCTCCGCAAGATCAACCAGGCGCAGACCGAACTTAAATCCGACACGACCGTCGTCTTCATCAACCAGTTGCGAGAGAAGATTGGCATCATGTTCGGCAACCCAGAGACAACCCCTGGTGGCCGTGCACTGAAGTTCTACTCGTCGGTGCGTCTCGACGTGCGCTCTCCTGATGGCAAGGTCATCAAGGAAGGTACTGGCGACAGTGCCGTTGTGGTTGGCAAGCAGATTCGTGTCACCACCAAAAAGAACAAGGTCGCACCACCGTTCCAGAAGGCCGAGTTTGCTTTGATGTTTGACACTGGTGTCGATAAGATCGTGGGTCTCTTTGTCACCGCGGTGCAGCAGGGCGTGATCGCTAAGCGAGGCTCGTACTACTACGACGGTGAGACCGGAGAGAAATTGGGCCAGGGCAAGGATGCCGTCTGCGAGCACCTGGAAACAAATCCCGAGTACGCAGACGAACTACGTGCAAGACTGAACTGATGGACCTGAACACCCTTGTAGACGAGGCCCTTCTAACGGACATGATCGACCGTGGATACGTCACCGTGCGAGAGCACAACGAGTATCCGCTGCGGATCTTCAACTACTCGAAGACCTGGGTTCGTTTCCGTCATGCCGAATTCCTTTCAGCAAAGGATCAGATTACTGAACGTGTGTTCGAACGTTTGACCCAAATGCTGAAGGACCCGTCTCTGCATCTACTGGACGGGACTATCGACAGAAAGAAGTTTGCCGCCCAAGCGAAGAAGTGGCAGGAGCATTCGCCTCACTACCTCTTCCTCGCCCTGGACGGCAAGACTGATTCAGTCGATGAGATGGCGTGGGACGAGATCTACCCGCCTCACGAGACACCGTTCAAGGACGAAGAGTAATCACTCCTCTTCGTCTTCGACGGTCTCCTCTTCCTCTTCCTCTTCAACTTCTTCTTCGGCCACGACGCTACCCTGCGCCTTTGGCTGGCCCATGATGTCACGCTTCCCTAGACGCATGATGTACTCTCCTTTGCAAAGGGTGTAGGATATGTATCGGCATGTCTTACGAGTTGAATGAACGAATTCGCAAGCGTTAACCGATGAGTGATCCGCAGTAGTGTTCAACATCTGGACCGACGAACACGTCACGTTTGACGATCTTTTTGCGTATGGGAGAACTTTCTAGTAGGATGTACGGATGAGTTTCGTCCACCTGCACAACCACACCACCTTCTCGATGCTCGACGGAGCACAGAAGCTCAACCCGATGGTCAAGGCCGCTGTGGCAGACGGCCAGCCCGCAATCGCTACCACCGACCATGGCAACGTCTACTCTCTCATCGAGTTCTACAAGGAGTGCAAGAAGCAGGGCATCAAGCCCATTCTTGGTACCGAAGCGTACATGGCCCGCCACTCAGTGGATGACCGACCAAAGATCCGCAAGAAGAAGAGCGAAGAAGACGGTGGTGAGACTGAGCGTGGGGAGAAGCTCTATCACCACCTCACCGTTCTGGCAGAGACCACGACCGGATACAAGAACCTGCTCAAGGTCTCGTCCCGTGCGTTCCTCGAAGGCTTCTATTACAAGCCTCGATGCGACTGGAACATCCTCTCAGAGCACTCTGAGGGCCTCATTGTGACCTCCGGTTGTCTGGGAGGAGTTGTTCTACAAGAAGTCCTGCGAGGAGAAGACGAAGAGGCTCTGAAGGCCGCTGCGAGGCTCCAGGACATCTTTGGTAGAGGCAATTTCTTCATTGAGCTTCAGAATCAGGGTTTGCCGGAACAAGCCTGGACCAACCCGAAGCTTCTAGAGATCTCGAAGACTCTCAATGCACCTCTCGTAGCCACAAACGACGCTCACTACACGCACGCTGACGACGCTCACCCTCACGACGTGCTGCTGTGCTCTGGCACCCACGCTAAGGTCCACGAGACGGATCGATTCAAGTTCTACAACGATCAGTATTACCTCAAGAGCGCAGAAGAGATGCGCTATCTGTGGAGAGAACTCCCGGAGGCATGCGACAACACTTTGTGGATCGCTGAGCGCTCTGACGTACAGATCGAGTTCGGCAAGAACCTCGTTCCGAAGTTCCCTGTGCCTGACGGCTTCGAATCCGAAGACGATTACCTGCGCCATCTCGTGCTCGAAGGTGCAATGAAGCGTTGGGCGATCAACGATGAAGTCACAAGCCGTCTTGAGTACGAGCTTGAGACCATCATCAACATGGGGATGGCCGGATACTTCCTGATCCTGTGGGACCTGTGCCGTCACGCCCACAAGGTCGGCATCCGCATCGGCCCTGCCCGTGGTTCTGCGGGTGGATGTGCGGTTGCCTACGCTCTCAGGATCACTGACGTGGACCCTTTGCGGTGGGGTTTGCTGTTCGAGCGTTTCCTGAACCCAGCCCGAGTGTCGATGCCTGATATCGATCTCGACATCCCTGGCCGTCACCGTGACCACATGATCAACTACACTCGTGACAAGTACGGTGACGATCGTGTAGCGCAGATCATCACGTTCTCGCAGATCCGCAGCCGCAACGCTGTCCGTGACGCTGCCCGTGTCCTCGATAAGCCGTTCTCTCTCGGTGACAAGATTGCCAAGGCTCTGCCGCCTCTCGTGTTCGGTCGTGATACTCCGCTGTCTGCGTGCCTGGAAGAGGAGTCTGGGTACGAGGATGGCTTCCAGCGTGCGGAGCGTTTCCGTCAGTTGTACGCCGACGACACCGAAGTGCAAGAGGTCGTGGATGCTGCTGTCGGCATCGAAGGCCTGCACAAGTCTGATGGCATCCACGCAGCCGCAGTCGTGATCGCCCCAGGGCCACTCACCGACTATGTGCCTGTCCAGCAGAAGCCCAAGAAGGGCGTCCCTGGTCCGCTCACCACTCAGTACGAGATGCATGCGGTCGAAGACCTCGGCCTGCTCAAGATGGACTTCCTCGGGCTGAAGACGCTCGATATCATCTCTGATGCAGTCGATCTCATCAAGAAGAGACGCAAGATCGAAGTGGATCTGCCCGCTTTGGAGTTTGATGATGCTGCCACGTTTGAACTTCTCCGCAACGGAAAGACTTTGGGAGTCTTTCAGCTTGAGTCCGCACCGATGCGTGACCTTCTTCGACGCCTGGAGCCTGAATCTTTTGAGGACATCGCTGCTGTCCTTGCCCTTTACCGGCCTGGGCCTATGGCGGCGAACATGCATAACTCTTACGCCGACCGCAAGAACGGCATGGAGCCGGTTGAGGTCTTCCACAACGACGTAGCCGACATTCTGGAAGAGACCTACGGACTGATGGTCTACCAGGAGCAGTTGATGAACGTGTCTATGCGTCTCGCAGGGTACGAACTCGCTGACGGCTACCAGTTGGTCAAGACCTGCGCCAAGAAGATCCCCGAGGCGATGGAAGCTGAGCGTTCCAAGTTCACGGGCGGCATGATCGGCAAGGGCTACGACTCGGACTTCGCTACCGACGTGTTCGACATGGTGGCAGAGTTCGCCAACTACGCCTTCAACAAGTCACACAGCTACGGCTACGGCTACATCACCTACTGGACCGCCTACCTGAAGGCCAACTTCCCTGTGGAGTTCATGACTGCGTGTCTTACCAACGCCGCAGACGCCGACCAGGAACGTCTGGGTGTGGTACTTCAAGACACCAGAGAGCTTGGCATCGAAGTGCTACCACCTGACGTGAACGTGTCGCAGCGCAGTTTCGCACCGGTCTCCGACACCCAAATCTCGTTTGGTCTTTCTGCCATCCGTGGTATTGGTGTTGACCCGTCCGACGACATCGTGCTGGAACGCACAGAGAACGGTCCGTACAAGGACTTCTTCGACTTCATCCACCGAGGCTCGAAGCGTGCCATCAACTCGAAGGTCGTGGAAGGTCTCGTGTTGTCCGGCGCATTCGGCGTCTTCAACCATCCACGTCGAGGTCTCTCTGCGATCTTCAAGGAAGTCATCAAGCAGGAGTCCAAGGACCGCAAGAACGCTGGCATGGGTGCCATGTCGCTGTTCGAGGTCGAAACGAATCAGGAAGCGTTGGGCGTACCTGATTTGGAGTACAAAGACATCGAGCTTTTGGACTTGGAGCGCACATACCTGGGCGTGTGGCTTACCGGCCACCCGCTGGAAGGTCTCATGGATCAGGTCAACGAGTTCAGCGACATGACGATCGCTGAACTTGCCGACACTCCCGAGATCGAATGGCAGCGCCGCACCAGAGTGGCGGGTATCGTCGTGAACCTCGATGAGCGTCTGACTCGCAAGGGCGACCTGATGAAGTCGTTCGACATTCAGGATCTCGGCGGGTCTCTACCTTGCGTCCTGTTCCCGAACCAGACGAAGCAGTTCGGCCACATGGTCAACGAAGGTGACGTGATTGCCATGATCGTGAACCCTCAGGACGACCAGAACGGCATGAAGCTGATCGTGGACAACGTAGACCAGCTACGCAAGAGCACCCAGCAGCGTAGCGGCAACATCCACCTGTTCCTGCCGGATGATTACCCGACCGACACCCTCAAGCACCAGATGAAAGAGACGACCGGAGATTCGTCCGTCTTCATGCATTGGCTAGGCCAGTCCGCTAAGGTAGACGCCAGAACAACCGTAGAGGCTGTGAAGGATCTGCTCGATGCGAATCACCGATGAGAAGAAGCAGAATGCGCCGATGCAGACGGTGCTGGCCTTGGGCGACATAGAGAACGACTGGGACCTCTACATCATCCAGACGGGCTAGAAACCAGTCGGGTTCGCCTTTACCTTGACCTTCTCGAACTCCCACGTGTCGAACGAAGCACCGATCAGGCGAAGTCGAGCCTGGAACGTGCCCGCACTTGGGGTCGTCCACGTGTAACGCCACTCAGCGTCGGTAGCGTCCCATACCATCGGGGTCGCAGCCAGCACAGTAGAGCCGTCCGAGGTGTCAACGATCGTGATCTCAGTGGAGGCCACGTCGGAGTCGGTTAGCGGCGTGTTGCTGTCGTCCACGTTCGTAGCCGAGGTCTTGAAGGTGACGGTTTCGCCAGCGTAGATAGTCATCAGTCGTCCTTGTCGATCGATTCGAAGACCTCTACGTCTCCGTCCACGGTCACGACAACGACATCAATGCCGTTCTCTTCGACCGCCACAGACTGCACAATCTCCACGAACTCAGTGGTCTGAGTCACTTCCTTTGCGCCTGTGTTCATCACGGTCTCCTTGACCTCTACATTCAGAGATCGGCTCAAAACCTCTGAGATTTGAGATGCAGTTATAACGTTCGGCAAAACGTCAAGTTCAATAACTGCAATGTTCAAAGCCAGTTCTGATCTGGTTACAGATACCTTGGCTTCTTCTACGCCAGCATCTACGATTGTCTCTACTACATCTACTGACTGAGCAAGAGGTACGACTACAAAAACCGAAGAAGTACCCGGCCCCAAGCCTCCAGAAGCTAGAGTTCCAAACCTAGGCCCATAACCTGCGCTGGGAACAACACCGATCATGCCTCGCCTCTACTTCGACCCACCCCAAACTTGCCTGTGGGGTCAAAACCATCCCCATTTGTGTCTGTTAGCACATAGGTGTCGATAATCTCATCATCATCAAAGTCTCGAACAAGCATCTTGCCAGGAACAGAGATCAGGTCCCTATTTGCTCGAATCAATTGACTCAATGCCTCAATGTCGGCCGACGTGACCGACGAGTTGACGACAATGGCGCGTGACGTGAGGATCACCGACGTGGCAACGTCAGCGGTCGGGTAGTACCAAACCGACTCACCTGGATCGGCAGCGTACAGGTTGCCATTGATCCGCAGCTCATGGTCACGGTCTTCGGGCGCAAGTGTCCAGCCGTCTTCGTTGTTGAGGAAGAAGTACCCGTCAAGCGCTGTGCCGCCGCCCAGGTCTTGCCCGCCGACCGATGCGAGCCACACGGGCGGCAGCGACATCAAGCCGGCGTCGGTCGTCATCGCGCCTTTCCAGTGCGAATACAGTTCGGCAACGTCGGCCGAAATGACATCGCCGGTCGAGCCAGACATCTCGACGCGTAGGTCGGTCTTGTTGTACGTGATCGTGAACGGCAGAGTCATGGGTTCTCGTACTGCCTGTCTAGGGGCTGCGACACCGGGATCGTGATGTCGGCGGTAGCGACGTTAAGCGCGAACCGGACGAACTGGTAGCCGTTGGCCATGACGTGCACGTTGACCGATCCGGTGTTGGCGGGCACGGTCGCGACGAAATCGCCGTCGGTGATGTTCTCCTCGAACACGATTTGGGTCGTGCCCTGGTGGACCTGCACTTCGGTGCCGGACTTAAGCCCGGTGAACGTGAGTTGCACGTCAGCGAACACGGTGCCGTTCGTGTCGGTGCGGTCGCCGTCGAATACGCCAGAGTTGATGACGGATACGGTGCCGGTCGTCGTCACGTCGCCCGTGTACGTGCACCCGTCGACGACCATGTCCCAGTCGTCGAGATCAAAGCTGTCGCCCGAGCGGACAAGGTCCTCGCCGTACGCCATGTTCGCCGACTGTGCGAGCTGATACTGGTAGAAGTCGTACAGCCGCTGTGTCGTGCAGTCTTCGGTGATCGTGACGGTTTCGGTTGAGAAGTTGAGCGAGATACCGGTGATCGCTGCGGCTTGCGCCTCGGTCGACACGAGGGTGGTGTTGTCGGTGAGCCGGACTTCCTGGTCGATCTTGTCGGCCACGGTCGACGAGAACCCGAGGTA
>Ga0181380_1001187_pt1 | contig 11502 bp, 15 predicted proteins | sample 3SPOviralmetaG_FD_130116 | JGI IMG/M metagenome (GOLD analysis project Ga0181380, IMG submission 130116) | Marine viral communities from the oligotrophic San Pedro Time Series (SPOT) site, San Pedro Channel, CA, USA - 3 SPOT_SRF_2009-08-19 | ecosystem: Environmental > Aquatic > Marine > Strait... | reverse complement strand
GCCAGCAGAGGTCTTGCCTGTGAGATTGTCAACTAAGATGCTACTCATGCTAAATCTCCGTGTGCATTTATTTCAAATGCAGAATCTGATTGTGTACTTGCGTCAGTATCTATTTCTATAGCTAAAACGGTAGCCTCATCCCTGTCTGGGTTTCTTGTAACAATAAAACCAGCAGTCGTTGTTCTTGCCATAGCTGACATTGCATAAGTAACAGCAGAGAAAGCATTTGTGAGGGTTATTGAATAGTCTCCTGTTCCGTGGTCTGTCCCAGATGAACAATTAAAACTATTATTTATAGAGGCTGTAGCTGTACCATTAACCCAAGCCTTTGCCGCATGTTGCTTAGTCAGCGTGACTGCACCGCCAGATGTGTTCTGGATGGTATCTGCTTTTAATGTACTCATAGTATCACCAAGTTCCCACCAGTAGTCACCGTTAAAGTAACGCCAGTGTCAATCGTTATCGTACCAGCCGCAGATGCGTTCTCATCAGCGTCAATAGTCGTGTCAGCCGTTAATGTCTGTGCATTAACTCTAAAGATAGCAGTTTCCACCTTGTTTGTCGTGGTTAGAAACTTAGGCGCAGTAATGTTGCCGCTAAATGTACCACCAGTCGATGCCGCTACCGTGTCAGCCACGTTAAACGCACCAAAGGCAAATATGTTCAACTCATCGTTCAAAGCCGCGCCAGTAGCCAGAACAACGCTTGTGCCGTTAGTCGCAGTGTAATCGGCTGGATCAAGCTGTACGCCGTTCAGAAACACCATAATGCTACCTGCTGTGTAAGCCAGTGTAGCGGCGTTGTCGTCAGCACCAGAGAATGTGGTTTGGCTTGCTGTGGCAGTGTACTGAAATAGATTGAACGACAGAACAGCGTTGCCCCAGCTAAGTGTGCCAGAACCGTTAGTAGTCAGAACTTGGTTTGCAGAGCCGTCACCGTCCGGCAGGGTAAATGTCGTGGTAGTTGTGACAGTCGCCGGAGCTTGTATCTTGATAGATGCGCTTGCGTCATCATCCTGCAAGTTAAGGACATCAATACCAGTAGTACCAGCCGCAAAGTCAGCCAGATGGCTAAGTTGTTCGCGCATGGCATTATTCACATTGCTGGGAAGCATGCCTTCCGCAATGGATATGCCGCCCACATCCAAATTATTTGAAGCTAGGCTGTCGTAGTCCGTTAATTTATCTTTGCTCATGTGTCACAACCTCTGGTGTGTTTATATCATTTACCTTACTGGTCAGCAAGTAAGCCCTGCTGGACAAACGGTGCGGCTTGCAAGGATGTTGCAAAAGGAAGCCCCTTCAAGGCTTGCCCTGCTCCGGAAATTGCCTTTGCCGCCGTTTGCGGTGCTAAGTAACTCAAACCATAAGCGTATGGCAATGCACCAGCAACCATTGCGGCCGGATCACCTGTGGCTAATAGCCCAGTTGGTGCGCCTACTAAAGCCGCAGATTCTAGTAGCTCTTTAGCGGAAAGTCTTTGTGCAGTTTGACTGCCCACTGGCTTGCTTCCGATAGTCGCTTGTGCGCCCTTAGCAATTTGTTGAATAGGTGAATCCATTTCAAGCAATGCTCTACCCTGCGCTGTTTTATCACCTGTTGTAATTGAGCTTAGTAACTGTGACGGCGTAAATGTTTCTTCACCAAATGTTTCGGACTGCACACCCACTTTTTGCACAGTTGTTCGTATTGGCAGATATCGCTTAAAAGCCCTGTCTGCTGTTCTTAGTGCCTGTGCGCTGTCTGGGTTATTCTTTGCCAGCAACGCAACAATGTCATCGCCAAACTGCTCAAAAGCCTGACCAACTTTCTGACTGTTTACATTAGGGTCAGACAGATACAGTGCTGTCTTGTCGTCTATATCGGATAAAATCCTTTTAATATCAGTGCCACTACCACCGAATCGTTTTAAATCACTTATGATTTTACTCATTTCAGTAGCGGCAGTAGTCTTGAACTCAGGGGCGACATCCAAGCCCTTCAATGAATTATTATATGCAGTTGACAAGTCACCGCCTACCTGTGAGCCTTGTAGTTTCATGGGGCTTAAAGCCTTATCATAGGCTTCGTTAAGGGTTTTATTTGCCCAAGCATATAGCTGGTTGCCCTCTAAGTTTTCCGGTGCTTTTACACCTAGTGGACGCAATGCTTCGTTAATTGTGGCGCGATTAAACTGAACCTTTGCCTGTTCTCTAGCCTTTTGCACGATAGACCCAACAAACGGCATGGTTTGGGCATATGCTTCTTCAAATTGACCCATGCCACTTTTGACACCGGACTGCTGGCCAATTGTCAGAGGCACACCCATCTTCTTCATTGGCTCTGCCATTGGGCTTTGCGGAACACCCTTAAATGGTGGAATATACGTTAATGGTGACATACCACCACTAAGCAATGCGCCTGTTAAGGTGGTAGCAGGGTCAAAGTCAGATTCCGCACCAGCATACAAAGCACCACCAGCCGCAGATTTAACCATTGTTGACGGTAGCGTTGCACCCATTGTTAAACCAGCCGCAGGAAGGCTTCCAAGCATTTGCCAGCCCATAGCGGCGGCTGGGTTTTCCTGCTGGAAAGCCGCCCTGTCTTTGTCTATGATCGCTTTAATTTCGCTGTACGACTTGTCAGAACCCAATGACATTAAGAACGCACTAGCTTCATCATGCGTACCGAATGACAAGCCAGCACCGACCTCACGAACCACATCCGTGAGGACTTGCTTCCAATCGCGCTTTCTGCCCTGACTATACTGTAAATCTTCGCCTAATTTTTTAGCCATTTAACTACCCATATATCTGAAAGCCACCGCTAACATTGTCATAAAAAATATCGCCCTCTTGAATAAACCCTTTTTCAGCCAAAGCGTTCAATTCCTCATTGCTCTCAGGCGAATAAAACGGTGAAGCACCACTTTGCTCAAACTCTAATTCAAACCCTGTTGGATCGCCTTTGTTTCTGCTTAGGTAATCCATATAATCATCACGATACTGTTTTTTGAACCGTGACATCTGCTTCATGCCCTTAATAAGCATTAAGTTACCCTGCGTTGATGTAGATAGACTAGGAACAGCCGCCGCAAATAGATTAATTTCCATATCAGATGTTGAACCTGATCCTGCTACCCTATATCGCGGAATAAGATAGGAAATTGTTTTTTGCACAAGTTCTTGATCGCCTAATTCATCAATTTGATCGGTAGGCAAAACGCCCATTGCGTTTGCTATTCTTTTAACATCCAAGAAGAACCCAGAACCAGCACCTGTTTCAACTCCACCCTCAATAGCGGCTTCAATAAGGTTTAGGCGCGGAATAATATTTGTTTGCTCATTCGTAAGTTCAGTATCTAGGTCTTTAAGGCGCGTAACCGCATATTTGCCAAGTTCTGCCTGATAAGCAGATTCTGTCTTAGGAGCTTCAACAGTAACTCCGCCAGACTTCATGAGGAAATCTCTCATAAACTGCTGACCTTCTGGGGAATCTGGGTCAAGCCTTAAGTCCATCGCCGCCTGACGAGCCTTTGACACATCTGGCATAGCTTTTTGTTGCAACTGCAAATAAGCAAGCTGGTTAGATATTGCTTGCTGTTGAGCCTCTGCCTGACGCTGTGCCGCCGCTTGTTCAGCCTCTGTATATGCGCCATACATCGCGCCTAGACCCTGACCAAGTGTCATCGGTCTGTCCTGATATCCTGACAATTGCAAGCCTGTTGAAGCCGCCGCCCTTAGTCCGGCATCGGCTGGTGTGCCTCTGGCTGGCATCCGCAACTGCGCGGCTGTTAACTGATCTAATCCGCTTAGCGGTGATAATGGCATATCTGTTGGGCGTGGCTGTGGTACGGGAACACCTTGCGGTGGAAGCATTGTTGGGCGTGGAAAGGGTACGCCAGCAAAAGCCTCACGCTGTGGTGTTCTCTGTTGAATACCCTGCAAAATAGATGAAATACCAGCAGAGCTATACGGCATCGGCTGTTGCGATCCAAGTACATTTTTCACAGGTGACAACTGCATTTGTGACCCAGTTGGTGTATACATATTTAAATTAACTGGTGGTACGTTAAATCCGTTAGCCATTAGCCCATCATCCCTAATAAACCGCCGCCAATGGCGAATGGAGCAAGTCCACTAGCCCCTGATGCGCCAAATGCCTGACCTAGTTGTGCGCCAGCTAGACCGCCACTAAGTGCGCCTAGTGCTGGCTGTCTAAACTGTGGCGTGATTGTTTCACCGCCAATAGTGCCGCCCTGTATCATAGCCATGTAATCCGCAAGTTTTGCAGATGGCCTTGCTTGCTCAAACTGGAAACGCTCGATATCAGCCGCAAGTTCTGCACCAGCCTGTGCCTCTCGAACAGCACCAATCTCACCAAGTGTGCCAAGATCAGCAAAGCCAAACTGACGAGCCGCAGGTGCTTGCTGGATAGCGGATTGCTGGGCTTGATATGCGTATGGGGCAAGGGCTTGTGCCACTGCCGCTTGCTGATAGCCAGAGCCGTAACGTCCGGCTTTGGCGGCCTGTGACTGAACCTGCTCAACCACTGGTCTAAACGCCGCTGACTGTAATGGGTTAGTTCCCATCAGGTTCTGCATAACAACCTGTTGTGTGGCTGGGATAAAAGGACTGCCAGATACGGCCTGTTGACGCATACCGCCCAGTGCCATCTGAGTTTCAGGCGAGAAGCCGACAACGGTGCTTTCTGGGTAGTATTGCGGTGTTGGTGATTCATATAGACGCTGTGCCTCTGACAGACCGTACTCTAAGAACGGCTGTGCATACGCTGGTGCGGCTGTTGATGATGTAATGGTTCTGGTTGAACCGCCACCCTTGCTCATATCATAGTTCCTTCACAAAAACTGTGGACTGCGATTGATAGTCCATTAACTTACGTTTCCAACCCTTACGGCCAATAATTTCCATGCCGTTACAGCCGATTGATCTAGCCCACTGAGCAATGTCTTTTTCGGCCTCTATTAACTCATCCAAGTCGCCACCTGCAAGCCAGATACGGCATACGCTTCTGCGCGGATAGTCAACTATCTCCGTTACAATAGCACACTTTTCTCTAGGAAAAAACTGTGCCTTGCCATTCTGTACCGCCAGCCACACATCGTTGATCCGGTGGCTGTTACTGGCATATGGCAGTGCCGCCTCAATCCAGTGCTGGCATCGCTCCCACTCATCCGATAATGAGGTATGCAAAGTCTGCATCGTGTCCTTGGTTGTCAAAGTTAATCACCATCGTGCCATTAGTACTAGAAGCATCAATATAGGGGTTGTGATGAAATGGGCTATGCGCGACACCAGAGAAAAACACTAAGCTCTGTATAGTGTAGCGTGGCTCATCAACTGTAATTTGAGTTGAGTTTGACGGCAGGGTCACATAGCCAATACTGTTTAGACCGCCCTCAATGGTACGGTTTAGCACCTCTGCGATCTCTCGCGTGGTGGCTGTGATGGGGTTTAGTAGCCTGTAATTAGTCGTTCGTTGTGCAATGGTCATCTACGCCCAATCCCTCTAGCCTCAACGTCAACGCCCTGCGCCAAACTCCACTCACCTGTAATATTCATTCTCAGGCGGTGATATCTGCCCTGTGCGCGAAAGTTGGAAAAGTTATCGGTGTTAGGCGATACTGGGCTTGTGAATGATACACTGCCGGACAAAGCATCCCTCGTGCCGACCTCAAGCGTAACAGAGCCGCCATCATAGTAGGGGTAGATACGAGTAACAATATTGTGCTTGCCAGCCTCTAACGGTAACTCACCAGTTTCAATAGTGCCGTCTAAAGCCGCACCTGAGAACACATACATTTGATCTGCTAATGCGCCACCCAAATAAAACTCACCGCCAAGCCAGAAACTGCTATCTAGGCTTGCTGGTAATGTGTCTAGGTTAGTGCTGACATTGTCTAAGTCTTCTAACGTGTAACTAGCGGTGAAGAACGGCGCGATTAAATCCGCGTTTACATCCGCACTTGCCCAACGGCCTAGATAGTAATTAAAGATAAGTAACTTGTCCGGTGTCGTGCCTGTGTTGGCAGTTGATACATACGACCAGATAGCAACCTGCCGAATGGGGTCTACTGCTGACGTTATCTTGTTAACGAAACTAAAGTCACAATCTTTTGCAAAAAAGTCATCCACCTTCTCTTGTCCGATAGGCTTGGACTGCTGACCATCCCACATATAGAAACCAGAATCTGAGTAGTAGAACGATAGCTGGCCAATGTTGCAGATAGAGCCGGAAATCTTACAGCCTCTGTTTGGCTCAACCTTGTCGAACTGAAACACAAGCGGCAAGCCAGTGTAGGTGGCGCGGACAATAGCCTTCTCCATAAAGATGGTGGCAAATTCACCGCCAACAATGCCCTGAATCGCACCTGCATCTGGGATGTCCTGAAAGTCAGATTGGTTTGTGCCAGCCGTCCAATCAGTAGCACTGTCAAAGCCTGACCACTTAACGCGATAAGGCTTCCGGCCAGAACCCTCATCGACATTTGCGGTGAAGATAAAGTCACGCACAACGGCAATGTAATCGGCCTTTGGAGCGTCTGTCGAGAGCGTTGCAAACTGCGTAGATGTCGCTAAATCCCAATATTGCAATTCCTCGCCTATGCCACCAGCTACAATCACATCGTTGCCGTACTGCACAAATCTCCATCGTTCAGAACTTGTTAGCGTGTATGTGCCGTTTGATACATCATCAAGGCCACTATCGCCTGTGTTAAATTCATATAAGCGACTAGCATCGCCAGCAAACAATGTAATAGAGGCATCATCAGCTTTAGCAGAGTAAATGCCTAGCAGTGTGTCGCTGGCAGATGTTGATAGCTGTGTAAATGATGGCAATGATCGGTAGCCATTAGCCGCAGGGATAACATTGTTAGCCGTCACGATAGCATTGTTCATGTCCGGCTGATCAGGTAGCCATTCGCCAAAAGTAATCATTGTACTAACCAAACCTCACTGCCAACAGACACATTAGACCAGACCTCTGAGCCAATACCAATATCGACCCATTCCTCGCCGCCAATTGCCTCATCTGACCAGTCCTCGCCCATTATAGCCCCTGTCATGCTTGCTGTAAAAGCACCAGATGCTGTGCCAGCGTAACTAAATGTAGCGTTCACACCACTAGATGCTGACATAGCAAAGCTCGGAACGGCCTGTGCATTAGTAACAAATTTACCTATCGCTGTCACTGTAAGCGCAATATCAGCCTGACCGTCAGGCAACTGCACCCTAATCGCATCCGCAGTTTCAGTGACCGCAATGGCCACAGATGATGCCATTGTTCTAATAGGTGTTATAACCGCAGAGAAGGCCGCCGCACCTGTAACTGATGCGCTACCTGTTTGCACCCTTGTAGCCGCGCTAGAGGCCGTCACAGCGGCGTTAACTGATGCCGCTAGTGTTTGTAGCCTAGTAGCAACTGAGGCGGCTGTGAGCGCAAATGAAACAGCCGCAGACGCTTCTTGAAAGCCTAAGTCATCTAACTGCTCAAGAGTGCCATACCCATCAAGGGCATCCATAGAACCAAAGCGGTCAAGTTCTTCAAGGGTGGCCATGCCCTACCCCTTAGTCTGCTGATACGTCCAGATCGCCTGTCTGAATCCGCAGGATATCGCCAGTGGCAATAACCTTTGAAGCAGTGAACGAGCCATGTATCAATAGGTTGCCTGTTGAACTAGCGTCAAAGATACCAAAGTGGCTGACCGTTCCCCAGTCGCCTGTTGCGGCTGAGAACTCAATAGCCGCATCGTTACTAGCTGTGCCGGATGCCGCTACGCCAAAGCTGGCCGCTACCCTGCCATAACCAGAGCCGGATAGCTCTGTGCCGGAATTGTCATCACCGAATGATCCGGTTGACAGGCCGACATACACCGTGGCTGGTGCTGTGTAACTTGCTGTGGCGAGAATGTGGTCAAGAATTTCATTCTCAAGATAATCTGACATTGCGCTCATAGTTTACTCCATACTCGCGTTTTGCTTGCTGTAAATAGATTTAATCTGCAATGAACCAGTGCCGTAATGTGCGCGTTGCTCATCGCGTCTAACTTCCTCAATCCCACGGCTGAACTTCTGATCATACTGTGCGGCTCTCTGCTCATCGAGCAGATAGGCATAGGCTTCCGCTAATGCACCATACAAATAAAGATCAGGCGATCTCAGAAACAGCGTTGGTGTGTTGCTGTCACTGATTGCCGTCAATGATCCAATATACACGATTTCTGCTGTGTATGCACTGTCAGGCACTGGCCGCAGTTTCATCTCGCGCCCAATAATACTGAAGCCTAGAGGCTTACCAGTAGCATCGCTGGGATAACTGCCGTCTAGTGACGTTGGGCTGTGGTAGGTCAGAACCGTTAGCGGTGACGTGTTTAACTTAACCTCACGCACCTCACGCATGTCTGTCGGCAGGGCTATGTACTCATCACCAGATGTTAGCGTAGCCGTTGACCGCTTTTCCTGTTCGCGTGTTTCTAACTCGCGTGACATCCGGCCTTCTGCAAGCTGGATAAAGTCCGGTATCTGCGCGGTCAGGTCACTCCTTGCTAAAAAGCTAGCAATAGATTGTTTCAATTCTGCGAATGTGCCAATGCTCATATGTTACCGCCACCAGTCCTAAAGTCGCGGTTCTCACTGTCGTTGAGCCACCGCTTCCATCCGTTAGGGTTTTCACTAGGCTTGCCCAGTGTCTTCAAAAGGTGATGATACAATACATTCGGTATTTCGGCAACGTGCTGGATATGCTTCTGCGTTCCACGCATCTGACCGTATTGCCAGTCATTGTTCATCTGCTTGTTAATACGCAGTAATGGGTCAAATTTCTGCTCTGTGACGATATGATCACCGTCAGCATCGCTTTCGATATAAGTGGTTTTGCCTGTCGTGGGGTCTGTGATCAGGGGGCGTTTCATCTCTCACCTATGCAAATGATAGTGATAATCGTTTTTATTCGCAAAAGAAAGGGGCGGCGAACCGCCCCTCTCATAGATTAGTTAGGCGGCAGTACCGTCCAAATCAAGCACAGCGGCATGTGCCTTCGGTGCTAGTGGCTTTAGTGTCCACTCGCAGATGATCTGGAATTTCTCGGCATCACCTGTTGCGGCAATTTCGTTTTCGGCGAAATTACGGCCATTCAGTGTAGCAACCTCAACAAAGTCTGGGTCAATCAAGAACAGCTTGTCATTTGACATAAATCTTGAGGGTGCAACAGAAATTTCTCCGAAATCCGTTAAGAAAATCGAGGTGCTTCCAACATATGTCACTTCCTTTGCTTTGGTCATGTTGACTTGGTTGTTGACCAAGTTGGTTGACGCTGACAGGTCTGAGAACACTGCACGGTTAGCGGCAGATGTTACCATCAGTGATGGTGAACCACCGTCTGTCCATGCGTCCTGCATACCGTCTTCGATCAGTGCCAGTGACAGGCCGCGAGATGCGGCTGTACCAATAGTCACAGCGTCTGTGCCAAGACCAGCAGAGAAAGTTGAACCAGTGCCAACTGAACCGTTTGTGATCCAAGTCATCAGTGATGCTGACTTGCGTGGCTCAGATGCGGAACGTGCTACGTTGGTGTCACCGATTGCCTTTTCGATGTCACGGCGCAGTTCCAAGGATTTCAGTACACGCTGATACTGAGATTCTTTTTCACGACCAGCCTTGTCAACCTGCTCCAAAGTGTTGGAAACGGCATATGACTTTTGTGAAATCTGCATGTAGTTACCAGCACGAACAGTTGGCGTTGCGGCGGCGATTGCGGCATCAGCACCTTCTGATACAAAGTTGGTAGCACTTGCGGCCGCTAGTTCCTGAACCTGCCACTCAAGGAAGATTCCGTTGCCAGTTGATTTTTTAACCGCAGAGAAGATTGGAGTTTCATCTGGGTCAATACGATAAATTACATCAGCAAGCTGTTCGCGCTCACCAATGGCATCTGCTGTAGTAAATGTAGTCATAATAAGCTCCTGTTAATAAACTACTTAGACATTAAAAAGTTTACCGCCGCATCAACAGACTTTGCCTTGTCTAATCTGCTTAATGCTTCACGGCGTTGACGTGACTTAACTTGAGCTTTTGTCTTGGGCTGACCGCCCTTTGCAACCTTTGGTGCGCTTTGGACTTTCTTCCTAGCGGTAGGGGCTTCCTTCTGGAGCTTATCCCACTGCCATGCCTTATACAGCATTTCAATTGCTCGTGCGTCAGACGCATTTGCAATCTCATTTTCGCTGAAGCCTATGACATCCTGTGCATACTTGATGACCTCAAGACGTTCATTGTTTCTGCGGCTTTCATCACGCCATGCTGGTACGCGCTCCAACATTTCGTTCTTCTGTGCCGCCAGATGCTGTTGCATCTGTTGCTGTGCTTCAGCCTGTTGCTGTTGAGCGATGCGCTCTCGCTCTTGTTCAACTCGCACTACTTCTTCTTTGCGCTTGTCGTACTCGGCCTTCATAGCAAACAGTTCTTTTGCTTCGTACTGTTGCGATAGTGCCGTCCAGTCAGGTTCACTAGGAATTGTCTGCTGGAGTTGGTTGCTTACTTGCTCAAGTTGTTGAGCGTAGTAATCACGATACTGTTTGACTTGCTCGGCCTCTTGTTCAAAGGCTTTGCGCTGTTCAGCCAGTTCCTGACTACGCTTTGTAAAATGCTGTTGACGGCTGTATCCTGATCTGAGTTCATCAAGCGTAACATCGAACATCTCGCCATCAATTTTGACGGTATAGAGTTCGGGTTGCTCTGGCTCGTCACTTTCCTCAGTGTCGTCCTCAACATCTTCGCCGTCATACTCATCCGCTTCGGCTTCGGGTTCATCTACCTCGGCTTGGGCTTCTTCGTATTCTGGCTCAGAGGCTTCCGGCTGTTCTTCGACCGCCTCGACCTCTACGCTCTGTTCTTCGTCAACCGTGTCCTGTGTAGGGGGTTGCATTAACAGGCTTACTGCATCTTGTGCTGATATTGCGCCGTTCTCAATAGAGTTATCGGTACTCATCATCTACATCCTTTATAAACTGATTTTGGGTTTCATTTCAAGCCTTCAAGACTTGACTTCGCAATCTTACCGTCCGTAACCACACTTTCAATGTGGCCACGCACCGCCGTAAGTGCTTGCAGAAGCTGGTAAACGCGCTCTCGGTTCTCAGTGTCAGCGACACCGGATTCTCTCCACGCTGTTATAAATTGATCCTCTAAATACGAAAACGATTCTTGTAACAATTCGTTTCGCAGGAGTGCCGCCGCTCTTTCGCCGCGATCCATACGCTCACGCAATTTTCCTTCGTTCATGATAAAAGAGTATATCCTTGTAAGTTATAGGGGTCAGTGTACATGCTTGGCCGTGTGGCCGCGCCCATGCGGAAGGCAGTGTTTGCCGCCGCAAAGTCCTGTGGTGAGCCGAAGCCAGCTTCTAGCAGTCCTGCTGGTGGCTGGTCTAGTAAGCCCATACGAGCATAGTAATCGCCGGATGGTGCAGTTGGTGCGACTGGTGCTGTCGGCTGAAATGAGCTAGT
>Ga0181380_1001185_pt1 | contig 11537 bp, 18 predicted proteins | sample 3SPOviralmetaG_FD_130116 | JGI IMG/M metagenome (GOLD analysis project Ga0181380, IMG submission 130116) | Marine viral communities from the oligotrophic San Pedro Time Series (SPOT) site, San Pedro Channel, CA, USA - 3 SPOT_SRF_2009-08-19 | ecosystem: Environmental > Aquatic > Marine > Strait... | reverse complement strand
GGCACCTTAGAGTGCGTATAAGCGTTGTACAGCGTGGATCGCACTATGCACTACGTTAGAGCTAGTATGCGCGGCAAATACGTTGTGTGCGCTTGTAGATGTGTATCTAAAACATCATCTTTTCCTTAACCGTTGTTTACGACTGAAAGCAACACGTTGCAAATACAGTTAATGCACGGTTAGTCTAAAACAGAACTGTTGTAGGGTGTTATGTACTGTGATACTATTTTTGCTAAAACCGCTTTGCGCTTCGCGCTTACGTCGAAATCTGCGTTAACCGCTGTGCGGCTTTTTTGGCGCAAACGCTTCGCGCTTTTTGGACACACCCGATAAATAGTTGTGTGAAACAGTTACTTGTGCTATGTGTCTTTCTCGCTACGTTTGCATCAGCAGAGACACCTAGTAGCGAACCCGATTCAGAAGTATACATTGCTCCCCCAGACATATCACTCACTACAGCAAGACTACTACCTCAATACACACTGCGTGAAGAGATATACGGTGTACAAACGCTGCATGATGAACTTGTGGGTCGTAGACCATATGAAGGTATGTTTGATGATATTGAGTTTAAGGAGCCTGCTACTAGTGCAGACATCACAGTGTTTTGGTTACTACAAGCACTTGATGTATACACCACACTAGAAGCTACTGGTTACGCCTGTGTTGTAGAAGTAAATCCACTACTGCCTAAGAAGCCCACGTTTGAAGAGATAGTACTACTCAAAATGGTTCCACACTTGTTTTGGGATATTGAGGATATGCAAGCTGTTGATCTAGCCACTGTTAATGCTATTACTGGATTGATTGTGGCCAACAATGTTGATGTAAGCAGCCGTGCTAAGAGAATTTGTCCTTGACGTTTGTGTATACTTCAACTACTCTAGCTTCGTAGTCATCTTGTGTCCACGCTATTTCATTTGCAAGTTTAGTATATACCTCACGAAACTGTTGGCTTACATCAGGGTTCTCACTCATACGTACAAGCGTTTGATAGCGTTTACGTTGGGTAGCTATACTGTATGGTCCCATATGGTCTCCTTGTCTAGTCGCCATGCCCATTTGAGCAAGAACAGTGTTGTTCTTTTTGTGTCTGTTAGGTCTACATAAAAGTCTACATGTTTGTATATGTCACTAGGTAATGTTCTACTGTTGTAGCGTCTTGCGCTCATCTCGCCTGCTGTGTTGATTGCTTTGAATAAAGGGTCACCATACTTTTGTCTAAAGTATATAAATTCAAGACGTTCATTGTGTGTCCACTTGCATTCAATGTGTCCACAGTACAACTTCATAGGTGATATTCAAAGTTCTGTGTTAGTGATTGCTTGCTAATAAACTCTGCTCCGTTGCTTAGATGAAAGCGTTCGGCCATTGCTGTTAACGGACTCAGTGTTACATATCGTTCACAGTTTCGATTGTTTTTGATGTACTCTGCTGTTTGATTCACTATGTCTCTGCCTGCACCTTTTGAATAACTCCATACAGTATAGAACACAGCAATCTTAGAGCCTACATTGTTAAGGTCTGCTTCGCACTCAGGAACAACATCAGTATATGCTACACATATGATTGCTAGAGGATCTTCTGTGAGTAGTTCATCGTATTGTGCATACTTGTCTTCGTACAGTGCGTATACTTCACGAGGGTGTTGCATTCTCCACTCAGTAGTTAGATGTGGCCTAACTGGATCGTCGGCAATAAATTTGAAGTGTTCTTTTCTTAGTTGTGCGAGCATTACTTTGCATGGTCCTTCCGTTTTGTGTATTTACTCTGACCCTAGATTATTAAGAAACTGTTTGAGTTTTGTACTGTCAGCTTCTGCTTTAATCTTAGGACTAGTTGTCCCTTCACTGGGGTCTTCTCTTGTTGTGTTTGCGGGTGCATTAGTTGGATTACGTTTGAGACTATCTACAATACTGTTTGCTCCGCCACCACTTGGTGCTGAACCGTAGCTGTCATCATCGTCATCATCAATGTCTACAATACGTAGTGTGTCTACATCAAAGCCTAGATCAATCTTTTGTCCTACGCCTCCACTGTTACGTGTTTTCATTAACTGTAGTTGATAACGTCCACGCTCACGCATTGCTCTACTAGTAAAGATACCTAGCACGTTGTCTGCTGTTTGTATCTTACTAAGTCCACCTGATATGTGCGAGTGATCAAATTCAATCTCTTCAACAGCACCACGATTCAACTGTGCCGCTGTAACAAACACACAACCTAATTCCATTGCTAGGTTACGTAGCTCTTCCGATACATACTTGTCTTTGATATACAAGTTCTCTGCACTTACCTTTGCACCATTAGGCATAAGCAAGTCCAAGTAGTCAATCAATAGTACGTCTACCTTCTTGCCTGTTTTGATCTCATACTCTTTAATATAACTTCTTACATCATTAGGCGTCTTACCTGAGGGCATATACTTAACTTGAAATGCGCCTGACTTCTTGCCAATCATCTTGACTTTCATCTCAATGTCGTCAATGTTCTTAAATACATCTCTGCTGGGTATGCCAGTAATCATACTGTCTACTCTCATACTAACCAATGCTTCACTAAGCTCTAGTGTCAAGTACAAAACATTCATACCTGCCTCAGCCCAGTTAACTCCTAGGTTGGCCAAGAACAAACTCTTACCTGCACCCGAGCCACCCGCAAAGATATTCAGTTCGCCTCTATTAAAGCCACCAAACAGTTTCTTATCAATAGCGTTCCAGCCTGTGCTTACTTGTCCGTTTGCACTCTTAATACCTTCTAGTCTTGCTCTTGGGTCAGCAAAGTAGTTTGTACCTAAGTCTTTTTGTAAACCTATCTGTACAGCTTTCTTAACAATGTCTTCACACTGTCCATACTCTCCGCTTTCAAGTAAGTCAGCACTCTTTAGGATTGCCGCTTCTAGTGCTTTGTGTTTACTAAACGTTTCAAACTCTGCTAGTAACCAATCATAGTGACTTTCATTTAAGTCACCAGGGTCACGCATTTTATTTTCGCCATGTAGCTCTGCGGCTGCATTAACCATATCACGTGTAGGCAATGTGTTGTGTTCAGTTACATAGTTAGTAAGAAACTCTGCAGCTACTTTTAATCTTCTATCAAAACTATCTGGATCAAACACAGCCTGACAACGTACAAAACTTTCTGCGTCTTGCAACATCATCTCTAGATATACTTTTTGTATATCATATCCATAGTCTGTATTTTGTCTTGTGCTCATTCTGATGCCCCAATATCCGGAAGTTCTTCTACTGTAATTATGCTAGGTGTGAACCCTAGCGGTTCTTGTCTGACTTCTTTAGGTTGTAATAATGTATAGTATACTATAAGTATGCTAAAAAGTAAACCAATTATTAATCGAACCATTTCTTTGCTCTCAATCTTATTTTTAATGGAGACTCGTCTGCACTATTTGTTATACTATACAATGTGTACAGTCTACCATACTTGCTAACAGCGTCACCAATATCATTAATACCTTGTTCCCACTCTGGCATGCTAACACTAAACCCTAGTTCGATTGCTTGCTCTACAAGTTTCTTACCTGCATTGTCTCTATCAGGTACAACGATAATTTGTTTCTGCAACCTATTTAGTAGCATTACTTGTTGGTCACTTATCTCAGAGCCACCTATTGCACAACCTTCTATGTGTATAGCATCTAGTTGTCCTTCACATAATATTGCAAACGACTTTTTAAAACTTTGTTCATCTAGTCCATAAACAAATCCAGGTTGTACTTCCGTTAAGTATTTAGGTTTCTTATCCGGAAGTACACTACGTCCAGTCCAGCCCACTACTCTTCCTTCGAAGTAAAAAGGAATAATAAGTCTATCACGATATCCTAAACTAGGTGACCAATAGTAATTGGTATCATCTGTGTTAAGGTTACGTGCGGCCATGTATTCGAGAACAGCCATACTGTACTTGTCAAAGTTTGTAATGTCTGTAATCTTTATAGCATCATCGGGTAATGGTACTGTATCAAACGTAGGAAGTTCGGCAAGTCGTTGCTTTACTTCAACACCCTCGTTCTCTCGCATAACATCAAATGCCACCTTATTGATTACATCGTCAGGTGCTCCAAACCATTGTAGGAGTTTACGCAACTTATGGGAGAATGGTCTGCCTGGTTGCCAAGAAGCCTTGTAGCCACAGTTAAAACAATGATAACTGATGCCGTTGCCTTCTTGAATTACACCTCCACGTTGTTTCTGATCACGGGTCTCACCGTTATGGATACAACAAGGTGCATTGAATGAAGTCCACCCACTAGGAGTTGTTTTCCTCTTAGCAGGCAAAAATGTCAGAACTGTTTCAATGACTACACTCATAGTAATAGTATACAGTCAAACAGTTATAATGTCAACTAGTTTCTTACTAAGATTTTAGATATTTTGTCTGCAGGATTTGCGTTTGTTACGAATCTTAAATAGTTATACACACCATTAAAGTTTGAAACTTCAGGCTGTGTTTCACTACCTGTAAATGTAATAATGTTTAAGTCTACCCAATTGGTTGTGTAGTCAACTTGATTCTCTAAAGTTGCTTGAATAGTTACATCACCTATATACGAGTCAGTATATATTGCTACAGTATGTAATGCTTCGTTACCGTTTATTCCAGGGTCTGCTGATATTGCATCGCTGTTATAAATTGTAACATCGCCAGTGTCTTGTGTAAAGTTTGAAACTTCAACAGTAGCTCTTGGTCCAGGCAATGCAGACTGGCTTAGATAGATAGTGCCTGTTGCGTTCAATTGTTCGTCTGCATATGTAAGAGTGTTGTCGCTAGTTGTGTCGTCAGTAAGATAAATTGAGTACGACAAATATTGTTGTTTTAAATTTAAAGTATCTTGATCTGATATTATAACTTTAAATAATCCTTTGTTAGCAATCAGTACTGTGCCTGTATGCTTGATAACTTGATTTTTGTTTTCGTCAAAGGCAACAAAATGTATTGTTGACCCTGTTGGGTTGATTGGTTTTTGATCTGGGTTTAATAATTGGAATTCTAATTTATTATCTATTCCACTATAAACTGGTATATTTTTTTGATACACTGGTCTGTACTCCGTTATGAATCCAGTCACATTGACTACAAGGCTGGTTCTGTTATTGACTAAATATCTAGGTATAAGTGACATACTGTATTTATATTAAAAAGGGAACGATAACCAAACGAATGTTAACCAAAGACATACAAGAAAATTTTCCGTTCATCAGCATAGTAAGCTATGGCGGCAACGAATACGTAGGCATCGTAATTAATCAAGACCAGTCTGTTACAAGCATGTACGTCTTTAATAATTTAAAGACAGAGGACATGAAGAAACAGTTTCTTGAAATGGGGGAAGCATGGTGGTGGGAATCAAATCGATTAATACCTATTAATATTTTTCTTAAACAAGAAATGGAAAAGTTTAAGTACGCAATAATGACAATGAACTCAAAGGATGTACGCATTGTATCAGGCCCTTGTGTTAACTTAGGTAATCTAAGTGTAAAGCGTGTAAAGCGTAAGAACGTACAACTAGTAAGAAAAGTTAAATAAACTGAAACCAAACATTATTTGGTCCTACATCATATGTTCGAACAAGTTCGTTTACAGCCTTGTTCACTCCTGAAAAGTCTATATCATGTCCGCTGAGACAACCACCGCCATTAATTCTTTTACTGTATAATAGTATATCTTTTCTACAACCTTCGTATGAATGGTCAGCATCAATAAAAACTAAATCAACTTTTGGTACTTGCTCTGCTACAATAGCACTATCACCGTTTATAGGTATTAGTCTATCGCCGTATTTTTCTGCTACTTCGTTATTATAAAATAATCGTATATCTGTATCAACAGCATATATTTTTAAGTAAGGTATTTTATCTAGCAAGTAAAAAGTTGTGCGTCCATCACGCACTCCTATTTCTGCCATTGACATATACCCGTTGTCATTTATTAAATGCTCAAGGAAATATTTTCTGTTTGGTTTCTTAGTCCACTCTATTGTAGGAGCAACTTTAATCTTGTGTTGCATTAATTTGTTCACACAATAAATTCATATGTACTACTACGCTCATTGCGTATGCAAATGCGTGTGCTTTCTTAAAGTAGTAATCACCGTTTGTTGGCTTTGTCCAAACTTCCTCGAATATGTTTGTCCAACTCTTGTTTGCTAAGTGTCTTTTTGCTGGGCGTATTATTGCCAGTGTAGCCGCCAATTGTTGTACCGAAGTAGGCTTCAATTGTTGTAATAGTTCGTTGTGCCCGCTTAGATGAAATACTTGATCTGAGAAGTCCTTGTGTTCCAGTAGTTGCCATAGTGGAATCCTTTCCATTAGTTCTGTTAAATGTTGTTCGTTATTTACTTGTTTATATATGCTTACGTTTAAGAAGTCTAGTTTAAAGTAGCCGCGTTCGTCTGCGGTTTTATGATCTATTGTGCAAAGATTATCAACAGGATTACAAGGAGCCTCAGTTACATAGACTCCTGTATTGTGTTTCTTATCTTTATCTAGCCTTGCAACTATGTGATTAATTTTATTTAAAATTAATGTTCTGTCTGCAAAGTCTATGTCAATATCTGGCATATTTTATCCGCTAGTTCCTTAAACCATTGTTCGTCATGACCACGAGTTGTTTCAGCTGCTGTTCCAATCCTAATACCGCTTGTCTCTATAAACGAACGTGGATCATTTGGAATACCATTCTTGTTAACTGTAATTCCGTTTTCTTCTAACAAGTCTGCAGCCTCTCTTCCGCTATATTTGCTATCACTCAAGTCTAATAATATTATATGCGAATCTGTGCCATTTGTCAAGCATTTAAATCCTTTGTCTCTAAATACGCTACTCATTGCTTTTGCATTAGCAACTACTTGTCTTGCATATGATTTAAACTCGTGTGTGTTTGCTTCTATAAAACACTGTGCTTTGGCTGCAATAATGTGCATCAATGGGCCGCCTTGTGTGCCTGGGAATATTGCACTGTTAATACGTTTGGTATAGTTTGCATTGTTCCACAGTATAATACCACCACGCGGTCCTCTAAGTGTTTTGTGTGTTGTACTTGTAACAACATCTGCATATGGCAACGGTGATTGATATGCGCCACCAGCAATAAGTCCGCTATAGTGTGCCATATCAACTAACAATAAAGCGCCGTACTTGTCTGCTATCTTTCTAAATATCTCCCAATTGATTTGTCTTGGGTATGCACTTGCACCAGCAACAATCATCTTAGGACGATAGTCTTTTGTCATTTGTTCAATCTCGTCATAGTCCAAATAGCCGTCAGCTTTTACTTTGTAACTACATGCACTATATACTTTACCTGAGATGTTTGGCGGACTACCATGTGACAAATGTCCTCCACTAGCTAAGTCCATACCAAGTATTGTATCACCTGGTTTTAGAAATGCTTGGTACACAGCCGTATTAGCATTAGCACCACTGTGTGGTTGTACATTTGCAAAGTTGCATCTAAACAATGTACATAGTTCATCAACAGCTAGTGCTTCAATTTCATCCATGTGATCACAACCGTTATAGTAACGATTGCCTGGATACCCTTCAGCATACTTGTTTGTAAACACACTACCTGCTAGTTCCATTACACTATTACTTGCAAAGTTTTCGCTTGCAATAAGTTCAACTGTTGTTGCTTGTCTATCTACTTCTCGATCTAAAATTGCGTGAATACGCTTATCCATTTTTATTCCTTATGTTTCAATGTAATTTAAATTAATAACTAATCTAAATCTTGTGTCAGTACATGAAGTGCCAGTATGTTTTGTGTTACATGGAAACTTCACAAGCCTGTTTGCTACACTTTCTACTTTTGTTCCATCTTCAAAAAGTGTATACCCGTCATTAGAGTTGACATAATAAATTGCTGTTGTCATTGCTTCACCTAACGACTCTGGCTCAATATCTATATGTAACCCGTGTTCAATAATTTTGTTAGTAACAAAATTCATATTTGCTTTTGCTTTCATAAATGTCCCTACTCTTAATTTAGTATAGAGATCATTTAGTATTGGCATTGCTTCTGATATAATATTTGGATTGTAATAAAACAAATGGTACATCTGCCAGTTGTACTTATCAGGTACAGTTTCAGTTCCTTGTCTAACAGCATCGCCTACCATCCAAGGAAAGGTGTCACTTGTTAAAGTGGTATGCAATTGTTGCCATTCGGTATGTGGTAAGAAGTTATCTATTATTTTCATCGTATACTACTCTTAGTTGGTGACGGACTTGCAAGTGCTTTTTGTATTGCTTCAACTTCGTCACAAATTATTTCTCCAAACAAGAACGTTTGAAGTTTTCTTAACTTAGCATATTTAGGTTTAATAAGATCATGAAATGTTAATTCAAAAACATCTTCTTCATTTCTCCAACCTAGTATATTATGATATGCATCTTTAGTAACCGCTGTGTCCCCGTGCATTTCTTCTTGAAATCTTTTTATAGATTTTAGATGTTCATCATGCGGTCGTGTTAATAAAATCTTTTTAACTCCTTCTAGCGCACCAATATATTTTCCTTGATACTCTAAGTGTCCTTGTGCAAAACCGTTCATTGGTATAGTTTTTACTATGCTCTTAAAGCTACCTACTTGATGTGTTACACTTCGTATATATTGTTTAAGTTCGTTCTTTTTATCAAATGTTGGAAGCGGTTGTCTTATATCGTATTGTCTATACTTGCCGTTTTTTACGTGCCAGCCTGTTGAAAACATACCATAGTTTGCAAGTAAGTTAGCACACAAGTAAGTTCCTGCTTTTGGTTGACTTATAATAAATGCACATTTACGATCTATTTGTTTTTTTAGACGTTTTTGTTTTTTCAACAAGTGTGCTGTCTTTGGTGATATCATAAGTTAGATTCTTTTGCTACTTCTTTTACTAGCTCTACATCATTAGGAGTACGCTTAAATCTCATTGCCCAGTGTGAAGGATCCATGATGTGAAATATTATGTTAAGTTGTTCGTCGCTAAACTTACTTAGCATTTCTTTTCCGCTCTTACAGTTAAGCACAATCCACGGACTTATCTTGCCATCTTTAATATGCCAAGCCGCACGATTCAAACTTACGTAATGAAAGTAATGATTCCATACACTATTATTTTCTTCTGCCCATTCCATCATAGTCATTACACTACGTTCTAATGCTGTTTCAACTCCTTCTTTCCTAATAAGACTAACAGCATATTTTTCATACATTTCTTCTCTACACCAATGATCTAATTTAACTCCACTAGTAACAACATAGTCAATATACTTCTCAGGATACAATGGCTTCACGTTGCTAACAAAACTACCAAACTTTACAAATGCATTATAGTATGGTGACTTACAAAACTCTTCATAAGTTTTATCCTTACGTGCGCCTGCACTTAATTTATAGAACTGATTAAACGCATAGTAACCAAGTGCTACACGTTTTTCGTTCTTTTGTAATGCTCTACGTTTTTGCTCACACATATGCACCATAAGAGTTTTTTCTCTAGTGTATCCTGTGCCACAGTAGTTACATACATAAGGCTTATTAGAGTTTGATTTCGATGTCATGTTCTTTAGCCAATTGTTTGAGTTCTTTTTTTGTAGAGAGGTTAGCAAGGAGCTCAATTTCATCTTCCTTCATGTTTGGATATATTTTTTGTAATAACTTAATGCCGTTGCCATTACCGCCTGCTTTCTTTTTGAAACCAATCCACTGATGAAACTCAATCTTTTTAGTGTTGCCTGCTTGACAGATTAGTTGCCATTGTAGTTTAGGATGTTTCATTCCTAACTCGTTCCAGTTCTTGTTGTAGTATTCGTTAGTTTTAAAAATAGCAAGTTCTTGCTTTTCTCTACTACCCTTAACACTACTTACGTATCGATTTAATAACCAGAAGCCGACAGCCTTACGTTCTTCATCATTAAGTTCATCCCATACGTTTTTAGCACCCATGTCAATAGCTGCTAATACATCTTTTATTGGGAGTTTTTGTTGTGCCATGTTTCTACGTCCTCCGGTGAATTAATCTCTGTACCATTATAGTTTACACTCAAACAACCAATTTGCCAACCGTTTTTTAACCAACGTAACTGTTCAAGTTTCTCAATTCGCTCTTCTTCATATTCTGCAAGTGTTGAGTACATTTCTAATGCATTACGTCTATATCCGTATACACCTAAATGCCAATCACCGTAGCCAGTAATGCCTCTACCAAACCACAGAGCTTGGTCGCCTGCTTTTATCATTTTAACTGTATTAGGATCTTCTTGCATACAAGGAGGCATCTTTGTAAACACTGTTGTTACAGGATAGTGTTGTAGATGCCATTGTACTTGCTGTATCATAGCAACGTCTACATCAGGCATATCACCTTGTACATTAATAATATTGTCGTAATGGCCAAGGTACTTAATAAAGTTTGAATCAGTAATTGCGGCTGCACATCTTTCTGTACCGTTAGCATATTCTTTTTCTTGATCAATCCAACACTGTCTAGGGCCAAACAAATTAAAGATACGCATGTCATCGGTAAGCACGTATGTTGGTATCTTAGACGCAATACAAGCGTCATACACACGTTTTATCATAGGAACGCCATCTAACATAGCCAATGGCTTTCCAGGCATGCGTGTGCTGTTATATCTAGCGGGTATAAGAATAACGGACGATGTCATCTACAACCTCCTCAAAGTCTTCTAAGCGTAGCATGTTAGGGCCGTCGCTTGGTGCTACATCAGGATTAGGATGGACTTCCAAGAAAAAACTCTTAACCCCAAGAGCACTCCCAGCACGAGCCAACCCAGGCACGTAGTCACGATTGCCGCCTGAGCTATTCCCCTGTCCTCCGGGTTTTTGTGCAGAGTGCGTACAGTCAAATACAACATCAGATTTAAAATTGTCAAGCATATACATAATACCAGTATAGTCAACGACAAGAGTGTTATAGCCAAAACTAGTTCCCCTTTCAGTTATCCAGACGTCTTTAGCGCCTTCTGTTTTACTTAGCACACCTTTCATATCCCAAGGTGCTAAGAATTGTCCTTTTTTAATGTTAACAATTTTATCTGTAGCACAAGCTGCTTTAATCAAATCAGTCTGTCTACACAAGAATGCAGGTATCTGATATACATCTACAGCATCTTTAAATTCTCTTTCAATACGTGCAACTTGTACATAGTCGTGTACATCAGTTAATGTCTTTATACCTAGTTCTACTTTAAGTGCTAGGAAGTCTAGTAGCGTTGTTTCTAATCCTAGACCACGAATACCACTTTCGCTTGAGCGATTGGCTTTGTCGTAACTTGCTTTGAATATGTATTCAATACCATGCTTGTCGCATACACGTTTACACTCTCGAGCAATCTCTAAACTTTGTGGCAACGATTCATGTTGACAAGGTCCTGCAATTATTCTCACTTACAACACTCCTTACAATTACAATCACGTATAATGAAATGTACTAGTGCCATTGTAAACCACATCCAAGTCATTTCGCCAATGCCTAATAATGTATTATTATGTGTCGGCATTTCGTG
>Ga0181380_1001183_pt1 | contig 11543 bp, 10 predicted proteins | sample 3SPOviralmetaG_FD_130116 | JGI IMG/M metagenome (GOLD analysis project Ga0181380, IMG submission 130116) | Marine viral communities from the oligotrophic San Pedro Time Series (SPOT) site, San Pedro Channel, CA, USA - 3 SPOT_SRF_2009-08-19 | ecosystem: Environmental > Aquatic > Marine > Strait... | reverse complement strand
CTAACCCGTGTAGTGAGATCATACTTAGACCGAATCAGTTTTGCAATCTCACTGAAGTTGTGGTACGTGCGACAGACAGCATGGAAGATCTTGAGCGTAAAGTTAGGCTGGCTACGATTCTGGGAACCATACAATCTACCTACACCAAGTTTCCATACTTGCGTAAGGTGTGGAACAAGAACACAGAAGAAGAGCGTCTGCTGGGTGTGTCACTTACAGGGATAATGGATAATTCCTTGATGACTATTAAAAATAAAGGCTTGGAGAAGACTCTTGAACATCTTCGTGGGGTTTGTGTTTCTACTAATGCTGAATGGGCTGACCGTCTTGGTATACCTGTTGCTGCTGCAATTACATGCGTCAAGCCTTCGGGCACGGTATCGCAATTGGTGGATAGTGCCAGTGGCATACATGCTCGCCATAGTCCCTATTATATCCGTACTGTGCGTGGTGATAATAAAGATCCCCTAACGCAGTTCATGTCTGATCAAGGTATTCCTAATGAGCCTTGTGTCATGAAGCCAGATCAAACAACAGTATTTAGTTTCCCTGTGAAGTCTCCGACTAAGGCAGTGGTTACTGAAGATATGACAGCCATTGAACAACTTGAGACTTGGCTGATGTATCAACGACATTGGTGTGAGCATAAACCCTCAGTAACAATCAATGTACGTAAGGATGAGTGGTTTGAAGTAGGTGCCTTTGTGTACAAATACTTCGACGAGATGTCGGGCGTATCTTTCTTGCCCTACAACGAGCACACTTATCAACAAGCACCTTATCAAGAAGTAGATAAGGATCAGTATAAAGACTTGCTTTCTGCTATGCCATCTGCTATTGCTTGGAGTGAGCTGGCTAACTACGAGAAGGAAGATAACACAGTCTCAATGCAGACAATGGCCTGTACAGGTGATGTCTGTGAGATGGTAGACATAACATAAGGAGATAGATATGTTTGAAGTAATGACGTTCTTAGCAGGTGCTGTGATTGTAGCAGACCTTGTTATTCCAGTGGCATTAGAAACAATTTCAGGGTTGTTCTAATGTATGTTCTAGTGCTCATAATGTTCTTTGAAGATAGGTATAAGATCCAAGGTCATCATACATTCTTTCCAAGTCAGGTTGCTTGCCATGAGTTTGCAGCCCCACTTAAAAAAAGACTTATGGACACTAGACCTTCACCTAACTCTGATGTAAAATACTATTGTTTTGAAGTTCCAAAAGAGGTTTAAATGAAATACGACCCAGTAAACAGCCCAGCACATTACAAGTTAAGTGGTGGTATAGAGTGTATTGATTATATCAAACAGGTGCTAACCCTTGATCAGTTCATTGGTTACTGCCACGGTAATATGATCAAGTATCAACACAGGTATATGTACAAGGGTAATCCTGTTCAGGATATGGAGAAAGCAGAGTGGTATTTAAACAAGATGTTAGAGGCAATGGAGGAGAAGCATAAATGAAACCATACGAAGAAGGTATAAAGGCTTTTAGGGAAGGCAACTTAGGTAACCCTCACAAGCCAAGTACCAAGCAGGGCAGGGAGTGGGAGATGGGCTTTAACAAAGCCTACTTCCGTAACTTAGAAAGAGTTAAGCTTAATGAGCAAAAACAAAAAGAGTCTTGAAGAAGAGGCCAAAAGTTACAGGCAGAAAAAAATAAAGCCACCGCTTAAAAACAAAGCACTTACTTCTCGTAGGTACTTAGCTGGTCAAGCGATGGCTGCACTGTTATCAAGATCTCCTGGGCATGTTCATAGGGGAGATATAAAGCGTGAGTCATATGATTGGGCTGACTTCATGTTAGAGGACGATGATGAACAATAAAAAGGGGGGCTTCAAGTGGCCCCCCTAAGTTTATTCTGTTTGCTTTTTAAAGATACGTAAGCTACGTAAGGACTCCTCAGTTTCTAGATACCGTTCAAGTATGAAGAGTTCGTTCGGCTCTAAGTCTTCTAGGTCTTCCAAGTTTAATTCTTTTAGACCTTTTTGAACAGCTGACTTAGGAAACTTGCTAGTTATGTCGTACTGTAGCGCAGTTACATCTTCAGGTCCAGAGTATTGCATACGCAAGAAAGTCTTAGCTAAATCCTTTGCTCTGGGTACAACATCACCCTTCCAGTGCTGTAGCTTTTCTTCTTGAGTTAGCTTATCAAACCAACTAGATTCTAGCAGCAAGCTTGACTCTGACTCTATTATATCAAAGAAGATTCCGCTCAGAGTATTACCAGCTTGAGGCGCTTGATCTTTAACTTTCTTACTGGCTCCAATCATACTATCAAGTTTATAGTCTGGTATACCTACTCTATTCATAACACGTTGAGTATCAGTAAGCCTAATGTTTCTAATACCTAACATCTTAGTAGATTGTATATCGACTGTACCACCTGCAGCAGTCTGTCTAGCTTCGGCTAAAGGTTCTCCAATAAACAAGGGTATGATATTGTCTATGTAACGAAAGGCATTATTTACTAGCTTGTTGTTTTGTTTTCTATCTATAGGTGCAGCATCTTCACCTCTAGCAAGACCAGCGACAATGTTCAAAGGTTCTGCAGCCCTGAATATAGGATTTACAAACTGATTAGCTAAGGTGTTGCCAGCTATATTTAAAGCACCAGCAACATCACGTCTTTCGGGGTCAACCATAAGCGTAATAGATTCTAGTGTATCTCTTTGAGTTTTATCTAAGTTCCTTAATAAACCACTTAAGCCAAAGTCTGCACTAAATTGCTTAAAAGCTTCCATAGCTTGTTGCTTTTCACCCATCCGCATCAACGCCCAGATTCTACCCCCAGCTCTGTATGCAGATATAGGAAAGTCAAACTGTTGGTTTATAACTTCTCCACCTGCAGTAGCTGTTGCATATAAAGGTAAACCTTTTTTAACGTTATCAATTTCTTCATTAGATACTACCCAAAGAGCACCAGCAGATACCGTAGTTCTAGCAAATGCTTCCTTCATAGTCATGTTGTCGTAGAAACCCATACTCTTTGCAATCATGTTTACTCCAGGAGCATTCTTTCCTGTGAATGCTACTGTGGCATTAAAGAATCTACCAAAGGGAACTGCCATACCTATAACAGGAAGCTTCCTAGCGTTTTCTATACCCCCTGCAATTGTACCTACTAAGCCTTCACCCTTATAAGATTTAGAAAAGATTGCCTCCAAGGTATCATCAACAGCATTAGCTTCTATAGTACGATACTCCTTACTCCCCATATATTTTTGAAGAGACATATCGCCTATGTTTTCAGATCTATAAAATTCGTTCCAGCCTTTACCTGTAGCAGCTCTAAGCTTCTTATCCATCTGAAATAAAAATTCTTGCGACTTAGTAAATCCATCCTGTGCTTGTACTAAGGTAAGCTTCTGCACCATATCAATATAGTTATCTGTTCTTAACCCCACTAATTTCATACGTGGGCTAAACTTACCGCCTGTTAGCAGTGTATTGGTACCCTCTACACCACCAGGAAGTACACTGTTTAATTTTTGAAGTGCTTCAGAGTTTCTTTGTAATGCAGATTCAAAAGCTGTATAGGTCATGTCAGGATCAAGTAGGAACTTGACTCGTTGCATATTAGATTCCATAAGAATCTTAGCTAACCTCTGAGTTTCAGCACCCTTTTCTACCTGACCAGCTAACTTTTGTAGTGTGCCATATCCAGCATTTACTAATGCTATAGACATATCAGTAGCACTTTGCAGGGTAGCATTAGTGCCCCAACCAACTACATTAAGTGCACTTGTAGAAGGATGAGCAACAAGTAATCTAATTAAACGGTCTTGGTTTTTCTGGAAAGCTTCTAAGGTCATTCCAGTTAAGGTTGGGTCAAAATCTTTAGCAGCCTTAGGTTCAGTACCCTTTAGGATAGACAGTCGTAACTTCTTAGTAGTAACTTTACCTTTCCTGCTACGATAGACTACTGTTGCCAGATCTCCATCTATCTCCTTTACTTCACCAATTCTTTTTGTACCTACTGAAGACACCCTGTCGCCAACTTCTATTGTCTTAACAGCTATATCACCACGAATAAATCCGGCATCTAAGGCAGACTCATATAGACCCTTTAGTTCCATGTCAGTAATAGAAAGACCTAGCTGTTTAGCTGACTGACCCATGAGACCAAGAGTCGAACCAGCCTCAGACATTTTGTATGACAGTATGTCACCTATATCTCTACCAGTAACTTGAGATCTTGGGATGATGTTGCCATCATTGTCACGTACTTTAATTTTATTACCAGTAGCCTTTTCAATAGATTTTATAAATCCTTGAGCTTCCTTGTCGCTAACATCGGCAATAATATCAGCCATCCAGTTGGTAAACTTATCATCCTCAAAACGTTTAGCCCAAACAAACCCTCTTTCAAAGGCAGTCTGAGTCATACCTTTAAAGATAACTTCATCACCTTCGTTATGCCCCAGTATAAGAACTTTAAAGAAGTCGTGACTAAAGTCTTTGCTACCTTTAGATAACTCTGCTCCACCTTCTAGTTTTGTCTTCCAATCCCTACCAATTTCTACTTTGTCTTGCTTCACATATTTATCTATAGCTTGAGAAGCTTCTGACAAAAAGCCTGTAGCATCTGGTGTAGGTAGTTCTATTGTAGGTACTGCTGTATCTGACATACCACGTCTTGCAATCAAGCCAGCTTGAACACCACCCATAATAATACCACCAGCAGCAGCTATGCCCACAGCTAGGTAGTTAATATCTTCCTGTGCATCCACATTTACTAGACCATCTTGATACAAGTACTCCATACCTGTACCTATTGTAGCATCTATAAAAGTAGTAATACCTATCTCTTTAATAGCTTTATAAGTAGCTAGACGTTGAGTAGCAGTCTTACCTAAAGTCTGCTGTACATAAGAACCTATCTTAGCCTTAGTAGCTGTACGTGAAGCTTGTACTCCATCCGCAAACAACTTGGTACCAACTTTTTCAGCTGTCTTTTTTGTACCCTCTTTTTGCATAGACTGCAGAGCAGCCTTCTTTGCAACTGATGTACCTACACGAATAGAACCATTAGCTGCAGCCTTACCTATAAATCCCCCAAGAAGGTTTGCTGGATCAAGTAAAACACTTCTAGTGAAGTCCATTACACCTTCAGCTTTTTCACCTACTGTTGTTTCTTTACTAAAGATGCCGGCCATGTTTTCATACAACTTATATGCAGCAGCAGCTCTAGTCTTCTTAGCTTCATCATCTTGTATGTCGTTGATGTAGTCTATCTCAGCTAGACCACGGACAGTATTACCTGACACAACACCACGACGATTGTTTAAGAAGCTGTCGATAACATCTTCTCTAGATTTACCATCTACTTCTTCATCACCAAACCTATCACGCATATAGCCTTCAGCTATGGAGTAGGCATAGTCATTTTCTGCTAGATCATTTTGAGTGTATGTACCAGCCTCAGGTAATGCAGGTTCAACCTTCTCAGGTTCAACTAAAACATTTGGATCAGTTAGAATAAAACCTTCTGGTACATCGACATTTGTAGGCTTATTTAAAATAAACCCCTCAGGTATGTTAGTCATCTTTACCCCTTATAGGTTTACAATATTTCCCTGTGGATCTTTCCAATTGGTACCATCCCAAGTTATTACTACACCAGTATCAGGGTTAGTAGCTGTAGCACCCACTGGAATACTACTAGGCTCAGGCTCAGTATTTAAATTGCTTGTACTTAAATTCCTTAACTGTGGTGGTAGATAGGGGTTTTTATCATAATTTTCAAACTTACTAGGAAACATCTCAAGAAGATTCTCTTGGAACTTCGCAGGTGTCATAAATTCATCCATAAGAAATTGTGCAGCTCTGTCAGCCTGATCACCGCCACTTTGTACTTGATCTAAAAGACTTTGTATTCGGCTAAGTTCTGTTATTTTATTAGGGTCATTAAGAATCTCATTAACATAAGCCTTAGCTAAAGGTATTGTACTCTGCACAACAATCTCTGCCATAGCTTTCTGACGTTTTTCTTGAGGGTCAAAAGCAGTTAAGACACCAGGTTTTGGAGTCACTGTAAAGGTACGACCTGGAGTTGTAGTAATCTTAGATAATTCTTGAGCCATCCTGTAGAACTCTTTTTCATCCGTAAAATCTTTACCAGTAATCTGACTAATATAATCCATCTTATCCTGAACAGGAGCTTTTGCTTGGGTTATAATCATCATAGAACGTATCTGAGATAAAGGCACAGATCGCCCATCTTTTTCTAACGTCCTTTGAAATTTTAATATGTCTTGAGCAGCAAAGGGATCTTGTATAGCACTGTTAAGAAATGATAGTGCTTCTTCATCATCAATATCTGCATCATCTACCATTTTTTGTAGGTCTAAAGAAGCTTGAGCTGCCTCTAAGTAAGCATCACTACTCTTATAAGCAGTTTGTTTTTCAAGCTTATTGAGGTAGATTTGAAAGAGGCTTTGCTCACGAGCTTGAGCTAGTTCTTCTTCCCTATCCTTCCTAGCTTGTACCTTATCCATGCCACTTAAGGCTCCTGCAAAACTAAATGCCATGTATTATCTCCTTGCCATTAAACCTTGGGGAGCTTCTGGCATAGGTTCTTCAGGAGCTTCTTGAGGTTCTTGTTCTTCAACTTCTTCTTGAGTATCTTTCTGAGGTACTTCTAAGGCTGGTTCACCTGTTTCTTCACGTAGCTTCTCAAGCATTTTTACAGCTTTTCCACGTTCTCTGTTATAAGACAGAGCTACTTTTTCTTCCTTGTCCTCAAAGCCCTCATCAAACTCTACATCAGCTTCTAGTGCTAAGCCTTTTATGTACTCATGTAAGACTGGTGCAATAGCAAGACTTACATCAATACTATGTAACCCCTCCATTACAGCACTGCGTAGTACACCTTGCACTAAAGCTGTTAAAGTTAGACCCATTTCAAGGAAGTGAAAGGCGTCTTCTAAAGCTTCAACATTAGTAATGTTTTCGATGTGCATATCTAATGCATCAATAGGATCAACTATTTGTGGGGGTCTTTCAAAAGGTCTAGACTTAGGTTCAGAAGTAAGTGATTGACCTGGAATAGGTGCTGCAAATATAACGCTCATTATTGTCCTCCAGGAAGATAAGTATTAGCCCTAGTCAACCTACTTTTCATCATAGGTTTTCCTGGCCTTAGATATTGTTCAGAAAATATACGTGTTGAATCTTCAACAGTTTCAGCTTCTTGTAAATCTTCTAAGAACCTACCTTCATTAGTGTTTTGAACTTCGTGGATAAAGAATCCGAAGTTAGCTTCGTAGGTATTCGTGTCTAAGTTATTTTCTTTAGCCCAAGACTCAAATGCTTTTCTTCGGGGTCCAGTCCATTGAGCAAAACCAAGACCACCTTTAGATCCAGGGACAACAGGTTTTAGTTCTTGCATGAATTTAAATCCACCTGTCTCATGATCAAAGTTACCTGCAATACCTGCAGCTTGAACATCCGTTAGACCTAAAGCATCTGATATATCTCCCACAAGTCTTTGTCCTACATTCTCTCCACTAGCTTGTTTAGCCATTAAGCTTTCTGTAGGACTCTTAGATAGCAACCCTTTTTCAGCATTGATCTTAGAGATCATTGACTCTCTCGCTGAAGAGTAGTTATTAGTATACTCTCTGTATTTTTTAAACCTATTAGCTAACTCAGGAGCTGGATCTAAACCCTCACCAGGATCTAAACTAGCTGTCGTTTCAACTAACTTTCGTCTAGACATCATTCCAGCTTGCTGTATAGAAGCTTTACGTTCTAAGCTTGCAGCTTCTTTTTCAGCCTCTTTTGAATAATTATCATAACCTGTTTTATAGTTTGCTCTCGTTACCATGTCTACGTTTTCCTATTAAAGTTTAAAGTCTTTTCCAAATAAAAACCTAAAAAACATTTCAGATTTAGCTTGGTCTTCTCCATAACCAATTTTTTCCCTAAGGGCCTCTAAGCTTTGCTCACCTAATAACATTTGCATTGCACGATCTTTAGCATCTTCAACAGACTTATAGTTCATATCCATAAGATCTCGTTCTGTCTGCCAAACTTTATCCATATTAGCAGCTGTCAGCTCATTCATAGCAGAGGCAAAATCTGAATTACTTTGGTTCTGTGCAGCAGTATTTAACGTTGCAATATTCTGCCTCCACTGAGCATTAGCTTGAGCTACCACTAAACTATTCGAGGCATTAAAAGTATCTCTTTGCTGTTGTAAGTTAGAGTTAAATTGACGAATAGAGTTTATTGAGTTTACATTAAATTGTTCAGTAGCATTTCTTTGTGACGAATTAAACTGAGAGGTTTGTGAAGCTAGTGAAGAAAAGAACTGTTTAGTTTGATTTTCACTTGTAGCATTAAACTGCGCTGCAGCATTCTCAGCAGCTTGATCTGTAAACAAAGCTTGAATGTTTTGCTGCGCTTTAAACATAGTTGTTTGCTGCGCTCTGTCTAAGTTAGACATATCCATAGCTAAAAAATTCTGAGCGTTTTGTACAGCAGCTTGTTGTCTGTTGTTAAGGTTAGCCATATCCATGTTGGCAATTGCTGCAGCTTCAGCCATAACTCCAGCTTGACGATTGCTCAGGTTTGCCAAGTTCATGGTATTAGCAGCACGAGAGTTTTCTAAAGCAATGTTTTGCTCTGCTGTAAAGTTCATATTAGCTATGTCGTTAATACGTGCAGAGTTCATAACACGGGCTTGGAAAGCTTGATCAAACTCTTGACCAATAAACTGAGCACGTTGTTGTGCTGCAAGCATAGCACGTTGTTGACGGTTTGACAAGTTCTGTTGTTCAAATTGTGACTGAGTTTGAGCATCTGCCATAGCTACTGGTAGTGCTGACTCCATAGCTGACTGAACAAGTGCTTGACCTGCCATAGAGGAAGCACCTAAGCCTCTAGCAGCCATTTGCCCCATAGCAGACCTCATGGCGCCAGCAGCCCAAGCAGGTGTTTCACCGCCTTCAAACTGCTGCATAAGGCCTTCTAGTTGGCCTTGTACAGTAGCCTTTTTACTTGGGCTTGCGCTTGCCGCTTCAATTTGTTCTGCAAACTTAGCAGCCTTCTCAGCGTCTGCTACACCACTTATAAGTTCTCCATCCTGTATCTCTCTAGTTACAGGATTTTCCATCATTGTAGCTTCACCTTGAGCCGCATTGATATTTAAGCTAGAACTACCTTGTGCTGCATCAACTTGAGCATCCTCAGATAACTCTCCTTGAACACCATCCATACGTTGTGTATAGTTTTGTACAAAAGGACTTATGCTACCTGCTTGATAAGTTGAAGCCGGTACGTAAGTTGGTGTCTGTGCTGTATAAGTTCTACCAACAGTTGCCGCACGAGTTGTAGGTGCTTGACCATATACTTGACCTGCTGTTGGAGATACAAATTGATTTCTTTCAGGTGTCATATAAGACACTTGAGATTGCATAGGTTGCATAGTTTGTTTCAAGGTATTTTGAAACATAGGCAAGGTGTTGCCTTCATAAGTATAACCACCCTTTTTAAAACCCCTTGCCATGCCACCTTGAGACATAGCTGTACGATACATACCTAAACGAGCACCAACTGCAGGATTAGATTTTGCAAAATCATTTAAGCCAGCTTCTGTTTTTGGCCCTTTATAACCAAGAAATTTTGTGGCTAGTTGATATTGTGCATCTACGTCACCACCTTCAGCATAGCCCACAGATCCACCTTCTGCCATTGCAGTAAATCCTGGGGGTACATAAGTTACAGGTCTTCCATCTACAATTGTTACAGGTATCTGTTGACCCAAATCATTTTTATACATAGCTATACTGCTCGTTCCTGCTGGTGAGACTGAAGGTAGCTCTACCGTTTGGGGTATTGTACCTTGAATATAATTAGGAGAATAAACTTCGGAGGTAAGATTAGCTGAGTCAGAAGCAACACTTGTAGGACCTACCATTGGTGCTGCTTTACCTACTTCAAAACCAGGGGGGTTATATACAGAAGCACCTTCACCAGTAAAAGCTGAAGTATAATCTGCAGAACCCCTTGAATCTATACGACCTTGAGCTGCCCCTTGAGCTGCCTCTATACGAGCTTTTTTAGCTGCGGCCTCTTGCTCTAACCTAATTCTTTCAGCCTCTTCAGCTTCAAGTCGTAATCTTTCTTCTTCTGCTAAACGAGTTTTTTCAGCCTCTTCTTCAGCCAACCTAATGCGTTCAAGCTCAGCTTCTTCTTCTAGCCTAATTCGTTCAGCTTCATCTTGAGCATCTTGTTCAGCCTTAAGGCGAAGCCTTGTAGCTTCAGCCTGAGCTGCTGCTAACTCTTCTTCTAGTCTAGCCTGTTCAGCTTCTGCTGCTTCTTTAGCGGCTTTAGCGGCTTTTTCTTCTTTAAGTTTTTTAGCCTTTGCTGCCGCTGCTGCAGCTGCCTCTTCTGCAGCTTTTTCAGCCGCTGCTGCTTGAGCTGCTAAATTATCATTATAAATTTTCATCTCAGAATCATAAGCTTGCTGACCTTTTAGGTAGTCTGCAAAACTTACTGAATCTTTACCTGCTTCATCTAAATAAGAACTAAAAGTATCGTATTTCTTTTTACGTGCTTTCCACTCTGTGTGGGGTTTATTAAGATCTGCACCAAAAGCTTTACCGTAAGGGTGCAATAAACTTTTTTGTATCTTACCTTTATCGTTACGAATATCACGAAACTCAGTTAATTTTTTTTCACCAGTAATTGTATTCTTCCAGTGAGCAGCTTGCATATATGGTTTATTTGGGTTGTAACGGTTTTCAAACCAAGTCCACCTTCCTGGGTCTTTTGTTAGAGCTTCCCAATCAGTATCTGGTGCCGCAGCTTGAGCAGCAGAGCTTGAACTATTACCAGAACTTCTATTAGAACTAGAACCACTTCTTCCACTATTACTAGAAGAATTATTAGCTGCATTTTTAGCTGCATTAGCAGCGTATGTACCATCTTCTCTTTGTTGTTTTTGTTCTGCAGAAGAAGGCATACTGTACGTGCCGTCTTTATTTTTATTCATACTGTATGCCATAAAAAGTCCTTTATCCGTTCACTACTTCGTTAAGACCCCAGATCATTACACCTGTGCCGCCTAAGAATAATATCACACCTATTGTTAATGATATACCCCAAAACAACTTGTCTCTTGCTTTAGCTTGCGCCTCTAGTGCTTCTTTCTGTCTAACCCTAGCTGCAGCTTGTTCTTTAACTACTAAGTCCCACATTCCTGGTGGTCCATATAGTCTACATACTTCACGTAGTTCGTTCTGTGCTTCTTTGTGTTTCATTTTGGCTTGTGCAATTGCAAAGCCTTCTTCTTCAGATGAGGTAAGCCTACCTAGTGGACCTTTGTGCCTACCTTGTTCAGCTAAACCTATGTCAGCTTCTAGTTTAGCAAGCTTACCAAAGTGAGGCAGTAAGTCTGCTACATCACCACCAGCTTTAACTGCAGAACTAACTGCACCAGCTATCTTAGTAACTGCACCTGCTAAAGCTAATACTTCTATCATTATGGCAAACCTTTTTATTCATTTCTGTCTGCCATCTTTTCTACTGAT
>Ga0181380_1001182_pt1 | contig 11548 bp, 10 predicted proteins | sample 3SPOviralmetaG_FD_130116 | JGI IMG/M metagenome (GOLD analysis project Ga0181380, IMG submission 130116) | Marine viral communities from the oligotrophic San Pedro Time Series (SPOT) site, San Pedro Channel, CA, USA - 3 SPOT_SRF_2009-08-19 | ecosystem: Environmental > Aquatic > Marine > Strait... | reverse complement strand
TTTTTTTAAAGGATCTGTTGCTCCTTCATATTGTTTAAGGCTTTCATGAAGATTTTGCATGAAACGGCGAAAGTGAAGTCTAATTTTTTTTTCATGATTTATTTCCTCAAACAACATATCCATGAGAAATGTCTTTCCACGTCCAACATCTCCATGAATATAAATTCTTTGAGGCTTTGACTTAGAAAATAACTGAAGAATTCTTTTTTTCTTATTAATTTCTTGAAGAGAAATATCCAGACGCTCAGCTAGTTTTAGCTGAGCGTCATCTAAAGATATTTCTTGGCTTGAGACCGCTTTTAAATAGTTTTCTTTTAAAGCTATTTTATTTCCTCATGGACAGTAATTTCTGGTGCTCCAGCAAGAAACGGTGCAAGTGCTCCACCCAGCGTTTTAAAGTGTTCAGTTTGGGAATGACTAGCATGACTTTCAGCATCCTTGTATATCTCTATCATTTGATAAGTTTGAGGGTTATCTGTTTTTAATAGACCATAGTAGAAAACACCAGGTTCATTTGCGTTTGTTGCTTCTACAAGTTTCAGCATATTTTCTTCGAAGTCTTTTTCACTACCTTCTTTTATATTTAATTTAACAAGTACTCCTATCATGTTTTCTCCTATAATAAATGTTGTTTAAAAATTTAGTATATAAGGCTAAATCATATTGGGAGAAAAGAAAATGATTAAGATTTGGGGAACCGAAGCTTCAAGAGCAATGAGGCCAATTTGGACCGCAGAAGAAATGGGCATAGATTATGAGCTCGAAATGATGCCTTTTCCGCCAAGGATGTTCATGAAAGAGTATTTGGATATCAACATGCTAGGAACAATTCCTTATTTGATAGACGGTGATGTGAAAATGACTGAATCTGTTGCGATGTCTCAATATTTAGTTGAGAAATATGGACCGACCGACTTGAGAGTTATGCCTGATGAGCCTGACTATCCAGCTTATTTAAATTGGCTTTTCCACTCTGATGCAACTTTAACTTTTCCTCAGACGGTTGTTCTTAGATACAAACTTCAAGAGCCAGGCGTTGCGGACGCTGCTGTAGAAGGTTATAGCAGATGGTTTGTCTCAAGGTGCAAATTGTTAGAGACAACTTTAAATGACAGAGAATATTTATGTTCAAATCGTTTTACGATTGCAGACATCTGCGTGAGTTATGCTTTTGTTGTCGCTGAATCACTAGGGATAGATCAAGCATTCAAACCTAATATTAAGAGATACACGGACATGCTTTTTGAAAGAGAGGCCTTTAAAAGATCTAAGTCTTATAAGTATGAAGAAAAATAATTTAATTTTTAAATTTAGGAGATAAATATGATTACCCTTAAAGATGCACAAAAAATAGTAGAAGGTTGTTTAAAAAAAGCCAGAGAAGAGAATATGAATCCTGTAACAATTGCAGTTCTTGATACTAGAGGAGTATTAGTGAGTTCGGCAATGGAAGATAATTCTTCTCTTATTAGGCCTGATATAGCATTTGCCAAAGCATGGGGCTGCGTTGGAATTGGTTTTTCTAGCAGGGCGATAAGAGATCTCTATGGCGCTCAACCTGAACAAACTCATTTTTTCAATGCAGCCAGAGCTATATCTGGTAATAAAATAGCACCATCTCCTGGAGGGATAATGATCAAGAAAGGAGATGATGTAATCGGCTCGGTTGGGGTTTCAGGAGATTTGCCCGATCGTGATGAGATTTGTGCAATAGCAGGAGTAGAAGCTGCAGGATTGACTTTTCAAATTTAATGAAATTAATTCTTAATTTTTAGGCGGCAGGGGAATTAAAACCGATGTATTTTTTATGTATTGTTTGTATTCCTCATTATCTCCCCATTTCTTCTTTCCTCTAAGTTCTAGTAATCTCACTCCGCTTATTTGAGTTAAAAGGATGATAATAAAGATAGGAGAGATGAGCGTTATAAATTGCCAGCCCTGAAGAACTGGTAAAGCTATTACCGTAATCCCAATCCACAAAAGAATTTCACCAAAGTAATTCGGATGCCTAGACCAGGACCAAATTCCTGTTGTAATAAATTTATCTTTATTTTCTGGATTAGATCTGAATTTAGATTTTTGATTATCTGCAATAACTTCTATAGAGAAACCCAAAATCCAAATCAAGGCACCCAATACCAAGAAGATATCCGCCTCAATCTTATTTTGCGAGGTCATTGCAGCAAGTCCAGCTGCCAAAGATAAAAATACCCACATTCCTTGAATATTCCAAGTCATTAAAAACCACCAAAACTTGGTTTTCATAATGTCAAATCTTCCGTCGCCTCCATCTTTTCTTACTCGAAAAAACAAAAAAGAACCAAGTCTAGTAGCCCAGACAACGACTAACAATGTGATTACGATATCCCTTAAATATATTTCGGGGATTGCCATTAGCGTAAAAAGAGAAGCCGACATAAAAGTGAGTGATCCTGTTAAATCAAAAAAATGTTCTGTTTTGTTAATGAAAGATGGAACAAAAACAAGCCATTGAATGACAAAAATGAGAAATACTACAAATCCAAAAAGTGGTATGTTTGATATCGAAACACTCCCTTGATTGGCGGCAAAAGCGATTAGTATTGAAAGCAATATGACAATGAAAGATGCAGGAATAGTAGTCTTGTTAGGCATTAATAAATTTTAATACAAAAATCTTGATTTGAATTGAAATTTAGAAGATATTAATCATTAGAAACAAAGAGGTATAAAAATGATGAATTCAAGAATTTGTGAAATGTTAGACATAGAGTTTCCTCTTGTGGCATTTACACATTGTAGAGATGTTGTGGTAGCAGTTTCCAAAGCAGGAGGTTGTGGAGTCTTAGGTGCAGTTGGCATGTCTCCAGAACAATTGGAAAAAGAATTGAAGTGGATTGACGAGCATATTGATGGAAAACCATATGGAGTAGATGTATTGATTCCAAACAAAATGGTTGGAAAAGATGAAAAATTTGATGCTGACAAGCTTGCAAAGATGATTCCTCAAGAATATGCAGATTTCCGAACAGATGTTTTAGAAAATCATGGAATTGATGCTCCAGAATTAAGAGAAATAGATACTGGCGGATCAGGCTTTGCTCAAAACACACAATCTGATGGAGCTAAAGCACTTTTAGATGTTGCCTTTAAACACCCAATAAAAATCATTGCTAATGCACTAGGCGTCCCGCCAGACTGGATGATTCAAATGGGCAAGGATAATGACTGCAAAGTTGCTGCATTATTAGGGACCGCAGAACATGCGATTAACCAAGTTAAAGCAGGAGTTGATATTTTAGTTGTTTCTGGAACCGAAGCAGGTGGACACTGTGGAAGTGTCTCCACCATGGTTTTAATTCCAGAGGTTCACCAAGCTATTCAACCTTACGGCGATGTCCCTATTTTAGCTGCTGGTGGAATTGTAACTGGTAAGCAAATGGCGGCAGCCATGGCGATGGGAGCTTCAGGAGCCTGGTGTGGGTCAGTTTGGCTAACTACAATTGAGTCAGAAGTAGAGCCGGTTATTAAAGAAAAAATGGTTGCGGCAAATTCAAGCCAAACGGTTAGGTCAAGAAGTAGAACTGGCAAACATTCTAGACAATTAGTCACTCCATGGACTCAAGCTTGGGAGGCAGAAAGTGCTCCGGAACCCCTGCCAATGCCGTTACAACCGATGGTTGCAGAGCCAGCTTTGCAAAAAGTTAATAAGTTAGCTGCTGGAGGTCATGAAGGAGCAAAAGATCTTGCAACTTATTGGGTAGGACAGGGCGTTGGTCTTATGAACCAAAGCATCTCGGCAAGTGACGTCGTGCAAGAGTTCAAAGAAGATTTTGTTAACGCTTACGAAAGATTGAATAATTTTGTAAGTTAAACTTATTTAATTTTAGAAATCTCTTCGCCAAGTTGCTCAGCAACTCTATCAAAACCTATCAGGTTACTTCGGAAATCTTTAGTGAATGGCTCTAAAGATTTCTTGAGTTTAGAATTCGAATTTCCTAAAACTTGAAAATTGCTTATTGAAAAGTTTTTGACAAACTCTTCTTCCCATTTACTTCCAAGAAAATTATTCATATGAATCAAGGCCGCTTCGTTATTTGGATAGATTTCTAAAAGGAAAACTTTATTTTCCTTTTTTGAAAAGTGATATTGATAAACAAGAGTTTGAGGTTCTTTATTTTTAACATTTTCAGTGATTCTTGAAACAAAGTTTCTGGCATTCTTTTTTTTGCCATCGACAATTTCTAAATCAATCGCAAAAACTATTACATCTAATTTTTCATGATGCATACCAAAAATAGAAGTGGATGTAACAAGTATAAGTAATGCAAGATATTTCATGAAAATCTCCTATAAATTAATGGTTCCACCATGCTTGGTCTGAAAAAGCTCTAATATCGATTTCATGGGTCCAAGTTGATTTGGTTTGTTGTGCTAAGAAAAGGTAAGTATCAGCAACATTTTCAGGCAAAATCATGCCATTAACACCTTTTTGCTTTTTAAATTTTTCAAATAAATCAGAACCTAACATCTTTCCTAATGTATCGGGAGCATCCACTGCGCCATCAATAATGACATGGGCAACATGTATACCTTCTTTAGCAAACTCAGCATTTAAAGACTGACATAGCATTCTTCTGCCTCCCATTGCAGCAGCATGAGAGTGCTGACCTTTATTACCTCTGACTGCAGAAGTAGCAGAGGTCACGATAATATTTCCTGCTTGTCTTTCTTTCATTTTCGGAGTCAACACTTGGGCGAGTCTAAATAAGCCAAAAGTGGCCATTCGCCAACCCATTTCAAAAGCTTTATAACTAGTTTCAGCTAAAGTACGATCTCCTATTTGGGCACCAATGTTATAAATAACAGTATCTATAGGACCTATATCTGATTCAATTTTATTAACTAGATCTTCAATAGAATTTTCTTCAATTACATTAAGCAAAGAACCAGAGGCTTTTCCGCCTGCTTCAGAAATCTGTTTTATGAGTTTATTAAGACCTTCTTCATCGGTTCTTCTAGCCAAATAAGCATAGTATCCTTCTCTAGCAAATCTTTTTGCTACTGTTCCACCAATACCTGCTCCAGCTCCAATTACTAAACAGACTTTTTCCATTTCTAGTCGTGCGTCAATGAAACTAATCCCAGTAGTTCACCATTTTTCATTTCTTCGAGAGTTTTATTAGCCTCAGAAACATTTCTGGATTCAACTTCAACAGGTTCAATTTTTCCAGCTGCTACTAATTTCATCAATTCTTCCATTTCACCAAGACTGCCTACATAAGAACCCAGAATCTTTCTTTCAGTCAAAGTAAGAAGAGGAAGAGGTATAGTTAGTTGTCCTCCAAATAATCCCACAACTACAATTGTTCCTCCTTTGGCAAGACACTGATAGCCAAGATTTACAGATTGTTCGGCTCCAACAAAATCAACTATTGCGTTTGCGCCCCCGTTTGTAACTTCCATAAGTTTTTCGGAAGCTCCTTCTTTGGAAGAATTTATTACTTCTGAAGCACCTAAATCTTTTGCTACTTTTAATTTTTCATCATCTATGTCAATGACTATTGGGTTTATTCCATATGCAGCTCTGGCTATTTTTAAGGCTAAAAGCCCCAATCCACCTGCACTTACAATTACAAGAGAATTATCTTTAGAAAAAGGACCAGCTTTTTTTAGGGCACTAAAAGCAGTTAATCCTCTGCATGCATAACTTCCTGCTAAGCTATCTGGAGTATCGCCAGCACTAAAAAGATACTGTTCTCCTGGCACTAAGACATGATCACCATATCCACCGCTAACATTAATCCCTAAATTAGAATTATTTAAGCAGTAGTGTGTCCTATCTGAATTGCATAGTTCACAATCTCCACAACCAATCCAAGGATATGCAACATATCTCTCTCCAATATTTACAGAAGAAACTTCTTCCCCTTTTGCAACTACTTCTCCAAAAATTTCATGGCCCATAGTTAAAGGCTCAGCTAAAGGCATTGGTAACTTCATATCACCACCTAAATCAAAAAAACCATCGTGAATATGAACATCTGAATGGCAAACGCCACAAGATACTGTTTTAAGTAAAATTTCTTTTCCTTTTGGTGTCGGAGTTTCTATTTCTTTTTCTTCTAATGGTTTGCCATTTTCAACTACCTGATAAGCTTTCATTTTATTTCTCCAAATTCAAACATTTATATAATCATATTTAGTTTCTCGAGGAAAGTATCATAAATTTTTTGAAATTTTGACAGGGTAAATGCCATGTGTTACCAAGCACAATTTTAGTGCACAAATTATTCTTTTCTTTGATAAAATCCCCTTTTTAAATTAACACGACGCCTAGTCAGTTTTTAAATTCGGGGGAAAAATGATCAAATCCTTTTTTAAGTTTACAGCGATTCTATCGTTGCTATTAACGTCTGCCACATCTTTAGCACAAGTTGCTCTGGAAGAGATGGTAGTAACTTCTCAAAAAAGAGAACAAAATTTATTAGACGTACCTTCTGCACTACAAGCATTTTCTGGAGATATGCTTGAAGATGCAGGTTTAAGGGACACTAACGACTTAATCAACATGGTTCCTGACATGCTTATGTCTGGAGAAGATTCTGGAAGAGCTAATATTTGGTTGAGAGGTATTGGTTCAACAAAATTTGATATCGGGTCTGAAGGCTCTAACGCTTTTTTTGTAGATGAAGTTTACATGTCCAGAAACCAATCAATCCTCACAGGTCTAGTTGATCTTGAAAGAATTGAGGTCTTGAAAGGTCCCCAAGGTACTTTGTATGGAAGAAATGCACTTGGTGGAGCGATTAGTGTTTACTACAAAAAACCGACAAGTGAATTCGAACAAAAAATTAAAGTAACTGCAGGGGATAGAGGTCAGGAGCAGTTTAGTTATATGCTTTCTGGCGAACTATCACAAGATTTGTACGGAAGAATAATTCTAGGTTACCAAGACCAAGAAGGTATGCATAAGGACAATACTTTTGGTGGCGATACAGGCACTAGAAATGAAAACATCAGAGCTTCTTTATTTGGCGAAGGAACAAACCAAGAGTGGTCTCTCACGTTTGAAAATGCAAAATCGAAAGATCATGCTGCGGTATCTGAAGCTGTTATATGTAAAAGAGATTCAACCACTTGTACTGATGCACAAAAGACTTTGATTCAACCTAGTTTGGCAGCAACAACATCAGGATTAGACCTTTTCGTTACTGATTTTTCCAAAACTGCAGCTTATGTTACTGCTTTTGCAGCTGGAGGAGGAAATCCTGCCGCTCCTGGAGCTGCTGCACAAATTGATACGCTCGCATTAAATCAAATAACCGGAGATAGATATTCTTCAAATTTAAGTGAAGATACTTCCATCGAAAGAGAAGACACACTTATCGCAGGAAAATTTAAATCTTTTAGAGATAACTATGATCTAACCGTTCTTGTTTCAACCAATCAAAACGCCGGTGGAGAGCTAAAGGATTTTGACTCAACCGCAGCTAAATCTTTTGTTCAAGGAAGTACTCAAAAAACTAACCAATCAAGTTTAGAAATTAGATGGAATTCAAAACCTGGAGATGAAATTCAATGGGTAGCAGGTATATACTCTTACTTAGATTACGGAGATCGTTCAGATATATTTAGAACAGGACCTGATAGTGTTTTTAACCAAGCTGCAGTCGCTGCTACAGCATATCTAGATGCTGGATTATTCAGTCAAGCCAATCTTTCAGCTCTACAAAGTCTACAAACTTATACTCCTACAGCTTCAAAAGCACCTTTAGTAGCTTCCTACAATGTTGCTACAGGAACTACTCTTGAAACATATGGAACAGCTCAATTGGATTTGAGTATCAATAACAAATCCTCTGCAGCATTTGGACAAGTAACAATTCCTATGGCTGAAAGATGGAGTATTACTTTAGGAGCAAGATATACATACGACAATAAAGGAATGAGGTATGAAACTAAATCTAACTCAACAGGTGTACCTCACAGTTTAATTTTACCTGGTTGTACCCCTACAACCGTCAACCCTGATGGTAGTGAAGGATGTTCTGATTTTGTCCAACTACCGGGCGCCGGTGCTGATGCTTCAATTTATACTTCCGATCAATACGCAGGTCAAGCTGCCGTAGTTGCAGGAGCTTTTGATGCTGCACCTTCGTTAGCCCTAGCCCCAGGATGGCAAGCGAGTTGTACTTTTGATAACACTAATACAATAGGTTCTGCGGATTGGGGAAAAGCAAACTCTGCTCTAATTGCTTCTACAGCTTGTAATACTAATTTTGAAATTGTGGCTAATGCTCAAGGAGTTGGGATAGCACCAATTGCTTCTGCTCAACAAATTTTCACTTTAAACCAAGAGAAATCTTGGACTTCAACCGATCCTAAAATGACTATTGATTTCAAACCAAATGACAGAAGTATGGTTTGGTATACCTATGCAACAGGATTTAAAGCAGGTGGTTGGCAATTTGCAAATTACTTTAAAGAAACCGCTTCAGAAGGATTCGATCCTGAAGAACTTGAGATGCACGAAATCGGTTACAAAGGCTCTTTTTTGAATGATTCTCTCAGTTTAAGCGCAGTTGCTTATGCTTACGATTGGTCAGACAAACAAGTTATCAAAGTTTCTGTTATTCAAGGCTTACCTGTTGGATTAACTAGAAATGCTGCTGCATCTACCATTAACGGCTTGGACTTAAATTTAAGAGCTCGAGTTGCAGATCAAACAATAATTAACTTTAATTATTCATACATCGATGCTTCTTACGACAATTATTGTGACGACTCAAGAAATTGGTCTGAAGTACACGGAAGCTTTACATCTTGTAAGCTTGATCCAACTACAGGGCTTCCAGATAACTCTGGTGCATATAGTAGATCAGGCGGTAAAATGCCATGGACTCCAGATAATGCAATGGTCTTGTCTGTTGAGCATGTTGAGCCAACTAGAATTGGTGATGTAGTGATCAGCACCAGTTACTCGCACAAAACAAATGTCGGTAATGCTGATGAGCGTGTAGCAGGCCTTACTTTATTGGATGAAATTGCACGTTTGAATTTTTCAACAGCTATTGAATTCAACAATGGCACAACTTTAAGAGGTTTTTGCACAAACTGTTTAGATGTGGATGACGATATTGGATTTACGCTTATCTATCCTGGAAGTCAGGGTGGAGGAGCTAGAATCAAATACTATGATGGCCTTAGAGCTGGATTAGAAGTTATACACAGATTCTAAATCTCAAAAAACATAAAAAAGAGGCGCATCTAGGCGCCTCTTTTTTTAGCTTGCTTTTAATTTAAGATTATCAAAACCTCGAAAAATTAAGTTTCTTCCCCAGACTGGATTTTTTTCCTCCAGCTCTAAGTTTTTAAATCTTTCAAAAAGACATTCAAATGCAATTTTAGATTCAATTCTTGCAAGACTCGCGCCGATGCACATATGAGGGCCATAACCAAAAGAAATATGTTTGATATCTTCTCTTGTAATATCGAATTCATTAGGATTTTCGTTTGCCTCAGGATCTCTATTTGCACCAGCAATACTTACAGCAAAAGGAGTACCTCTCTTGTAGGTTTTTCCATCATAAATCATTTCATTTTCTGCAAACCTTACAGTTGCATGCACAGGAGGTTCATACCTCAGCATTTCCTCTATCGCATTAGGGATTAATTCAAAATGATTTTGTAACTGATTCATTTGATCCAAATGATTAAAAAGAGTAAAAATGCCATTACCTATTAATCTTGTTGTTGTCTCATGACCTGCGATCAGAAGAAGCAAACAGGTTCCATACATTTCTTTGATATTAAGTTTATCTCCTGACTCCTCTGCTTGAATTAATTTTCCAATAAAGTCGTCGCCTGGAGAATTTTTGCGACTTAAAATGATTTCCTCGAAATACCTAATAAGGGCTTCATACGCATCACCTGATTTTTTTATATCTTCTTTCGAGGTACCAATTCCACCGACACCAACCAAAAGATCTTCCGACCAAGCTTGAAATTGATCAAGGTCTTCATTGGGTAGGCCCATCATCTTTGCAATTACAATAGCTGGCAAGGGCTTTGCCAAATCTTCAATTAAGTCAAAAGAATCTTGGTTATGAACTTTATCAAGACAATCTTCAACAATTTTTTTAATTTCTGGTTCAAGCGAGGTTATATATCTATTGGTAAAGCCATATTGCACCAGTTTTCTAATTCTAGAATGATCAGGAGGATCAAGCTTAAGCATGCTGGGATTCTCGAACTGTTCTAACATGATTTCTCTTCCAGCCTTTTTAAATTCTTTTCTCCTCTTTTCTGCAATTGGGTATTTTCGATCGTCTACACTAAATCTTTTATCCCTTAACATTTCTTGTGCAAACTCCATTTTTGTAACCCAATGCAATCTTGTTGTCTGTGAAAACAAAATAGGTTTGTGAGATCTCATCGAGTTGTAGGTCTTGTAAGGATTATCGATGTAATCTTTCGAAATGAAGTCCAAGGCTATTCCTTTATTGGTAAGTTTTTCAAAAATCACTAGAGTTTTGTAAGCTCCTATCAGCAAAAGATTTTTAAATTTTGAAAAAAAGGATTTCATAACCAGTGAAATAATTTTCTAACAGAGAAATGAATATTTCAAGGTTTGGTTGGCTCAAACCAAATTGGTGAAGTCCAAGCTCTTTCTTGTATGGTTACTGGAATATCAGACCTTGGTTTAAATCCAGCTCGAATAGAATCCCAAGTTGACCATCTGCAAACTGGATTTTCTAAAACCCTAACATAGTAGAAAGCTTCTTGATCTTCAAGAAAATCAGGGTCTTCCCAAAAGGACTTAAGTTCTGATGCTCCCGAATTTTGGGTTACTTCGCAGGTTTCAATGTTAACTTTTGCCCCATTATCAGGACAACGGAAATTTGATGAATTAACCATTAATCTATCTGAACAGGCAACATCAAAAACTTTTTCTTTGTGTTCTCCATTTTCTAACCAACCTTTAATGATTTGAATCCTTTGCAATGGGGCTCCTAAAGAATCTGCAGTAGCCCAAACAAGAAATTTTGGTTTTCTACTTTCTTCAATATCTATCGTAGAGCCCATAGACAAATTATTTTCATAAGCATTTTTAACTAGATCTAAATCACTCAATTTAGCTTCTCCAAATTCATACCCTGCAAAAAAACGTACCTTTATTCTTGGACCAGAAGTAGCAAACGTTTCTTTTTTTCTAAAGGCATCATAGATATCTTGTCGAGTATTTTTTCTTGCCCAAACACCAGTAAGCCCAGATGCAGAAAATCCAATCAAACGATCTGTAAAGGCCAGATAGTCTTTCCCATTTACTTCAGCAAAAGCTTCTGGTCTAAAAATTTTGGCAGCTTTGGCGAGAGCCCAATTTAACGGCACAGAACCTCTAAGCTCAGGCGTCCCATCCAAGATGCCAATTTTAGAAAAAAAGGTTTCTTCGTTGTATGATCCGGCAGCTACATGAGTATCACTCGCAGCAGCAAGACCAAACTTATAGGGGTTGGTCAGACCCTGTTCAGATAAGGTTAGTCCTCTTAAATAAGCATCTCTAACA
>Ga0181380_1001181_pt1 | contig 11555 bp, 17 predicted proteins | sample 3SPOviralmetaG_FD_130116 | JGI IMG/M metagenome (GOLD analysis project Ga0181380, IMG submission 130116) | Marine viral communities from the oligotrophic San Pedro Time Series (SPOT) site, San Pedro Channel, CA, USA - 3 SPOT_SRF_2009-08-19 | ecosystem: Environmental > Aquatic > Marine > Strait... | reverse complement strand
ATCAGCAAACTTATTATTTTTATTATCATATACAAAAGTAAATTGTGGTCTATAATGAACTCTTGAGTCTCCAGGTATAATTTCTTTTCCATATATAAATTCTTCATTTAATTTATATTTTATAAAATCATTCACATTACTATATCCGTGTCTTTCTTTAATAAAGTTCCAAGCAGAATAAAGTTTATTATATGGATTTCTTATAATACAAAACTTAAAATAGTTATCTAATATATCTTTAGAAATAAATTCATAAATAACATCATAATATAAATGCATCTTATCAATTCCAATATTTTTACCATCTCTTTCACAACGCATCAATAATTTTGTATTTTTATAGGTTTTTTGTAATTCTTTTGTCATTGATGTTCCGGAATTTTTAGGTATATGTATAAAAACAAATTTATTTTTATCACAAATAATCATTATATATATATATAGATTATTTTTACAAAAATTTAATTTCATTTTTAATAATATATTAATGCCTACTCATAAAAGCAGTGATTATAAATTATCGGCAGTTAAATATTATTTATCTCATTCTCAAAATCAAGTTCATACTTATATCTGGATTAAGTCGGCGTTTTAAATGTTCAAAGGTGTAAAAAAGAGAATAAAGAAAAAATGAAGAAAACACTGATAGGATAATGGAAGATTGCATATAAATTAAAACTTAAATATTCTAATAAAAGAAATAGTATATGCGTATTTTATCTTCCTCTATTATGAGAGGATTATTATGTTCCGCATCCAATATGCTTGTGCAATATGACGCAAAAACAATGAATAAAGAACAAATGATTCGTTCATTTATTTATGGATGTACTACGTATCCTATTCTTTTTCATTCCTATTCTTATACAAAATTGTTTTTCTATATTAAACCTAATGTTTCACATGCCTTATTTACATCTACTATATATGAAATGATTGTATGGCCTATTACTTCATTGCCCTTATATTATTTTATTATGTATAAAGATAAAATAATAGCTTGGAAAAAATATAAGGAAAATGTATATTCTATTGCGTTATATAGTGGTTGTTTTTGGATTCCTTTTACTGGAATGCAAACCAAATGGATATCTTTAAAATCATTCGCACCTGTTCGTCTAACCACTAGCTTCTTATATAATACTTTATTACAATTTTATACTACTTCTTCTACGTCATAGTAGATTTGTCCTGGATACACCTCTCTTGGCTTCATATACATATATATCCAATCCTTTAATTCATCTGATGTCATATGTAGTATTTTATAAAAATATGGATTCTTATTTGGAGACGATAGAGGATTGAAGATTTTTTCTAATTTTTTGAATATATATATATCTAGTTTTGGTTCATATTCCTCCAAGGCTTCTATGGTTTTGGAATAATAGATGTATTGTTTTGTCCATTCTATTGGTATGTTTTCCTTTGCTAATTCTATATATTCTTCTAATGTATATGTATTGGAATTGTTTTTGTCTATGATTGATTTATGCTCTTGATCATATACAAAAGGTAATTGTTGTTGTAATATAAGTAATATTGCTTTTTCTTCTATACGATCCATTTTGGATTTGCATATTTCTCGTATATTTTCTTCCGTTAATTTCGTTTCTCTACATTCACAATCAAATAGAAGATGATTACATCGTTTTAGTTGTATATGTTTATTAATATAATCATGTATAGCAGCCTCGCTTTTCAATATAGGATGTAAATAAGATAATTCTTCTATATCCCATTTATATTCTCTTGAAATATTTAAAGAAAGATCATCTAAAGCATCATGAATTTCTTCAAATACTTGAGCTAACATTATTGTTTTTATGAATTACAAAATGGACTATAATCTATCTATAGAAATCAATTTTTATATTTATCTCGTTTTTATTTCTTGTTTTCTTTATATTTGTTTTCTCACTTTATAGTAATCTATTTATGAATTTAAAAATCTTTCTACTCCTTAATGTTACCTTAATTGTTGGTTCTGTATATATTGTGTGGTATGTTCGTAATCAAAATGAAGAAGAATATGTTTCTTTACATAAAATTATTAATCGTGATAATTTAACATTACGTGCTATACTCATTGGTAGTATATTTGGTTTTGTTTTTGGTTTTATTGATAATCTCTTTTTAGTAATTGGACTAAACAATTTGGAGCATCTCTTTCCTGGTGATTTATTAACTAAAAGTGGATTAGGTAATACATATAGTGATGTTGTCGCTTCTTTTATCGGTACATTTATTGCCTATTTTATGACAATCTATACAAATAGTCAAGAAGATGAATTTCCATTATGGGCAAATTCTCTTGGTATGTTTGTTGGTTGTCTTGTTGGTTTATATGTTGGAAAAGGTATTGCTCGTTTAACATAATGTAAAATTATTATACATCTATCATATAGAAATGTTTATTTTTCAACATTGTTTATCACAATTATCATCTAAATGGAAAACCATTATCCTCTTATCTATTGTTATTTTTGTATTGATATGTTTTCTACTTTTTGTATTATGGTTATGTATTAGCTTTTTTGTACTACGATGTTTTAAAAAAAATATTGAGGATAACTTGTATCATGATCAATTTAATCAGAGTTCTTTGCAAATATTAAAACGTTATGGTAATATACCTATAAAAAATATATATCTAGTAAAGAAAGAAGTACAATATCCAACCTTATTTTTATTAGATGCTATTACACTTTTTAAATATCATACATTTATACAATCACAACGAAAGCAAAAAACTGTATCCTATCCATATCATGTATTTATTCTATTAGAATTAAAGCTTCCAAATAAGCAAAAAAAATTTATTATGATTGAAAAAAACAATTGCATACATATTTCAACTACTATTCATTTACATGATAATCAAGATATGATTCAATTGAAATCACCCAAAAAAAAACTGACAATATCTAATATATTACATGATATACAAGAAAAAGTAGGAACACATACTTTCTTCAACTGGCATATATATAAAAATAATTGTCAAACATTTACAAAACAGTTTTTTGATTGTCTTGATATAGATGAAGATATCTATCACTCCTTCATCAATACTGTACATGGTACGTCCTTTGCTAAACATATAGAATTATCGGACTTTAATCTTCATACCATAAATTGTATTATAAATGTTTATGAATTCTTGGGAACACTTTATATGAATTGGTTTTAGAATAGTTTATATAAAACAGTATTCCCAAACATGTATTAGATTTACTAATATTATAAAATATATCATTTTGCTAGGTATGAATTGATAACTTTTTTATTTTATTTTCATTTTCAAAGCATTATTCTTACTTACCTAGGCATTTCTTATGCAGAGGCTGCTCGTTTTTTTGAAAATAATCAATCTTCTTATGCTGTCGTTGCTCGTTTTTTTGTGAAAACGAGCAAAAATGAGCAAAAACGAGCAAAAAACGAGCAAATCGTATTTTTTTTTGAAAAAAGTGAAAAATGACTAAAAAAAGTTGTTACCATAAATGAAAATTTAAAAAATCCATTTACTGCATTCCTTACCATAGCGTTTTTTTACGTTTTTTCCGGAAAGATTTTGAACAACCTAAAAATGGACATGGTCATCTATGTCCAAAAACGTCTTGCTCAAAAAAGTTCCGGGAAAAAAGTTTTTTTATTTTCAAATGCCATTTTTTTTGCTAGGAATGCTTTGACTACTCTTATATTTTATTTTCATTTTGAAACCAAAACTCTTACTTATCTAGGCATTTCTTATGCAGATGCTGCTCGTTTTTTTGAAAATAATCAATCTTCTTATGCTGTCGTTGCTCGTTTTTTCGTGAAAACGAGCAAAAAACGAGCAAAAACGAGCAAAAACGAGCAAATCCGAAATGTGGGGTCCAAAAAATGTTTGAAGTCCAAAAAAAGTTTGTCTGCAAAACTGAATATTTACAATTTCAGTTTACAGCATTCCACTGCATAAGCAAATTTTCACTTTTTTTTTCCGGAAAGTATTTTGAAAACTAAAAAATGGACATGGTCATCTATGTCCAAAAACGCCTTGCTCAAAAAAGTTCCGGAAAAAAAGTTTTTTTTAATTTCTTTAAGTTCCATAGAATATAATATATATTATAGTAACAATGAACATGATAATGGAAATGAAAGAACTATAGATAACAACGTATAGTGATATTATTTAAGAATATAATGTTATCTTTATGTAAATGGGAAACAACTATCTATGTGATATATGTAATTATATAACAAAAAGAAAATCCAATTATATACGTCATTGTCAGTCGGTAAAGCATACAAATAAAAAAAGACAAATAGAACAAACCAATTCTGCAAAAGAAACATCAGATCTTTCCCTCGTTGTTCTTCCGAATGATCAAGATTCAATCGTTGTAAAAAAAGACGAACAAATTGATAAATTAACATCATTAGTGGAAACATTAATTTATGAAAACAAAGGACTACAAGATAAATTAGTGGAAATAGCAGCTGAACCAAAGGTGATATATGGTAATAATAATAATAATAAAACTGTAAATATAATCCAATATTTGAATACGGAATGCAAAGATGCATTGAACCTTTCAGATTTTATTGAATCTATTCCTATAGATTTCAAAGATATAGAACATGTGAAACATCAGGGGTATTTAAAATCCATAGAAAATACATTTATTAAATCATTATTTGATCTAGAACAAGATAAACGTCCTATTCACTGTACAGATAAGAAAAGAAAACAATTTTATATTAAAGATCAAGATCAATGGAGCAAAGATAATCAACAATCTAAAACGAAGAATTATATTGATAAGGTAAATACAAAGCAATTAGCTACTTTACAATCATGGAAAGAAGATCATCCTTCGTGGAATAATGATGATCGTTTATTTGATAAAATATGTGATATTCAACGTACTTTACTTAGTATGTATTCATCAGATAGATCTAAACAACGCATGGTCAATAAGATCATGTCTTGTTTAACAGAGTTAGAAGTCATTACAAATTAAAATATATGATTTTGTGATTTTTGATGTTTATCTTTATTTATTTGTTTGGACCACATATAAGCAATCCATACAGATATAGACGTATAATACATTATATTATGATCACTACTAGTATCCATATATAAATACAATAGATATATAGTTTCTAAATATATAAAATATAATATATTGATTTGTATATATATGATGTTTTCACGTATGTTGGTACCAGATAATCATTTAGATAAATATTTACCCATTATCACACCAATTTGCAATTGCAAAGAAGATGTAATGTGGTTATTGGATATATTTGAAGATATTCTATTTCACGAATATCCACGAAAATTAGACCCAGCATGGTATAAAGTAAAATTTCATTCTAGAAAAGAATACCAGCAACAACGAGCTATAGAAGAAGATACGTCGTTACAATTAATTGATCGTTTAGACTTTATACGGGAACAATTCTTCAAATCTGTTATAGAAGACGAAACATTCCTCATGTTTTTAAAAGATGATATGAAATCTAATTCTAAACTTCATAACAAAATAAAAAAAGTTATCTATAGAAGTTTTTTTCGTATTTATGATGAATATCAAATTACAGATGTATTTATATTATATAAAACAGAAGGTAATGATGATGACGAAGACGCAGATATGCTACATTCTATGAACACATATTTCAAAACTCTCAAATACAATCTAATTCATTTATTTGTCAAATTAAAATTATAAGAATATTTTTATTTCTTTGTCTTTTTTGATTTTACTTTTTTTGGTTTTACATCTTCTGCTTTCTCTTCTACTTCTTCCTTCACCACAGGCGGAACATAATCCTTCATCTTCTTATCATAATCTACCTTTGCTTTCTTTGCCTGATCCTCATATTTCTTCTTGTCTTTAGCAGCCAACTTATTCCATTGTTCGCCAATTTTCTTACTAATTTCTCCACCAACCGCTTTCATTTCTGGATTCTTCTTCTTCAATTCTACTCGTGCATCTTGCGCATATAACATATATGCATTTAGAGGACGCTTTGGCTTATTTTTATCTACTACCTTCTTCGCCTTTTTCTCCTTCTTTTCCTTTTTTTCCTTCACAAACAACTCTGGCTTTTCCTTCTTCAGTTTATCTACTGCTGCTTTTTCCTTTGCGCTAGCATCTGTGTATTTTTTCTTATCTTTATCAGACAAGGCTTTCCATTGCTTGCCAAGTACTTTACTAATATCACCTAGTTTAGCATCTGGATTTTCTTTTTTAACCTTGCTACGTACGACAGGATCAATGGTATATAAAATATATGCGCTTCTTGCCTTCTTCATAATAGTATTATCCATAGTCATCTTTTATCTAAGTGCTTTATGATATTATATATAATCTCCATTCAATTTTATATATAATTATATATATTTTGTTGTATTTTTGGTCATCATTTTGGTATTGATTTTGGTTAGATTTTAGATATAGTATTTGTTCTCTCTATAAATCGTTATCAAGACTATCTATAGATGTTTCCCTTTGTGGTAGTACATTTATATTCTTGATGGATTGAAGTATGATTTCATAATCTTCTTTTGGAACATTTTTAATTTTATGTATACATGTTGTAGTGTGTGTTTTCATATATTTCCATAATGTACGTGCTTTTTTTTTCGTATAATTTTGATATTCCATCATGCTATCCGGTAATTGAATATATACATGCGGATCCGTTTGTGTTTCTTCTTCTACATGATTTTCTTGTTGGAGATCTGTAACATCAATTGTATTTACCGTTTTACGTTTTTCTTTCATTGTTTCAGATTCTTCTTCTAAAAGTTCAGGTTCTTCTTCTAAAGTAGGAAGACTCATTTTTATGTATATATATGAAGACGAGAATTTCTTTTGTATTCTATTTTATTGAAGTTCCCATATATGCACTAATTACGCTTCTTCTGTATATTTACGAATGACCTTTAATCGTTTTCGCAATTCTTCTATAATATCTTTTTCATCACTATATCTATTTTCTTGTTTTTCTTCTACTATTTCTTCTTTTTTACGCAATGTTTTCCGATCAAATCCACATATAGCATTTAAATGTATATTGTTTTGTTTCGGTTTCATTGATGTATCATCAGATATTGATGTATCATCAGATATAGAATTATAATCCAATAAATGTGGTAGTTCATCTAAATGAATGTCATATTTCACATAATCATTTGATGAGAAATAAAAAGTATCTTCTATATATTCATATATATCTCGTAATACATATCCACCATATGTTGCCCCTAATAATGGTAAAATTGTATATATTATAGATGCTTCCATGCTTAATGAATGTCTTTATATTAGTTTAGGATATTTTTAATTACCTATATTTAAAAGATAATATATATGTTATGATAGTATAACACAATTATGGGTAGAAAACAACGTAAACACACTACATCCGTTTTAAGACCTCCTCCACCAAAACCTCCAGTAAAAGAAAAGAGTGCTTCAAGTAGTCCTTCCATACTGGATTCCTTAAAGCAAGGATTTGGATTTGGCGCGGGATTAGAGATGGCTAGAGGAATTATTGGATCTATATTTCCTAAAGAAGAATCAAAAGCATATACCTTTCAAGATAATAACAATATATCAGAAGAATGTAAACCAATGATGCGTTCTATGATAGAATGTATGAAAGGAGATGATGATGCGTTTTGTGAAGAAGAAATACAATCCTATAAAAAATGTATAAAGGAACGATCTTAATAAGAATATATATTTTTCTCTCTATAGACTATATCAAATATGGCTCTATCCACAACTGGAGGAAGAAAGCACCGTCACACCGGAAAGCGTTCATACAAAAAGAAGTCTCATAAGAAGACCTACAAAAAAAGGCGCACCGGAAAGAAAAAATCAATGAAGAGAAAGAAATCTATGAAAAAAAGACGCCGATAAATAAAAAGAAAAATTGATTCTATTTGGAAAAGAAATAGAATAGTACATTTAACTCTTTAAAGGAACATGAATTGTCTTCAATCTATGTATAATTCTAAACTGAAGCATTATACATATATGCAGTCATGTTTGCATTCCGATTTTATATCTCAATGGATTCAATGGAAACAATATCAACTCTATCATAAATATATTGGCAGTATATCCTATTATACATTTTTAATTTCGTATATGACAAAAGAAGATAGAGCACACATTAAAGAATTGTGCTTACAATGTACATGTTGTGCTAGACATCAAAAAGATAAACATATCCTGTATAGAGAAAATTCATATAATGTACCTCATGTAGATGATGAAGATAATTCTAGGAATAATTCATGTATATGCTTTTGTCCGTGTAGGCATTTGTATCGGGATATCTTACGTAGTGAAGAAATAGAACAATGCGGATCTATTGAAAATCATCCAAAATATCCATATATACGTTATGTGGAACGAAAACGAGAAAAATGGATTCAGCGGTATTTCTCTACAGAATTAACGAATCATTCCAATACACTACGTATATGTTATACCAATTTAAATGAAACATTTCATAATCACAGACGAGATAAATCATCAGAGTATTATAAACAACAATATATATCCTGTAAAAACGATGTGTCTTATTATAAATCAAGAGTAGATCGGTTACTTATTCAAACCAATACTATATATCATTACTTTTTAGAATGTGACTCTATAGAATATAATATAATTGATGTAGATAGTGATGAAGATTACGAAGAAATGTATGATTGGAGTGAAGATGACAATGAATCTTATTCTTGAATAATTTTCTAATATCCGTACTACTTAAATAAAAGAGTATTATATTGTATAGATCATACAAAATAGAATGATACAATTGTCATCAGTACAAGATATAAAAACCTTATTTCGTGAAAAAAACTGTGTTTTAATGGAATGTAATGTTTTTGGTATTCATATATATCGTATTACCTTCAAATTAGAACGCTTTTTTCTACCTTCTTATGTACTTATTCATATTCCAGCATTTAATATATTTGTTCTTGTATTGAAAGGATTTCTTCTCTATAATCAAAAATCATCTATAGCAAATGCATATAAACAATATAAAAAACGACAAGATGAATCATATGTATCTCTAGAAAATAATTTTTATACGATACATGATGATGATGAAAGCGATAATAATTTAGATGTATATTGTGTAGATGATAATGACCCCATGATACACCACTTATATTCTTTTTTTTCTGAATATGAATTACGAGTTACATCAATGGATAGAATACTTCATAATGAAATGGAACAGAAACTAAAAAAAATTCTTTTACATCCGATATCCATAGATCTAGAAGAATATGATAATAATGATAATGAATCTTATTAATTAACCCATAGAAGATTGCTTTTTATGTTGATTTTTAATAAAATGTTTATTCATAAAAGATTGTAAATTAAAATAATTTAAGGTGTCTTTTGGCTTGATTTCTAATAATGAGCGAAGTTTTGTGTCTGGATTAATCAATTTGCGATTTTCTTTATTTTGTAAATTATGATCTTTTATGTATTGTACAATATATTTTGTTACTTCGGTTCTTGCCACTTGCGTACCATATGGTTTATCCAAGAAATTACATAACGATTTAGAAATAGGAGTTGGTGTTGCAAATCCAGAAGGCTTTTTCTTTTCTCGTTTTTGTTTTTGCTGCATCCTTAGAAATTGTTTTTGTTGTTTTTGTGTATGCTTTTCCAGATTTTTAATTTTTTTATTTAAAGTACTCATTGTTTCCTTTAGATTCTGTAGGGTATCAAATATTTCTGTAAATTCTTTTTGAAGGTCTGTCATAGTTGTACGCTTAGTACAACATCTTTATACTTAATTATACTATATATAACGCATGCACGTATACATGTATTCTATTTTACAAATGAATCTTTATATAAACATCCTCTTTGCTCTACTGGATACAATTGAGATAATGTATATCCTTTTGCTTTTAATAGATCAGTTGCTTGTTGATAAAACGTTTGATCCATAATAGGCTTACTGGAAAATATCCACAATCCAGCATGATTTGTTTTATTCACTAATGTAGTACAGCCTCCATCTGGATATTGTTTCACTGGCGGTCCTCCGCTAATGACAGCCCACGAATATTCATCATCATGATGTTTTCCCAATCCAATTATCCAATATTGTCCTCCTGCTATATTTGGTAAGAAACAAGGTGCCACTAACAACTTTGTTGGATCCTTTGCGTCGGGTACTCGCGCACATAATACCATACCATCCTTTGTGTTTGTTGGTTTTCCATTTACCTCTCCCTCATTCGCATAATTATATACCGAAAGCACTTGTCCATCAAATAATGGAACTCGTTTATTTTCCAATGCGTATGTTGCCGTTACACAATAAAATTCATCTGGTTGCTGATAAGCAACAATTTGTTGTGCTTGAATATACCATGTATGTTTTATAAATAATTCCAAATCTACTTCATCTACCGTTTCCACTTTTGGACACTTGGAATACATTGTTCCAAATATATTATAGCTTCCAAATAATAATAATGCTGCATATGTTCCATAAATCCAATACATAATGCGTTGTATAATATGCTAATTATTATCTTTTTAAGCATTTTATACAAAGCATACAAGAAATACAATAGTGAATAAATGAATTATATTTATTGTTTGTGATATATATGTTGGTAATTCTTGTTGTCCATAACCAACAGTAGTATGAGTTACTAAACTAAAATATAATGATGACATAAATGGATGATAATGACGGTATGTTTTAGAACGTGTTATTAACTCATTTGTTCTAAAATGTCTCATATTATTTTTTATTTCTACATTCTTAGCAATATAATACAATATAGCGAACGTAAATATGATTGAAATATGTATAATAAAAGCATATATGTCAAACTTATGATTAATAGAATGTAATAATATCATCTTGAATTATAATTTGTATATTATACTACATAGAGAGAAACTAAAATAATGACTTTAAGCAAAACGTTTTATTGTACGCTTTTTCTTCTTGTATCTCCAAATTGTATGAAACGTTGTACTTAATGATTTTGCAATATAAGCATGGAAAAAATCCACCCAAATGTATCCTTTAATACGACTATATCTGGAACATAACACTTTGTGATCATCCTTTGATAATGTTGAATTTTTTGACTTTTTGAGGAAACCATATTCGTCTATTAAATCTCTAAGTTTTTTGTCGTAATTATAAGCTTGATGTATCCATGTGAATGTGGAATCCCCATAATATTCTTCAAAACTTTGTTTGTGTATCATGATATTATGTATATTGTACTGATAATTAAAATTATACAAAAAAAATAATGCTGTGAAATGCTGTGAAATATGATAAAATATGTTAAAATATAATATTGTGATATAGGAAGATATAATGTACTTTATTTTGATAAAAATTGATTTCTATTTTCAAGTGATTGGAAAGTACATTTCATATTGATTACGATGAACTTTCTATTATCAAACAATAAGAAATGCGAACAATTTGTATCTACATTTATGAATATAAAAACGTTTGCCGAAAGTGTT
>Ga0181380_1001180_pt1 | contig 11557 bp, 19 predicted proteins | sample 3SPOviralmetaG_FD_130116 | JGI IMG/M metagenome (GOLD analysis project Ga0181380, IMG submission 130116) | Marine viral communities from the oligotrophic San Pedro Time Series (SPOT) site, San Pedro Channel, CA, USA - 3 SPOT_SRF_2009-08-19 | ecosystem: Environmental > Aquatic > Marine > Strait... | reverse complement strand
TGACCCAAGTTGCCCGTCTGCCTTTGTAAATGGTATATTAGAGAGTAAAAATTATATACTTGCATCACATGGTGGTTATGAAGAAGCATATAATAATTTTGAGTTAGGGTTGAGAGATATACCTCGAAAAGATCTAGAGACATATCTGCAAGAACAGATTGTCACCTTTTTTCAGAAAATCGCGGAGAGACAATAAGTACTTAGGTAATATATGAGTTCTCAAGACACAAATCAATCCACAGATAAGCCAATTAAACAGTTTGTAAAGTCAGTTGTTGATAAGGATTATGCCGCGGCTAATCAACATTTAACAACAAGTATCAATGATAAACTTAAAAATAAAATTGAGCAACTTAAAAACATTAACATCTTCAAAGATAAATAATAATTATGAGCGACAGTGAAACAAATATAAAGGAGCTTTTGAAAAAAGCTACAAACGATCTACTAACGGAAGATACCTTAGGAGCAATTGAAGAAGCATTTAAGAGTGCTGTACAGACGCGAGTTGATGAGCAACTTGATGGTAAGGTTTCATTACATGTAGAGAAGGCCTTGATCGAGCAAGACGAGCAACACGCAACAAAGCTAGAATCTTTACTAGAAGCTATTGATACAGATCATACATCGAAGTTACACAAGGTGTTACAGGCAGTGAACGAGAATCATGCGGAGAAGTTGAAGTTAGTAGCTAAACGATATAAGACAGCATTAATAGCTGAAGCCAATCAATTTAAAGGTAGTTTAATAGATACAGTTAGTAAGTACTTAGATGTTTATCTAGAAAACACAGTACCTACTCAAGACATACAAGAAGCTGTTAAAAATCGTAAGGCATTAGATACATTGACAGAAATGAGACGCTTCTTAGGTGTAGATCTTGCTGTAGGTAAAGAGTCTATTAAGAATGCTATTGTCGATGGTAAGAAGCAAATTCGCGAGAGTAACGAACATAGAGTAGAGCTAACAGAAAAAAATCAGCAGTTAAACGAGCAATTAGTGAGTATGCAACGTGAAAAAATATTAAATGAGAAGACTTCTAAACTTCCTGAAGCGAAAAGGAATTATATCAATAAAGTACTAGGAGACAAAGACATTGAATTTATTAAAGAAAATTTTGAATATACTCTTACAATGTTTGAGAAAACAGAAGAAGAGAGAGTTGAAACATTCAAGAAACAAGCGGTCAAGGCTGCTCCTAAGGTGGATAGACCTACCCGCCAAAAGGTTTTGAATGAGAGTAACAAATCAACCAAGACAAGCGATCCAATGGGATACATGTCTGAACTAGGTAAATTTTAATTGAGGTATTCATACCTGAGTATGTGCGAATAAATAAACGAAAGGAAAAATCAAAATATGAACAAACAGGTTAAACCCCCTTCACCATATGTTGACAAAGCCCGTGCTGACGCGTTGCTAGAAAAATGGGCCCCGGTCCTTGACTATAGCTCCGACAACGTTAGCGCAATCGAAGACGATCACACACGCTACTCCACAGCTGTTCTTCTCGAGAATCAGGAATCCTGGTGCTTGAACGAAGCTAGTAACACAGCTGGTGGTGGAAGTGTACTTGGCGGCAACGCATACCCCTCTGCAGGTTTCAATCAAGGAACAGGCGGAGCACAGGGTGTAGCTGGCGACAATTACGCAGCTGGTGACGCTCGTCTTCCCAAGATCCTTATTCCCATGATCCGCCGGACATTCCCCGAGCTGATTACTAACGAAATTGTTGGTGTTCAGCCCATGAGTGGACCTGTTGGACTAGCTTTTGCACTCCGCTACAAATACGAAGCCGACGCACTTGGAACAGGTGTTGACGGTAAGTCTGTACCTAATCCAACTGGAGAAGGTACTGATCCTAACACTGCTGCAGGTGGAACAGACGAAAAGGAAGTTGGTTACAACTACCTTGACTCACGTTTCACAGGTACAGAGTCTACTGGATTGAGCGGAAAAAGTGGTGTATTCGAAATGGTCGACCAAGACAAAGGTGTCGCTCGTCTGCTCAAAGATTTTGAGCTTACAGGTGACATTCCCCAAATGGTTGTATCGTTTGAGAAAACATCAGTTGAAGCTGGAACACGTAGGTTAGCTGCTCGTTGGAGTGTTGAGCTTGAGCAAGATCTCAAGAACATGAACGGAATTGATATCGATAATGAATTGACAAACGCTATGTCGTATGAAATTCAAGCCGAAATCGACCGTGAAATGCTCATGAGAATGGTTCAGGTAGCTCTTAACTCTGGAGCCGGTAAAGGATACAGTACATGGTCACCTTCTACAGCCGACGGACGTTGGTTGGCAGAGCGTAATCGTGACTTGTATGCTAAAATGATCGTGGAAGCCAATCGTATCGCTATTCGAAACCGTCGTGGAGCAGCCAACTTTGTTGTTGCTACACCTCGTGTATGTGCTATTTTGGAAATGCTCCCTGAATTTCAGTGGATGCAAGTTCAAGGTAATGTAAATACACAACCGGTTGGAATCGCGAGAGTTGGTAATCTTGGAGGTCGTTTCAATGTTTGTCGTGACACAAGAACAGAAGCTCAATACGAAGGCGGAGGTCTTAAGGATCCAACAGGAACCGGAAGCCAACGCGATTCTCGTGTAGAGTATATTCTCCTTGGATACAAAGGACCTGAGTTTTATGACACAGGTCTCATCTACTGCCCGTACATACCAGTTATGATTCAACGTACTATTGGACCGAATGATTTCGCTCCTCGCGTTGGATTGTTGACTAGGTATGGTGTTGTGGACAACATCTTTGGAGCTGACTTGTACTATCACGTCATTGTTATTAACGATCTTGGCACGTCATTCACCCCTGGTGTACAGTCTGTATATATGTAAATCATATATAGACAAGCCTCAAGCGTTGAAATGATATATACGCTTGAAACATTTAAGAGCTGGTCTTCGGATCAGCTCTTTTTTTGTTTATTGATTTAACCTCATTCATTAATTCCTGCATTTGCTTCTCAGTTAATACAGGAGGTTTAGATTTAGTCCTATCACTAGACCAATTAATACTTGAATAGTTATCATTATACACATGCATGTTAGTAGGTCTTTGCTTGCTTCCTTTACCACTCATGAATTATTTGGTGATGTCCTTCGGAAACATGTCTCTATCATCCAATGATGCTTCGCTAGCACTATCCTCTACCCACATCGCACATAAAATGTTCCAGACAACAGCCGCGGCATGATCCTCATCATTCTTACCAGCCCACCAAGCATCTAGATGCCTATGAGCACAATCATAATACACACTCAATGGCATGCCTTTCATCCAATTGTTTTCTCCATACTTCTCTGCACCGTCTAGATATCGCTTCATCACCCGCTTGAGCTCCTTTTGAGGTAACAAGCTCATGCGCAACTTACCTTCAGCTGTATCTCTTTGAGCACCGGTTGCGAATTCTCTATTGTCGCTTGTTTTCTTCATAGTTATTTAGTGTTGTTCTGATTATTGTAGTATACTACTCAGATACTTGATCCAAAGATGTTCTGCATTGGCTCTGAGACGTTGCTCCATATCATCATATGTATCAAACTTATTGTAGCTCCACTTTTTATCGATGATCTCGCCACTATCCACTTCTGCAACCGCGTGATGCAACACACACCCGATATATGGATGTCGCGCATCCCATGCTCTGATCTGCGGGTCTTTGCCTTTCAACTCTGGATATTTGGTGATCAATCCAGGATGTAAATTGATAATCTCATTATTCTCACATACACTACCTGGTATCACTCTCATCCATCCATGTAACGTGATGATAGGTGAACCACGAGAGAACATACGCTCGTACTCTGGTGCTTCCGGAGATTTACCACAGTATAGAATATCTAACAGTCTGTTGCTCGTCAGATCCTGACATATGTCCCCGGGTGGTTGATTGGTTATTATTCGATCCGGCCACCGGTTGAGCCGCTTACATATACTAATGAGCTCTCTACCAGTATGACTGAACATTGCTATCCATGTACGTTTCATCTTCCTATAATCTTCTTGAACATATCTGTGTTGAAATATAGTGTAGGTAGCAATGCATTCAACTCATCTTCACTGGGCTTCCAGTCTATCAGGTCTGCTAACAATCCTTTGGGCTTCCCATCCAACCCACTGTCAAAATCATACTTAATTCTCTTGATTGCTGCCATCACCGGATTACTAGTATCTATACTGACTATGTTGTCAACCTTGGTCCTGCTGTTAGTGTAGTATGAGAACTCTTTGGCTAAGCTGCATCCCAATAGGTGATGAGGTTTGCTCCAGTCCCATATTTGTTCGTCTATTAACTGCTGAATAAACCGTTGTCTTCCAGTGCAAAACCTATGCAACTTGTCTTTACATACACCACAGTGTAATGTGTCAGCATCTTGAAGATTCAAGTCTACATCTCCGTATATAACATCATACCAATTGACCTGCTGCTCTTGTGGTAATTTAGGATCTCCTCTCCCGGTGAATAAATAGTAACTATAATCGAAACTGATCGCAATCATGTCTGTCATTTTGCTCATCACCTGATAACACTCCACCAGCTCATTCCAATCTCTACCCTGAACAACACCTATTTGCTTGCTAGGTTTGAAGTTTTTAAGATCTACATGATCGTTTAAACTCTGACCCGGGGGTGGTCCTTTACACTCTCCACAACCTTTACCATCGATATCGTTTGCTATCATGTCCGCGTCAATCATCTCCTCCTTTACATCGGGAAAATCTGGCATGATATTACCAGCTAATATGTTGTTGAACTCAAACAACTTGTTAATAGTACCCGCGGCATCTTCTAAAACATCTGGTACTATATAGTACGTGGGGTTCAGCTTGTCTATCCACTCTAGATATTTAACGCTATCGAAGCTGCTACCCAGCTCGAATATGCTGTTGTCTAGATACACTTTTCGATCCTGCTGCAAGCTACTCTTGAAGTGATCGTAGTATTGTGGATGATCATCAAACAGATGAACCAGCGCGTAATCATAATCGTTGTACAAATGTGATTTGTTCAACATGCAAATAGGGCTTTCGTGAGATACTTGTATCATATCTATTATTATAGATTAAAAATCTTAACAGGCAACTCGTTGAAATACATTAAATTATTGATAAATGTATATGTAGATGAATTTAAACAAAGAGACTAAACAAGTGATAGACAAGGCCAAAGAGCTGGCCAAAGCGTTGCATCATCAGTTCGCTGGAAGTGAACACCTACTCATAAGTTTGTTGAGTACTAGCAAAACAGTACAAGACATGTTGGGTAGTGTGGATCTCGACCCGGAGCATCTACACAAAATGAGTCTAGATATATTAAAAGACACTCGCATGCAACCAGGAAAGCACGACAAGAAGGTTGAAGTCACTCTCAGTCCTCGGGCCAACAGAGTCATAACCATGGCGGCGAATTTTGCTACTGAGATAGGAGCAAAAGATATAAATCCAGTGTGTGTGTTTCTGGGTATATTAGATGAGTTGAGTGGAATGTGTACTTATTTGTTTGAGCAGATGAACATAAACACGGAAAGTCTCAGACACGTGATAGGCGATCTGCTGGGAGTGGATAGTGAACCATCAAAGAAATTTAAAATGAAACCCTCGAGTGATCCACCTCAATCCATGCCACCACCAACCATGTATGGATCACCTCAAGCTCAACAAGGCGGAGATGAAGAGGAGGATCCACTGGAGAGCTACACTGTTAACTTGACATACAAAGCGATGCATAACGAGCTACCACATGTGATAGGCAGGGAGCCGGAGATAGATAGGATAATCGAAGTGTTGACTCGTAAGACCAAGAACAATCCCATGCTTGTGGGTGAACCTGGTGTTGGTAAGACTGCTATAATCGAGGGGTTAGCTCAACGAGTCATAACCAATGATGTACCAGACTCACTACTACACAAGAAAATATTGCAACTCGATATCAATGCATTGGTGGCCGGTACTATCTACCGTGGACAATTTGAAGAGCGATTGAAAAATCTAATAGAGGTGTTGAAGATGAGTCCGGAGTGTATATTGTTTATAGATGAGATACACAACGTGATGGGTGCCGGCGCTGCTAGCAACAGCATGGACATGAGCAACATAATAAAACCAGAACTAGCTCGAGGCGAAATCAGTTGCATAGGTGTGACTACTACTAACAAGTATATAGAGACTATCCAACCGGAAGGAGCATTCAATCGTAGATTCCAGAAGATAACTGTACAGGAACCAGATCACGGGGACACTTTGAGGATATTGCTAGGCGTGAAGGGTTCATATGAGCAACACCATCGTGTCAGGTACAACAAGGATGCTGTGAATGAGATAATAACATTATGTCATAGATATCAATCAGAAAAGCGGTTTCCAGACAAAGCGTTAGATGTGATGGACGAGCTCGGAGCTCGTGAACGGTACAAGTTATTCAAGGAATTTTTCTTTATCAATCCAGAGCTAGAGAAATCGATGATGGACATCGTGAGCAGGAAAGAGAGTGCATTGCTCAACAAGGATAAAAACCTGTTAAAAGTGACAGAACAAGAAGAGCAAGCTTTGAATCAAGAGCTCAACCTGGCAATCAATGCATGGATGAAGATGGAAAAGAAAGTGGTGCGTATAGACAAGCAAGTGGTGTGTGAATATTTCAGCTCCATCACCAAAATACCGGTCACCTCACTCGAGCAAGACGAGGTGCACAAGCTAGTGGATCTAGAACGAGTGGTCAAACGTGTGGTGGTTGGTCAAGATGATGCTGTGCATAGCATGTGTCAGACAGTCAAGAGAGCCAGACTTGGTTTGAACTCTGAGAACAGACCGGTTGGTGTGTTTTTATTCCTAGGTCCCACTGGAGTCGGCAAGACTCACTCGGCTCGTATACTGAACGAGCAATTGTTTGGTACCCAGGACTCCATGATACAGGTGAACATGAGCGAGATGATGGAGGAGCACAGCATAAGCAAGATGATTGGCAGTCCTCCTGGATATGTAGGTTACGACAATGACAACAGTGATAGTTTCACCAACAGAGTCAGAGAGAATCCATACAGTGTGGTGCTGTTTGACGAGATGGAAAAGGCTCATCCTAGTATTTTGCAGATATTTTTACAGATATTCGAGGAAGGTTACTGCAAGGACAGCAAAGGCCGCAAGGTGGACTTCAGCAACACTTACATAATCATGACCAGCAACCTAGGAAGCGCGGCGATTCAACACAACAACACGTTAGGTTTTGGTACATTCAATACGGACCAGCAAGTGGAGCAAGAGGACAAGATCAAGAAAGAGCTGAGCAAGCATCTGGCACCTGAGCTGCTCAACCGCATCGACGACATAGTGATTTTCAACCCGCTCAAATCAGACGTTCTCCACAAGATAGCCAAGCTAGAGATATCTCATATCAAACGATCGATAAAAAAGAAGCTAGGCGTGGCTCTGCATGTGGCCGCTGAGGTTATAGACTGGATTGTGGATGAGAGCTACGAGGAGAAGTATGGAGCACGACCGGTCAAACGCTACATACACAAAACACTGGTCAATCACATAGCGGACACCTACCTGCAGCACACCACGTGCAAGCGAGTCACGCTGCAAATTGTGGATGATGAGCTGGTGCCAAGTTGCGAGTGACCCGCCGATCCGCCGGTCGCCCCGTTCAAGCCGATCCGCCGGTCGACATGCCGGCGCCGACTCCGTGTCCGACCCCGTTGTCTAGCGGTTATTCAGAACAATCGCAAGCTGCATCATCGCAACATGAGATCTGATCGCCGCAATTGCAGTTGTCGCATGCTTGAGGCTCACCTACCGCTTGTAACACTACAGAAACTTGGGAGCACACGATCTCAGGGTGTTCGTTCAGGTATTGCTGTCTGACATTAGATTCAGTGTCACCCAAGCGAATAACACTGTTGTCGTGTGTGTCGTGCCACACTCTGTAAACGTTCAAGAACCCGGTCTCCAGTTGATACACCATTTGTAGCTTTGCACGTCGACAATTTGTGACCTCTTGGATGTGTCTATCAGACTCACCGCGCTACGTAAATTGGTTTGTAATGTGTCAATCAACACTTGTAACTCTTCTATCTGCTTGTTCTTGATGTGCACTTCCTTGTACAGACTCTTGAGAGTGAGATCTGCATCATCCATATGCTGGTCCCATGTCGATATCCACCTTGTCACCTTCTCCATTCTCAGTGGCTAGTATGCTCTCGATCATGCTTTTGATCCTCATGAGTCTCTCATGATCTTGATCTGTCCATTGATCAGACAGTTCACTGTCGTCTCCTGCGCCTGATTGCCTTCTCATCTGCTCACGCTCTGGATCCACGAATCGTTCGATGTGTGAGGTCCAGTCTTCCACCATTCTTTGAAATGGATTGACCAATTGACGTATCTCGTGTTTCAATTCTTCTCGATTGGCTTGTTGTGGGTCGAAACCTTCAGCCTCCAGCAATTGAGCATCCCAGTGTTGTGTCACACTTTCCCAAAGCTTTTCATATGTGTCTTTGTTGAGTCTTTTCATGTATTAGTACTTAGTCTCACACAAGAGAAAAAACCCGGGACACCGACCTTAGGAGCCTTATGGTGTGCTTTCTAAAAATATCGTAAAAAATTTTTGCATGGGCCCCATGGTTTCTGCCACCTGTTTCACTATATCACTTTTTCGCACACCTGGGGGCTCTAGCACGGGGGGTGTCAGAGAGCGGGGGTGTCATCTGAGTCGGTGTCTGGTTTGAGCTGATCACGCTCTTCAAACAGCATGTTGATCAATTCGGTCATGTCCAGATCGAACATGCTCTGCAGCTTGTTGAGGCTTGACTCGATGGATTGATCGTCCATCTTGGGGTAGTGTTGCTTGATGTATTGATACAGCTCGTCACCTGCAGGTGTGTCTGGTGCGTCATCTACTATGTAATAGCCCATCAGTTGTTAGTTGACAGGTGTGGCGGTGGCTTGTAGCTCGAGCTGTTGTGCACGAGCCTCATTCAATTGACTGGTCAATCGTTCGATCTTGTTCTGTATCTGTTGAGCTCGTCGTGTGGCTTGATCAACTGGTTGCCGGCTCTTGTAGCTGTCACGGAACAGATCGATGTTGTTGTTGTATTTACGCTTGATCAGTCCGGCAAGATACTTGTGATAGAATCTTTTGCGTTCACCAGTGGTGTTGCAGATCACATTGTAATTGTTCAGATCGATCTGTACTGTCTGATTGTTTTTGTTGAGCAGCGAGTAGAAGTGTTTTGTACGTTTCATATATTTTTGAGTGTTGTTGATTGTTGTGATGTGTTGATTATAATGGATCTCTGGTGAACCGGCAACTGTTTCAACGTCGTGTCACCGGTGGCAATCGCAATCGATCCAATTCTCGAGTGAGTCGATACAATTGATGCTCACGTTCAGTTGATGGCCAGTCACGGTTGGCGCGGCGGGCGTGTTCGATTCGACATTTCAGCGTGTTGATGCGTCGTGTGTGCGCGCACGACACCAAGGTGTACGACTTGTTGCAGGTGGTCATGGTCAAATACTTATTGGTCTGGTTGTACAGAATCAAACAAGTGGTCTGAATCGTGTCGGCCACGCCACAGATCGATGAACAGACCCACCGGCACCAGCATGACAGGAGCCAGCATGATGAGAACACAAATGTCGTTGATGTCAAGCATGATTGGTTGTTGGTTAGCATGATGTGGCGCGATCGAAATCGTCGGCTGCTGCCGGCACGATGCTGTATGGGCTGTGACTGATCAATCGATCCAGTCCGCTCTCCAATGATTTAACCAGCGCGATGGCTGCGTTCAGGTCGGCGCAGTTGGCTACTGCGGTTTGGTTGTGCATGATTGTGAACATATCTTATTGTAGTGTGTTGTTGATGAACTGGCAACTAACCGTGTTGCTGTTCGAATCGTGTCTGACGTTCAGGAGTGTCTGGTGGGCACATGCCGCAGTCTTCCGCCTGTTCTTTCAGTGTTAAAAATTGATCCATCATCTTGAGACCGTAACGTCCCAGATTGTCGTGCATGTGCGTTTCCAATTGTTCCCATATGTTGTTGTCTTGATCCATATTATGATTATCGTCACTTCTCTAGAGAAGCGCAACTCAATTTATGTTTTTGTTTGCGGGGCAGCGTTTTGTTGTTTCGTTTGTGGGGCCGCGAGCGGCTGAACACAATTGCAAGTCTCATCTTATTCATCATCATATTTCATCTCCACATCTAATATGCCGCAAATCTGCCATATCATCATCTCTTTCTCTTGATCATCATCCCCATCTGTTGAGGAGATGATTTCAGCAATCTCTTTCAATTTATCCATTTTCATTCTTCTCCTGATCTTTCTTGTAATTGGCCCACCCATAATATTCTACAGATGAAACGACATTCTCCATCACAACATCAAATAATTCCTCATCTGACATCTGTTCTTTATTGAAATTGGATTTGGTGAAATCCATATTCTCTTTAACGAATTCGTATAAATGATCCATAATTGTATTATCGTTTATTCTGCTCTAATGGGCAACATTAACAAGCGCAATCTGAATAGAGATAATTGATTGTGTCTTTCATATCTTCATAAACAGCCAATCTGATTCCCTCTTGAGTATAAAATGATTCTTCATCTTGCTTGTCATACCAAAATCCAGTCTTCTGATCATATATGAGACTGTCTTTCATTTGTTGTTCCATCTGTAATCCTAATTGTTTCAATTTATCCATAACATAATTATAATCTATTTCTGGTGAGCAGGCAACTTATTCAGTCTCCCACATGTCTGGATCATTAAAATCAGATGAATTCTGATCGATCATCTCTTCTGTAAAAGCTTCAATTGATCCAAATTCGGCTTGTTCAGATGGTCCGTAAGTGAATGATATTTGAAATGATATTGTTTGTGTTTCATTTTGTTTTGTTTTATCCATATCATAATTATAAACGGTTTCATCAGAACCGGCAAATCATTTGTAAAGTATGTCTGAGAACAGATGATTCAAACTGTCTTTAAGATCCTCATAAACAGCTATTCTGATGCCCTCCTCACCATACTCCTCATAATCCCCACTCTTCTGAAGGTCCGCTCTCATCTCAGCTTCCATCCTCATCACCAATTGTTTCAAATGATCCATAACTCACCCTATAATCTTCTGTATCTTCTGATCATCAATACCATCAACAATTTGAGATATGTTGTCCATCATTCCCTCATCAATAGTAGATTTGTATTGGGCTGTAGACTCTACTTCATTCTGCTCATCATTATAAGCTTTCATCTCTTTAACAGATTGAAGAAAGTACCTCTCAATAAATTCTTCAAATTCTTCATAACTAATATCTTTTTCCATCCCTAATTATAACACAAATTCACCTGACAGGCAACCACATGCCTGCCGCAGGCAGTTTGTTGGCATTTCAGTTGCCGGTTTGCCGATCAGTCACCTCAGGCGATGCACCTCGGTTAAGTATACTATTCAGGCCTGTTTCTGATTATCCTGTTGTCCTGAATTTTGAGGATTTTGGGAATTTTAGGGTGGGATTCGTCCTTGTCGC
>Ga0181380_1001179_pt1 | contig 11566 bp, 2 predicted proteins | sample 3SPOviralmetaG_FD_130116 | JGI IMG/M metagenome (GOLD analysis project Ga0181380, IMG submission 130116) | Marine viral communities from the oligotrophic San Pedro Time Series (SPOT) site, San Pedro Channel, CA, USA - 3 SPOT_SRF_2009-08-19 | ecosystem: Environmental > Aquatic > Marine > Strait... | reverse complement strand
TTTGACATGTGGAGATGTACGTCCTGCTGCTGGAACACGCGGTCCGTCAAGGACGCGGAAGCCACGGTTCGTCCGAGTTTCATCGGGTTAGTCAGCTGGATATCCCAGTTCCACAGGTGATACTGAACATGGGCTACCTCGTAGGTACCATCAATCTCAAGATCGTACGCACCCGATGGTGTGACGTCGTAGATGTAGCTGTAGTTGGCCGTGTTATTTCTAGACTCGGTAGCCGCCTCTGCCCGGTTCGTTACAGGTACAGATGCAGCCCAGGGGGCCACGAAGTGAATCTCTACGTTAGACGCGGCGAGGTCGAATTGAGCCTTAACGGCCGGATCTCCTGTGCGCGATACGGACACCTCTTCGGTCTCCGTGCGCGGAGGAAGAAGTACTCCGATCCTGGTCGGTGTGGCGTCTCCTCTAGCATTGAGTCGAATATGGTTCGGTGCCGTTTCCGGCATAGCCAGTCGATCAGCAAATTCAAGCTGCGCCGTCTTAATAGCGTTCGTGGAGAGATCGGTATCACCTGACACGTCAATTAGATAGTTGAACGTTGTTTGAGGTACGTAGTAACCTTCCGGTAGATCCGTCTCGCCATCGTAGGTTGGTTGGTTGGTCGGTCCGCTATCAGACCCATCAGCGAGCACGCTTTGTAGCGGATCAGACGTCGCACTAGCCGTGCCGTACTCCGCACGGACCTTGTAGGTGAACGGTGTCTGCGAGCTGAGGCCTGTCTCGTTGAACGTGCGTGCAGTTCCGATACTTGTACCGACATCCACGTCGTCACGCACAATGACGAACTGGTCGGGTGTCGGGTACTCAGCAACATGAGGATATTCCCAGGTAAGGTCTAGCTCACCTGACACTAATGTCCGGTAGGACAGGGACGTGGGTGCGACTACTGATAGGATCGCCCCGTTTCCGCTCTGCGGCCCCGGCAACTCGCCCGTGTAGTTGCTGGGGTCAGAGGCGCCATCGGTGTATCTAGGCAACCCTGCCTCTACCGCGTTAGTGACGCTGGCACCTAGAACCCCTGAAGAGGAAGCAATATTGTCAATCACAGTGCTCATCAGGGAGAACCAGTTGCGCGGAGAGGCTGGGGCCACCCACTGACGCGTAGTACCGTCCCCTGTCAGGTACGCCGTGGCAATAGCCAGTGCTGGGCCTGCCCAGGCCTCGACGCCGGGGATCTCGGCCGTCCGCACGGCGAACCCTCCCACATTGTCAGGTTCTCGCCTAAGAATGATGCCGGTGTTATCCGGGCCGGAGGCGTAGGGGCTGTTAGCATCGGTAGACAGGAAGAACAGACCGAACGTACTCTGCGCCGCGCCGAAAGGAGACCTACTGCCACTCACTCCTCCGTCTCTCTGGTTGTACCTAGCAAAGCCAAACATAGCTTTGTTAGCGTCATATTCGCAGAGCACCTTGGCCACTCTGTCGTTGAGCATGTAGATGGCGGGAATGTACGCCTGAAGAATCCGCGAGGACGCGCTGCCCCTATACGGCCCGTAAGGGACGTCCCGCTCAGTCTGTGACAAGTTAGTCGGATCCAACAAGCTATCAGTATTTGCGTGCCAGTTAACTAGTCCCACAGCATCCAGGTAGGCACAGGTAGTGTCCGATTGCTTAGACGTGGCGGCACGCGCCCAGTTGGTCGACGTACTGGGCCCCGGCACTGCTGCGTTCGTCCAAAGCCATGGGTTTATATCAAGTGCGGGGTTACGGAACAGGTTGAACGCTGCTGGTGTCTGATCGCCATCACGATACTCGGTATCCCGAACCGGATACCCCGTAAGTGTGTTAAACGCGGCGAACCCAGACCGCTCAATGGTTCTATCAACTAGAGCCATTAGTGAGTTGCCCGCCCGCCATGACGGCACGTTTACGCCGAAGGGCTTGACGGTCTCAGGTTTCTTAAAAGTACTTGAATCTGAAGTACCTTTAAACCATCCCCAGGATGCCCATTGCTGCGCACCGCCGCCCAGGGCAGAAGTGCTAGGTAGGTTTGACCCAGTAAAGTCAGCAATGTCTGCTGCTCGGTCTGTGTTGGCCCGCTCTACAGCGGCTCGGAAGCCGGTTTGGCCTCCGTAGCTAAGGCCAGCTACCTTGGACAGCATCGGGATCCCTTCATCCGCCGGGCCGAATCCTCCCTGCACAAAGCCCAGGCCGCCCTCGACAAATCCCCAGTCATCTCGGTTCGCGATGGCCGATACCATATTAGCCTCAACAGCAGTGTCGGCAAGCACTACTCGGCGAGCAAACCACTGTCCCGGGAGCATACCGTGGTTACTGGAGTTAGCGTGCATATCGTTGTATGGCTTGACCAGGAAGTAGTCAGAGCTGATTGGGCCTTGCGACGGATGAGGCACGCCGTGCCCGATAACATGGTCAGAAGCAACGAGCTTAATACTATCGAAGTAAACAATCCCGTCAGCTTCCGGGTTGGGTACCTGTGCGGCTTGGTCCCCTACATTGAGGGGACAGGTAAGCTTAGAGTTTTCAACAATGATGTCCACCGCAGCGGCGTTCAGATCACTACGCTCGGTAACGATCATACGAACGATCAAAAGTTCATCGTCAGCGGTAGTCATGGGGCCGTAGTACTCTACCTGGCGGGTGTAGTTGCCGCTGTAGGAAGAGCGCTGCGGCACCGTGTTAGGATCGAAGGTGTAAACTTCGCCGTCGGAGTCCGTGAGCTTAACACGAACATTCGTAAGGTCTAGGATGTTAAGCTGCATATCCGGAACCGTCTCAGGAACCGGCTCATCTACGCCATACCGTCGGAGGACAACCGACGGATTAGTGGCGTCATCCACGATCGAGTGCTTCACCTTACCACCATCGTCCGCAACGACCGGGCATGTAACCTGTGCGACCGTAATCGCCCCACCAGCGTCACGAGCAACAGGGAAAACGTCGGCCCGGTACGGGGTCCCTTCCCCTAGAGCCATACTAAACGGAGGCAGGGCGGTCTGAGCGGGGACCAAAGGAACAGTAGTACTGACAAGAGTAAAGGCTCCCGGAGCAAGGCCGAGTGCCTCCGGAGCAGGTCCGGCGGATCCATCGCCAGCTCCCAGACGAGCCACTACGATCTCGCTATCACCTGAGTCTACAGGCACTAGTGTGGTAATCGTGTGCTCGTCAGCGATCGGGCTGACCGTGTACGGTTCGTTCGGATCCTCTTCGAGCCTCAGTGTTAGCGATCCCGGACCTTCGGACGGTTGAGTGTACGAGACAGTGAAGCTAGCCACGGACACACCGGTATCAAAAATCAGTCGGTCGGACGAGAGGCCAGTGACCTGAAAGCCGTTGTTGCCTGTCGAGGTCACAAGGACACTCACAGGCTGTTGACTGCTACTGCGCGAGACTTGTACAGTAACCGTCTGGCCTGTTTGAATAGACCTACTGCTTGTAGTAAAGCGAACCTCAGAGGGCTCAAGGGTCGAGTACTCTAGAATGAAAGGAATCTGATCAGACTCGGTAGTTCCCCCAGTGGCAGAGGCTACCAGCAGTCCTACTTGACTGGGCTCGTTAACCAGACCCTGCTCGCCCTCATTAATCACTAGGCCGATCTGAGTAGAAAACTGAGTCGTGTTTGCCGGAATCACCACCGGATCGTTTGATGCCAGCCGCAGGCGGCTCGGGCCCGGAAAGGTTACCGGAGAGGACGCCTCAGGGTCTGCCTCGAGGCTAAGCGTGACTGTGGTGGGCTCCGCACTAGGGATGCCGGTGTTAGACAGCGTTACCGGAAAAATGGTCGTAGACTGGTTGGGTGTGGCCTCCAGAATAAGAGGAGTCGCGCTCTCTCCTTCGGAAAGACCCGAATGGGTCAATCGGATACCGGCAACGTCAGCCCCGCTGAGCCTAAGTTGGTAATCAATCTCGGCCACTACCGGAGAGTCGTTGTACCAGTTCTCGTAGGCTACGTCTTTGGCGTAGTAGGCTGCCAGGATTCGGTTCTTGATAGCGAACCTTTCTTCCGGGTCTACGATCGAGTTAATCAGCGCTCGCTGCGCGGGAGTTCCCCCCGTAAGTAGTTGGCCTGAGGCGTCGTAAGTCAGCAGTGGCGAACTCTCTTCGGTCTCGTATCCTAGTCCCGTGCGTAGGTAGCAGTTACTGAGGTAAGGACTAAGCAGCCCGTCCGGATCGGAAGTAGTACTCAGCCGGCGAGTGCTGTAGTGGGCTGCAATCCAAGCCAGGTTGGCCCATTCCGAGGACACCCTCGGCAAAAAGGCACCTGTGACCGCAGGGATACGGTTTACGGGCTGCCCACCTCGACTTGAGGCGCGATCCGCTACGGTTGTGTTATGCGGGATAATGCTGCTGGGAATAGTCAGGCTGGTCTGGTCCTTAGGCGTAGGGGCCAGATCGGCGGGGGTCGGGTAGTAAGCCCCCGCAAATGACGTTGAGGTTCCTGCAATCAGTCCGGCCCACTGAGAGTATGAGCCATCACCTACGCCGGTAACCTCCTCTGCTGTAGCCCAGTTGAGGGGCGCCTGCGCTGTGCCGCTCTTCTCCAGATCAAACTGGGCGTGGTCGACCGACAGGCGGAACAGGTCTGTCGCGGCACTGGCTGAGAATCCACTAGCGGACTCAGCGAGGCACTGCCACATATGGGTGTTAATGTGCAGGTCGTCCGTTTTGGCGTACGAGAACTCGCGGGCGTCCATCTCTTGCCCCGACACCTGAAGCAGGTAGCCCTCCGCTTGAGGCAGCTTGTTGCCTGCTGCATCAGTGATGACACACACCAGGCCCTGACTAGGACTAATCGTGCCGTCAAGGTAAACCCAAAGAGTTGCGTCTCCTGTAGAAGACTCATCAACGCCTACCAGGTAGCCGACACGCTCGAAGGGGTTGAGGCGTTTATATACCTGTAGCTCCCCGTACTCCGAGGAACTAATCAAGCTACGCAGCATGCCCACGCTCCAGCCGCCGCCATTCTGGTTAAGAGTAAAGGTAAGTCCAACTACTTGCGTGTCCTCGAGGCCGGGAACGTCATCGCGGGTGTTGAGGTAAGCACGTCGGCTGGCGGGCGAAGCGGGGTAGGTCTCAGTAATGTTACCTGCGGATTCCCCAGGCATGACGTTAGCGATAAGCTGGCGGACACCGGTCAGGTGCTCCTTAATGTGCTGACGACGGTTGTACTCGCTACCACCCAGGGCCGGAGCGGGATAGACCTCTTCCGAAGCGGTGAAGAACAGTCCCTGGGCAATGACCCAATGAGCCCACGCCTTGCCTGCGCCCCAGTCACTTTGCATACCCGGGCTGCTAAAATCGTCGTTGTGAAAGAAACCTCGGTTAGCGTTATTACCCGTGAAGGCCTCCAAGCAGTGCCCTAGCGTATCGTTGGTCTTACCACCGTTCAGTACGTTTCTCGTGATGTACTGATCTTCCGCGGCCAAGTAGAGCTCCGTCTGGTAGCGCTGGTAATCGTTGAAGATCGTGGGGTTAACCGTGAGTCGAAGGCCTAGGAAGCAGCGGTAGAGGCGCTGGATGTAGTCACGGGAGATCGGCGTGAACTGATCCCAGGCCGTATCATAGGCACAAGTGATACTAACGGCACCCGTGTAGGCAGCACCTGAGTCGATGTCCGCCGCAGGCACAATCGGGTACGTACCGTTAAACTCACGCTGGTTTGCTCGTGTGTTACTCTCGCTACCTGCCGCCCAGACAGCTCCAACGGTCGGCGGCGAGGAGGCGCGGTGGCTAGCAAGGCACACAAAGTCTTGGCCGTTGTAGCGTACTTGCGTACCTCGGCTGTAGAAACGATCCGCTACCCACTCGTCACGCTCGTAGAAGAAGCTCCAGCCGTGCGCCTGACCGCTACGGTCATTACGCACCTGGATAGCCGACTCGTTAGCAGTAGCGCCCGCCTGAGCCGAGGTTCCGTACAGGTGACGGATCGTAATTGGGTCACCGCTCGCGTCGAACGCCGTAATGGAGTGACGCTGTAGCACGGTGCGGGCGAAGAATGCCCAGCCGCAGGTGTGTCCCGGGCCGCCGGCAGTCTCGTAGACGTTAAGCATGTGGTTCTTACTACTAGAACCATCTACGGCGCCGCCGGGGGTCCAGCAGCCGAACTGAGTCTGGTCGGCCCAGTCAATGATGCCGCCCTGCTGGAAGAAATCCCTGTTGGTCTGGATGGCGCCCGTAGACATAACCTCCTTGATCGCCTGCGCTGCGTTGTTCATACGCACTCGGTCGTACGCGTGACTTCCCATCAATGTAGTCGGGAAGGGGCTCTGACCCACGTAGGTTTCGGGAACATCTCCGCTACGGTAGTAGTTACCTCCGTACCACCGGAGCTGCTGGGTAGCGTTACGGTTTACGGAATCAACTTTAGTAGTGGCGACGTTCTGGTACTGGGATACCTCGGTAGCAAAGAGATCGCTCTTGACCGGACTAGATGCAGGACGCAGGACCACCTGCTCGATTCGCTGAGCACCGGCATGAAAGACTTCGCTGCGCGGTGCGATGCCGCCCGTACCGTCGTGGCTGCGGGTAGGTTCATTCTCAGGATCGTTGGTGTAGTCTACAAAAAAGAACGTCGTGTCGTCGCCGAGGGCCGGGCCGCCGCAGTGCGGGTCACCCACCGTCATGGCTCCACCGTCCGGAGCAGTTACGGTCTCTGCACCGAAGCCGTTGATGATGTTATAGTTGGCATCATTTGTGGCGAGATACAGTCGATCGAAGAAAATCTTGCCTGGGTTGCCGACGTACGCGTTCTCCGACATACCCAAGGCGATGCGGGATGTATCAACGTGAGAGTTGGTAATGTTAAGGTCTAGGTAGACCGAGTCGTCGACGTCCGCCTTGTAGTAGCGCACATAGGAGTGTACGCCTACACCGGCGTTGCCGCTCGCGTCCGTAAGTCGAGTGTAGTGCACAACCTCATCCATGTAAGGTCCACTCTTAGTTACAGTGCCGGCGCCGCCCGCGATTACCGCCTCCATGATTGCATCATAGCCCGCGTCAACCGCCGGTTTAGGCATCTCCATGACCAGCCTAGCTTGGTCAATCTCGCGTCCAGCCTGAGCCGTTCCTGCTGGAACCGGAGCGCTAGTGGCCACTAGGTCGTACTCGAAGAACTTAAGGTCCTCGGAAGACTGCGGGTCCGGGGCGGTAAAGATACCAATAGACGAGGGAACCGTTACAGGGAATACAATTTCTGCCGAGTTCGGTCCCGTAGGATCCGATAGTCCGAGCCTAGTGGATGCTACTGACTCAGAGACTGTCTGACCGGCAGGTACTAGTGCGAACCAAGACAGAGTGGCGTTAGAGCTAGCTCCGGCGATCTCTACCAAGTACTCTCCCACATCGTCGGCGCCCACGGTAAACGAGATGCGCGTAGTTTCGCTGCTATCCGTGTAACCTCCGTAGGTTCCAGAGGTTCCGTGAGCTTGCTGCCAAGCGCCGCCATTAACGCGTACATAGAAATACTCATCGACGTCGTATGCTGCATCCGCTCGAAGGTTAAGCTCGTAGATTCCCTGTGTGAGGTCACTATAGTATCGAACTGCGGGGACCGAGTTAGGGTCAGCCAGGTTACCTCCGCTCCAGTAGAGGTCGTCCGAAGACGCTTCCCAGCCGGACGGCAGTACATTGTTAGGTGCTTGTACCTGAGCTGCGGAGTGTGTGATTTGCCCCTCTTCCAGTTGGTGAATATACCGGGCCGAAGTACCCTGAGTTCGCGGCTTGTACGAGTTAACGTGTCGCTGAACTACCTGCCCATCAACGGCCCAGTTAATGCTCAGGTCGGAGGGTCGAGACACGGGCACAGTCGCGTGAGCGATGAACCTGTCCCCAGCACTAAGTCCAGAGGGGACGTTAATCTTAAGGCGGGTGAGAACTTCTCCCGACGTCAGATCATTTACGTTAGGGTCTAGCCCTCCTCCGGATCCCGTAAGGTCAGGGCCAGTGGCAAATGTAAACGTATCGGACTGGTAGGCGTTACCTGCAAGGTCGGCGCCGGCTACGTAGCACTCGTACACCGTTTCATAGTAAGGAAGCAGTAGAGTCGCGGAGAGCGCTTGGCCCGTCTGTCCGCTAGTGGTAGTAGAGTACCCCCCCGTCTGACCTTGCTTCCTGTAATAGACCGAGCCTGTGGCCGCCTCGCTGAGCGCCCAGGTCACCGTAGCCGACAGCCCTTGAACGGACACGTCGGGACCGGCGGTAATGTCCGGGGGGGTGGTGTCTGCCGCGATATCTGTAGTGAACGTGCCGGACACCGGAACTGACTGGTTACCTGAAGGATCAGTAGCGATGAGTGTATATGTGTATGCTGTTGCTGAGGTCAAGCCGGCCAAGGTCCAGACGGCGGGTGCTTGCTCGTTGGCGGCGTAAGCCACCCCAGAGCCGGTCACTGCGGGAGACAACGTCAGTGCTACCGTGCAGCTTTCGTCGACCGAGGTCGTGATGGTTACGTTAGTAGACCCGGAGTCAATGGCTACATTAGTGATGGTAGGAGGGTCGGTGTCTCCTACCTGCCAAGTGACTGCCGCTACGGACGAGTTAGCGTTTCCAAGAACGTCCTCCGTGGCGATGGTTGCTTGGTAGTCTGCTAGGTTAAGCAGGTTTGGGAGCTCGATCGAGTGATTGATGGAGTAGGGCACGTTACCGTTAGGGTCGGAAAAGGTAAGCTCTGTGGGCGCTTGGCCCACAAGTCCCCAGAACACTCGACTGACCGACCCCTCATTAGTCTGCCACGTGATTACTGCCGAAGATCCTGTTACAGTGACAGATTCCGAGTTAAAGACCAGCCCAGGCGCCGTACCATCAGTGACCGAAAAAGACAAAGGGTTAGATCTTCCGCCTCCAGGGGCAGGGTTAACCACCGTGACATTGTAGGGCGTACTGGCCTCTACTAGGTTGGCTCCCGGAATGGTGGCCTCTAGGTAGGACGGCAATCCCGGTGGCGCCACCAGCGAGGTAGTGAGGGGGGTGTTTCCGAAGAACACCTGGGAGTCCGAAACTAGACCTAAACCATCAATTCGGATGTCCACCCCATTCAGGCTATCGGGCGCTGTATTCGGTGTAATCGAGGAGATAGTGGGGACCTCGTTCTCTACACCAATAAGATGTGTCCCTGTCCGGGGCCCCTGAGAGGTTTGTGTAGTGAAAACCAAGTTCCCTGCGCCTGTCCCGCTAAGGGCCAGGTTCGAGAATGTCGCCTCGCCTGCTACGAAGAGAGTTTGCCCTGTACCAGCAAGACCTAGGTTACTGGGCGCAGAGACGCTTACAGAGCCGTTGTAGTCAGTCACAGTGGCTCCTGTGAAATCAACTGCCCGGACACTGACACTAAACGGAGCGTTGCGTGTGACGGCAGCCGGCGCCGCTGTAATCACAATACTGTCTACACTCTGCGTCGGAGGCGGAGGAGGGTCTCCCGGATCGCCTGGGTTCTGTTTACCTGTGGTTAGGAAGTACTGGAGCTCACGGAAGGCGTTGGTCACGGCCTCGAGGGTGCCGACGCAGATAAAGCGCTCCATGCGGTGCTTACCAGCGGCCAAGCCGCCCGCAGCCGATGAGTCCTGAAAGTCGATAAGCTGGCAGTAGTTAGCCGTAAACTTGGGGTCACCGGCCCCAGCAATCTGAGGACGCACAAAAGAGCTGAGGAGCTGACCGCCGTTGGGAGGAACATTTCGGAAAATACCCACGGCGGCCGTACCGTCCTCGTTAGCTACGATGGGTCCGCCCATGTACGTAGAGTCGACAACATCGGTCGAAGTACTAATAGCCCTCTCTGTAGGTACTGTGACCTCTGCGGAAGGGGAGAACGTGTAGAACCGAGTAAACGTCTGTACGAGCGCTAGGCTTACCGCCCAACTAGTGGACCCTAGCTTATTACTGGCATACTGATCATTCTGGAAGTCAACGCGGAAAATGTTAGGATTGCCCAAGTAATCCATACCAATATGTTTGGTAAGGATGTCTCCTGAGCAATCCAAGGTCAGGCCTTCAAAGTCTACGGGCTCCCGATACGATAAGAAGGTCTGAGTCACCAGGTGGCGAAGGTCCTGGGCATCACCAATGTAGCGCGAGCTAGAGTCTGTCGCCCAGGCCTGGCGAAGGGCACCTGACTCATTGAGCTGTGCCCAGCTAGCTGTACCAAAATTGTCCTTGATCACCTTAGTTTGTAGCTGCCGGTCCTTATTCAAGGAATTAAGAAGCTGCTGACCGTTCCAGACGATCTCAGTGATGGCCCCGCTGTTATTAGCCTCGGCCTTAAGGGTAATCTGTTGACCAGAGATGGTTAGGTCCCCACTCAGCTGCCCTACGTTATCAACAAAGGGGTCCGTTACTAGGAAAGAATCGTTAGATTCTATCAGCTCGGCCTGAGTAGACAAGGCGACCTCTACGCCATCAATCAGGAGGGAAATGTTTTTAATACTAGCATCCTTGCTAGTAAAAGTTGCCTCGTACACACCGGGAGCGCTCTCAGTCGTACTCCCGACCACGTCCTCCTGGAACACAGGGGAGATCGTAAACTCCACTGTGGCGCCCTCCAGGGGGGCTCCAGCGGGGTCAAAGAGGGTAGCGGTCAGGTCAAGCTGATCCGTGCCGTTTGCCCGGTTGAGTCCGGGGAAGCTGGCTACCAGCGTGGAGCTGGAGAGATTGATTGTGGCCATCTAAGTCGAGTCGGTCTAGGTGGGGGCGCTAACACTAGTATAGGGCCCCTGAATATGCTAAAAAAGAAGATTTGGTGTCATAAGAACCATGTAGAGATCTTTTCTCTTGCCCCTCTCACCCCGAACCCCTATACTGAAATGAAGTATATCCTAGCCCTGACCGCGGCAGTCTGCCTGGTCGTTCCTTTCGTCACCAGCTCAACCGTCTTCGCCCCTGAGCCCAACCTGATGGATCTGACGGAGCGTGCCCTGATCAAGCGCATGATGCGCCACGGAGGCGACCCTCCCACGGAGTTCTACAAGACCGTCTGGTATGACAACGGCCTTGTGGTCCAGCACCGTAAGGACGGCACCTTTGAGTACCACTACGAATGAGATTCTGCAAGACCAAGGGCTGCGAGAACCCCAAGGCCCACTTCAAGTCTGGCATGTGCTGGACCTGCTACCGCATCGCCCAAGCCAAGAAGGAGAACTCCAATGACTGACACCAAACCTAAAACCCACGAAGAACTCAAGGATGCGCTAGACGCCGCCTGCGCCGCTTGCGACGCCGCCCGCGACGCCGCCCACCTTGCCGCCCAAGGCGCCTACAACTCTGCCCCCCGCACTTACCAAGTCGCCTACGACGCCTACGTCGCCGCCTGTGAGGCTTGCGTCGCCGCCTGTGAGGCTTGCGACGCCGCCCGCGAAGCCTACCTCAAAGCCTTGGAGAACTCCTATGACTGACCCCGACATTGCAAACCTTGCCCGCCGTGTATCGAGACTCGAGGCCGCGCTCGCGCAACCCATCCTCCCCCCCACCGAGGACCCCCAACCGCCCGAGGCCGAGCCGGACCCCGAGCCCGAGCCCGAGCCCGAGCCCGAGGCTTCATTTCGCGCGCTCGACTACATCCACAACTCGGCAGATCAGAACAAGCTCGTGAGACTGCCCGCGCTCC
>Ga0181380_1001176_pt1 | contig 11579 bp, 14 predicted proteins | sample 3SPOviralmetaG_FD_130116 | JGI IMG/M metagenome (GOLD analysis project Ga0181380, IMG submission 130116) | Marine viral communities from the oligotrophic San Pedro Time Series (SPOT) site, San Pedro Channel, CA, USA - 3 SPOT_SRF_2009-08-19 | ecosystem: Environmental > Aquatic > Marine > Strait... | reverse complement strand
TGATGCAACTGCAAAAGCAGCAAGTGTGACAAAGAAGACTAATCTTCGTGATGCACCAGCAGCTAGTGCAATTACAGATGCAACAACAATTGCAGAATTAAAAGCAGCATGGGATACTAGCCTTTTAGGTGATAGCCCATACGCATAAGGAGTTAGGCTATGGCACTAACACAAGTTAGACCAGCAGGGTTAGACCTACGTTCAGGTAGTATTATACAAGTACAATATACACAGTTTACTAGTACTAGTACAAATTCTATTTCTGGAGATACTGTTCTTACAGATTTAACCCTTAATATTACACCTATTTCAACATCTAGCATTATAAAACTTGAAGCTATGGTAAATGGTGAGTGGTCGCATCAAGATGGGCCATTTAATAGTGTGTGGTTTTTCTATAGAAATACTACAAAATTATCTCATGCAACAGCAGGAAGTAGACAGGTTGGAATACTAATGGGTACTCCTGATACATATTTTAATGCCGATACTGGGTCTACACCAGAAATGGCTGTATATTCTTACTTTGATTCGCCTAGTAGTACTTCCCAAATAACTTATAAAGTAGGGGTAAGGTCAAATGCAACTTATAATTGGCATTTAAACAAAACAGTTGTTGATTCTGATAGTATAGCTTATGAGCGTGGCATATCTTTAATTACAGCAACAGAGATAGCAGGGTGATAACATGCCATACATAGGAAAAAGCCCAACTAACGGTGTAAGAACACGCTATCTGTATACAGCTACTGATGCACAGACAGTGTTCTCAGGTAGTGACAGCAGTTCTAATGTTCTTGTGTACACAGATGGCATGTACATGGATGTGTATCAGAATGGTGTACTACTCAAACCTACAACAGATTATGCCGCAACAAACGGCACAACTGTAACACTCACAACAGGCGCACAAGGTAACGATGTACTTGAGATGGTTGTCTATGATGTGTTTAACATTCAAGGTAACTACACTAAGACTGAATCAGATACACGCTATCCTTTCAAAGGTAACAACAGTATTATACGTCTCAATGGTCAGACAATAAGCAATGACCTTACAATAGATAGTGATGAGAATGGTATGTCAGCAGGTCCTATTACACAGAGTGCTACGGTTACTGTTAATGGATATTGGAGCATAGTATGACCAGTATATTAAATGTAGATACGATTGCGGCAAAAAATGGTACTAGTGCTGTTACGTTAACTAAACAAAGCGCAAACAAAGCGTGGATACGTTTTGGAGGAGATGATATAGTTATAGATGGCAGTTTTAATACGGGTAGTTTAGTAGATAATGGGACAGGAAAACACTCATATTCTTTTATTAATAATTTTGCTAACATAAATTTTGCTCATGTGGCAGGGTCTGGAACTAATAGCTTTAGTAATACTACTCTTGTAGCAACAAGAACATATGGTACGAGTGCCTCAACAAGTGAAACTGGTTGCAATACTTTTACTGTAGCGTCATCGGCAAACGATTATGATGCAAATTCTATAGCCAGTATTAATGACGGGGACTTAGCATAATGGCTAGTGAACTTAAAGTAGATAAAATTACAGGGGTTACTACGGCTGGGTCAATAGATGTAACAGGCGAAGGTGGTGCAGTTAGTACTAATTTACAGCAGGGTTTGGCAAAAGCGTGGATTAATTTTGATGGAACATCTACAGCGGCAGTTGGTGAACGTGACAGAGATTCATTCAACTGTGCTATTACTGTAGACAATGGCACAGGAAATTTTACCATAGGATTTACTAACAATATGGCTAGTGCAAATTTTTCTGTTGGAGGACTGACTGGTGGAAATGGGTCTGACCCAAATACAACTTCTGGTGCTATTTTATGTCCTCAACAAACAGCATCTACTTTTATAATAAGAACTGGGTCTGCAACTAGTGATAATGATTTAGATAGAGAATTTACATTTTCTAATGTTCACGGAGACTTAGCATGAGTAGGGCATCTGATTTAGCAAATCTTATAGCAAGTGGTAGCACTACAATACATGGTGAGGCTGGTGTTACATCTAGTGATTCTACTGGTAAGACTACCAATTTGCAACAAGGTCTGATTAAGATTTGGATAAACTTTAATGGTTCAGGAACTATTGCAATAAGAGACAGCTTTAATGTTGCAGGTATTGCTGACGAAGGTACTGGTGATTATACAACTACGTTTACAAATGCTATGAGTAGTGGTGATTATTGCGAAACAGATGGTAGTTTACAAACAGGTACATCAAGAAGCACTGCTGTACAAGGTGATACACATTCCCAACTTGCTGGTTCTCTTAGGATAAAGTATGCAACTAGTGATGATGCCTCAGATGGTACACAAGCATCCGACACTACGTTTGTTCAACAAATGTTTGCAGGAGATTTAGCGTAATGGCAAGCGAATTAAGAGTAGACACATTAAAAGATGCCAGTGGTGCTAACTCCGTTGGCTTGTCGTATGTAGCAAATGGTAGTGCGAAGTGTTGGTGTAACTTTAATGGCACTGGCACTGTAGCATTGAGGGATAGCCTCAATGTGGGTTCAATTACAGACAACGGCACTGGAAACTATACAATTAACTTTACAAACAATATGGCAAACGCAAATTATTCGTTTTATCAGTTTAATGCAGGTGCGGCTGATTATGGAAGCCATGGTTTGTACGATTTTATGTTTTCTGCACCTACTACCAGTTCATTTAGAACAACAACAGAAAACAACAGTGGTACTAATGTAGATACTATTCAAGTAAATGATGGTGTACACGGAGACTTAGCATAATGGAAATGGACGCAATGCTCTTCTGGAATATTATTCTTACAATGGTAATTGCACCTGCATTCTGGGCATTTCGTCAAATGTTTACTGAAGTTAAACGATTACAAATATTACTAAACAAAACTCGTGAAGACTATGCTACCAAGAATGAACTACGTGATGACATGGATAGAGTTATGGAAGCATTACACAGAGTAGAAGATAAATTAGATAGAGCATTAGACAGGAAATAAACATGGCAATGTTCAAAGCATTTAAACCTAGTGGCATGGAAAAGATAGCACGTTCTATGGGCTATCAGGGTAACATGCAAGGCTTTCAAGATTTTATAACACAAGACCCCATGCGTCAACAACGTATGCAACAGTTTACTAACCAAGCTATGCAGATGGCACGTGGTGGTGTAGTCAAGATGCAAGAAGGTGGTACAACTCCACCTGCACCTGTAGAGGAAACTCCACCAGCAGAAGAAACTCCCCCACCATCACCCACTATAGGTGACATCACTGTAGATAGAATGTCAACAGGTGCATTACCTGTAGGTGGTGTAACAAAAGCAGAAACTACACCTATAACGCAAGACCAGTTGTTACAACAAGGAACTGGCATGTTAGACCCACGTGCTAGTATATCTACTGCTGTAGCTGATACAACACAAGCAGATGCTGTACAAGAAAAACAAGCAAATAAAATGGAAGCATCTCAGTCTGCTGATGGTATAGATACAGCTTTAGATACCGTAGAAGCGGCACAAACTGACCCTAATGACCCACGCTCTAAAGTTATAGCCGCCCAGCAAACTAAGTCATCTGTTGGAGATTTAGAAGCCGCACAAGGTGATGCCATACTTATGGAAAATCCTGTACAGCGTGAGATACAGAACGGTGAACTCATTAGTGGTGTAGCTAACGCAGAAAAAGCCGCTAAGTTTACTGAAGAGATACAAGCCGCACAAGCGACCCCAACACAACAAGCTACCGTTCAAGGTCAACTAGAAGGACTAATGCAACAGTTTGAAGGTGGTAACACACCTGCATGGGCGGCTGGTGCTATGAGAGCAGTGCAAGGACAACTTGCCGCTAGAGGTTTAGGTGCTTCATCTATTGCTGGTCAGGCACTAGTACAAGCGGCAATGGAATCCGCACTACCTATCGCACAAGCTGATGCATCTGTAACTGCACAGTTTGAATCACAGAACTTATCTAATAGACAGCAACGTAATATGTTAGCGGCACAACAACGTGCAGAGTTTATGGGCATGGAGTTTGACCAAGCATTTCAAGCGCGTGTACAAAATGCTGGACGCATAGCTGATGTAGCTAATATGAACTTTACTGCTGAACAACAGATAGCATTAGAGAATAGTCGTATTGCTAATACAATGAACTTGCAAAATTTGTCTAATAAACAGGCAATGGTTATAGCAGAAGCAAGTGCATTATCTAATATGGACTTGTCTAACCTGAACAACAGACAACAGGCATCTGTACAAAATGCACAAAACTTCATGCAGATGGATTTGCAAAACCTGTCTAATCAACAGCAGACAGAGATGTTTAAGGCGCAGTCTCGTATACAGTCTTTGTTTACAGACCAAGCTGCAGAGAATGCTTCAAGACAGTTTAATGCTACATCTCAGAACCAGACAGACCAGTTCTTTGCTAATTTAACATCTGCTGTAAATCAATTTAACTCTTCACAAGCTAATGCTCAAAATCAATTTAATGCAGGTCAGGTAAATACAGTTGAAAGATTTAATCAAGAGATTGCTAATCAACGTGACCAGTTTAATGCACAGAATCAATTGGTGATAGCACAAGCTAATGCACAATGGCGTAGACAAATAGCTACAGCAGATACTGCCGCAGTTAATCGTGCTAATGAAGTTAATGCTCAAGCAGTACTTGAAATATCTAGTGAAGCATACAATAATCTGTGGCAACATTATGCCGATACTATGGAGTGGGCATGGACATCTACTGAAGGTGAATTAGATAGAAGAAACAAATTAGCTGAACAACAGTTAGAAAATGATGGTGTAATAAAGCAAAGCGAAATAAATAAAGCGTCAGCTTCAGGTCAAGCAGTGGGAAGTTTATTTACGGAACTAGGCAGTGCATTTATAACAAGTAGATTTGGTGGTTAATATGCAAACAAACAATGCAGAACTTTTATATAAACAAGCTGAACGTGCATCAAGTATGCTTAAAAATAAACAATCTCCTACACCTAATACAGGTTTGTTATCACCTATGAGAAGTAGAAAACAAAACAACGACAGCGTAAAAGATAACCCTGCATATCGGGCAATAGAAGTATTTAATACATTGAATGCAAAACGTATGGAGATAAAGAATGGCTGAACCTATGTTTGATGCACCAATTCCGGGGCAGTCTTTGACAGCAGAACTTGGGGCTAGACCTTGGCAAAGTCCACCACAGTTTACTACAGTAGATGAGGCATTAGAATTTTATGTACCTCGCATGGCAAGTGATTCATTCTCCGAAAAACTAATAGATGTCATGGAGATGGGCATACCTTTAACTACATTAGCTAATAGTATGCAGATGAATAGTGTAATGGAAGGTAAGCACAGTGTAGACGTAGGCATTATAATTATGCCAGTGCTGATAGAGATGATGAGACTGATAGGAGATTCAGCAGGTATTGAATATGATACAGGTATGGATAAGAAAGAAAAGACACGCTCTACTTTAGTTACTAAAGCATTGAATAAGTTACGTGATGAAGAAGCAAAGAATGAAACAACTGAAGAACCTGAACCAGAAGTAGTAGAAGAGCAAGCACCAGTTGAAGAAGAAGAGCCGAAGGGCTTAATGGCTAGGAGATAAAGCATGGCATTTTTAGGTGGTTTGTTTGGTGATATAAAGACATCTGATGTTTTAGTTGGTGCAGCAAAACGTGGTGCTGAGATATTAAGAGATGAGAGAGAAGAGGCTAATGAGACTGTAAGTCGTATGGCTGACTATCAAATTAAAAAGAACTTTGAAGAGCAAGAGAGATATCAGACAGAGTTAAGAGAAAACATAGAAACAATTAAAGGTATAGCAGGACGTGCTGGTGGATTAGACGTTGCTGAATACTTGGTTAGAGAGCATGGTATTCAAGGTGCAATAGAACAATCTGCTAGATATGAAAATCTTATTTCATTAGGTGTATCACCAACTTTTATAACAAATGAAGGTACACAAAATACAGCACAAGAATTAGCATCTTATGTTACAGCTAACCCAACAGTGTTTAAAGCAAGTCCTAGAAAACAAGGTGGTATACTTGGTGCAATAGGTTTAGGTAGAGACTTAGGTGCAGAAGCACAAGGACAAACAGATGCAGCAGTTGAAGCTATGGGTTATGGCAGATATACAAAACCAGATTTAGGTATTGCTCCTACTATGTCTGATACTTTTGATAAACAAAGTCTGTATTCTTTACCAAACTTAGCTGAAGAAGCACAGAGACTGATGCTGTTGTCTACTAATTTGGCAGAAGGTGGCGACCCTGAAGGTGCTAAAAAACAAGCTGACAAAGCTAGGCTATTAGTTGAGCAATATAAATATATTAACAACACAGGTTCTGGATTAACAGAGGCTCGTACTACACAGAATCAAAAAATTATTGGTCAACAATTAGCTACGTTAGCTGGTACATTTGACCAACTTGTTCCTTTAGGTGCAGGTGAGTATCAAGTTAAAACAAAACTCACTAATTCTGAAGACATTAATAAACATAATATGGCAATTAATAAATTAGTAGTTGTAAAAGACCAAGCAATAGCTGCTGGTATGTCCGCTGCTCAAGCAGAAGAACAACTCTACGACATATTTAAAAATAATTTAACTCCTCAATATGTAACTGTAGATGGTGTACCTACGATTGTTGCATTTAAAAATGAGGATGGCTCAACTGAACAATTAGTTCCCGGTGGTTTTTCTTCAGGAGTAAATAAATTTGCACCACCTAAAATAACAAATAATGGTAATGATAATACTGTAATTAATAAAGATACTATACCTGATGTAGATTTAAAATCTAAAATAGACAAAATAAATAAAACAGCAAATATTACAGATAATGCTAGATTGATAACTGAACTTAGTTTAGAAATAGGTGCAGATAAAGTACGACAGCTTATGGACGATGGTACTATTAGAGAAAGATAATATAGTGAATGAAATAAATAAAGAATCGCTATTAAAAGATGAACAGTTTTTGGATGATGCTACTGCATTTCTTGTAGATAGAGGTGGGTACTCTGCTAGACAGTTATTGTCTGCTGAATCTATATATGATAAGTACATGGAACACTTTCGTTTTCAAAATGTAAATGAAGCTACAGCAATTAGTGACATGATATATGCACAGGGTGCAGACGAAGAAGAAAAAGAACGCATGGCTCGTCTGATGGATACATATGATAATATGGATAGTGACTTTGGTTTAAAAGCTATTGGTGATTATGCGGCAGGTATAGCATTTGCTCCATCTACATACGCAGGTATCGTTACAGGTGGTGGTGCAAAAATTGGTGCATTAGCTGCACAACAGGGTGTTAAACTTGGTATACGTGAAGTACTCAAGCGTGGTGTGGCTGGTGAAGCATTACGTAAAGCAGCTACAGCAGGTATTGTTCGCGCTGGTGCAGTAGAGGGTGTATTAGGTGCAGGACAAGTAGCCGCCCAAGAAGAAACACGTGTTGAGACAGGAATGCAAGAAGACATTCGTGGTGGTGCTGTAGCATTGGGTGGGGCTTTAAGTGTAGTTCCCGGTGCAGTATTTGGTGCTGGTCAGCAATTACAAAGAGCAATTACATCTAATGTAGCGGAACGAACAAGTAAGATAACTAAATATAAAAAGTCTAAAGAGTTAAAGGCAAAGCAAGTAGAGGTAGATAAAGTCTTTGAGGATTCAGAAACTGGTGATATGGCACTTGAAATTTTTCAAGAGGTTCAAGAATTAGGTAGTGATAAAAAAGTACCCTTCTCAAAAACAATACCTGAAGAATTAAAAGAAGGAAAAAAACTTAGGGAAGATTTATCTGAACCAGTAACTATAGATGAGTTGAAGTTAAAGTTAAAGTTAGCATCAGATATAGAAACTCAAACTTTCAAAAGTATAGCTGCTGTAGGTGCAAAGCTATCTAACATGATACCCGATATGGTTGTTGAGGGTGGTGGAGTAGAGCGAGTAGGTTCTAAAATAACAAGAGCATTAATGTCAGGTGCAATAGAAACTAAAAAAGGTGTTGTAGAAAAGTTTGATGCAAATAGTTTAGTTAATATTGCTGACAAATATGGTATAAGTATTGAGCAACTTGCACCTCTTTGGGCGGCATCTGTTAGTGAAGGAATGGCAAAAGGTGGAGTATTGTCTGGTATTTCTAAACGTGCAGCTAAAGAACAACTAAAGAAACTAGATAATTTAGACCGCGCAATGTTAGATGCCGCATCTTTTGGTGATGTACAGATGCTTACTAGACAAGCCAGAGATAGATTAAATGAAGTTGAAAATGTAATAGGAAAAAGTCACCTAGAAAAAGCAATGTCAGTTATGGGAAACATTGCTAAAGCACGTGTAGGATTAATGACAATACAATTAGCAACAACATCAAGGAATATATCTGCTGGGTATTTACGTAATCTTGTGTATGGCTTTGACAATTTAGGACAAGGTTTGTATAATCAAGCTATGCCTCAACAAACAGCTAAAAGAAGATTAAAACAGATAGGAAATTATGAGCCTACAGATGAGGAAATAAAAGAAGAAACATTACGTGCTGTTAATTTAGGTAAAGCACAAATGCGTACCTTTGTTGATTCTCTCGCATTTAAAGACTTGATGACTGTAACTACTGCGGAGACTACTGCTCTAGCAAAGCTAATGAAAGACCCTGACTTTGGCAAATCTAAAGCTGCGCAAAAGTTGTTTTTAGATATGGGTCATGCAACAGAAGAATTAGATAAGGGTGATACCTTTTTAGATAAGGGTTTATTTCGTGCCGCAAGATTAGGTAACAAGTTAAACACTATGTCAGATAACATGTTTAAACGTGCTATATTAGGACGGGAGTTAAACAAAAGCATAAGGGCAACAGGTGCAAAGATAGACAGAGTTGGACTAGGAACAGCATCTCAAGTATTTAAAAATGAAGAGGCTTTTAATACTTATAAATTAGAAAATCCGTGGTATGTAAAAGTAAAAAATAATATAGCAAAAGATGCTGTATTAGGTACAGATGAATTAAAACAACTATCTGATAAAATTACTTTTAAATCTTTAAATAATTTAGATTTAAATCAACTATTGAAAACAGGTAGATTTACTGATATAGATGATGAAGTTATTGCTAGAGGAATGACTGAAGCACTAGACTTTACATATCAAACATCAGACTTCGGTACTAGAGCAGGAGGGTTTAATAAGTTTGCAACATTTTTTATAGACACTTTTCAAACTCCTTTAGGCTCTGCCTTCGTTCCTTTTCCTAGATATATGATTAATCAATTTAGGTTTATGTATGAACATGCACCTATACTAGGTACTTTAAACTTAGGTGGTATAAAAAATGTAGCTGGTTCTGCTACAGGTAAGTACGCAACTAAACCTTTTTTAGATTTGGGTGCTGAATCCGTGGCAAAACAAATGACAGGACTTATGACTGTGGGTGCTTTCTTTGGTTTAAGGTCTACGTTTGGAGATGAAACCACAGGACCATTTCAATATGAGAATCCATATGGTTCTGGTACAGTAAATGCAGAAGCATTACTAGGACCTTTTACTGCACATGCTTTACTTGCCGATGCTTTTTATAGAATACAAAATAGTGATAAAGTTAATGAGCCTATTGAAATTAGAAATTTTATTAAGGCTGTAGGTGGTGGTCAGTTTAGAGGAACGGGATTAAATCTAGTAGATAATGTTGCTGACACAATTCAAAGTGGTATTGATGATGGTCAAACTACACAACAAATATCCGATGCAACAGCAAAACTATTAGGTAATTACTTAAACAGTTTTACTGTTGGAGCAGGTGTATTAAAAGACGTAGTTGCTACACTAGACCCAGACTTCCGAACACTACCAAATAATACAGATGTTAAGTTCATACCTTACATGCTGAAACAGGCAACACGTTCTTTCCCTCAAGCAGTAGATGATGACGCTTCTTTTTATGGTTACACAGGGCTAGGTCCTAAACGTGACCGACTTGAAAGTGCTACTAGAACTACAGGTGTCAGGTCACTTAATCCTTTTATGAGACAAATAACTGGTCTTGGTCAAGAAGAAGAAAGAAATCTAGCTGAGAAAGAGTTTGATAGGCTAGGAATAAAGTGGTTTGAGATACAACCTACGAAGATTAAAGGTGACACAGACCTAACTAATAAACAAAAGCTGTATATGGCAGAGCATGTAGAGAAAGATGTAACTGCTTATATAGCAGGTGATGAAGAGTATTATGCATTCAAAAATGAACCCATGATACAAAAGAGTTTAGTAAAACAACAGATTGCAAAAGCTAAAGCTAAAGCAAAGGCTCTAGTATATAACAAGAATGTGTATGAAGTTACAAATGAAATAGATAGATTTGCTAAGATAACTTATTTAAATAAACTTAGTGATGTAGATAAAGCTAAAATAGAAATGTATTATAAACAAGAAACAGTAAGCGAAAAGTATCCAGAAGGTATTCCTATAGGAGATAATTACTTAGCTGCTTTATACATTGCAGAAGAACTAGGTTTATATACAATAGATTAAAAAATAAAAGGGGCAATTAAGCCCCTTCTTTTTTTCTCCAGTTCTTGTTGGCAATCACACACAGTATTGATTGCACCCATTAGTACTACATAAGATAACCAGAATATTATTAAGCCTGTCAGTAGATACATAAACCATCTACCTATTATCCCCATCACCTTGGATAGCATTGCGTTGTTTCCTGTCCTCTAGTTTATCTAAGTTCTGTGAAGCAATAACAGATAAAGGTACGTCTAAGTCTTGTGCAAGTGTAGCACAGTACCATAACACATCCCCTATCTCAAAGGCTATGTCTATCTTCTTCTGCTCAAAGTCCTCTTGATTGTACCCATCACGCAGAAACTTCTTAACCTTGTTAGCAATTTCTCCTGCTTCCCCTGCTAGTCCTAGTGCAGGGTAGGTTATCCTATATGATTCAGGATATATAGCATATTCCTTTGCTTTCTTTTGATAATCGTTTAATTGCATATTAGGATATTTCTCCTCTTGCCATTTAGCCATTTCATATTCAAGCCACGTTGAGTTTGTTTTCATATTCACTAAACAACTCCATAGTTATAACACTATTTATTTTAAACCATTCACCACGTCTTTCATCTGCAACTTGTTCAAATATGTTGTGAAGTTTAGTTTCAGATATATCCATGTTAGTTACGTTAATAGTATTCAAAATACTATAATCTCTATGAGGACTACTAGTTTGATAGTTTCCTAATCTATCAGTTGGTTTAACAGCTTGACCTATTTTTACCCAACCGGGGTGAGATTCACAAACGATAGCGTACACATATCCTACACTATGTTTTGACTTATGTTTAATATCTGTATTAGACCACGCATCAGATAATGATTTAAATCTACCACCACCTTTTACATACCATTTACTTGTTTGTGGTATATATTCACCATTGATATAGCACCTGTCTTTATTTCTTCTTGCAACTGCTTCAGGTTTATTTTTTACGTACATTGGTTTACCTGTTATAGGATGTGATTTATATCTCTCTGTAAGTTCTTTAGT
>Ga0181380_1001175_pt1 | contig 11585 bp, 11 predicted proteins | sample 3SPOviralmetaG_FD_130116 | JGI IMG/M metagenome (GOLD analysis project Ga0181380, IMG submission 130116) | Marine viral communities from the oligotrophic San Pedro Time Series (SPOT) site, San Pedro Channel, CA, USA - 3 SPOT_SRF_2009-08-19 | ecosystem: Environmental > Aquatic > Marine > Strait... | reverse complement strand
TGATGCTAGGTTGTAGTCGAATCCTGTTCTGTCTTCGTAAGCTTTTCTGTCTGCGTCCATTCTCCTCTGATCTTCAGCAGTCAAAGCAGCACCTGAGTTAATAGAAAAGTCACCAGAAGTACCAGTTAAGTTTGTACCTGTTGTAAGCGCACCGCCTAAAGCACTATTTGCAGTGTTTAGGTTGTTAAACCTCTGTTGATCTTGTGATAAATATTGGTCGGTTAATTGTTGACGGATAGTGTTGCCCATGTCGACTCTTCGATCATCTTGTCCTCTTTGTGCAATTGCTGAAGTTAAGGCTTCTCTACTTGAATTACTGTTGCCACTTGCAGAGGCACTTTTATCAATGTTTGTAAGAGTATTTTCTGTAAAATTCCGATCACTATCTCTCATGGCTGCATCGAGTAAACCACCGACGTTATTGTTAGCGTAATTGTTAGCTGCTGCTAAAGTATCAGAAGTCGTTCCAATCCCACCATAGATATCAGTTGCGTTACCAGCAAAACTAGAGCCAGCATTCGTAAGACCCTCTGCAATTGGACGTAAACCAACACCAGCGTTGTTCATGTAATTATAAGCATTTCGGGTAGCTGGTGACATATCAGCATAAGTATCACCAGTGTAAGCCCCTGCATTCTTCAAAGTGTTATAACCACCTTCTAGATCACCATAGTAATTGCCCATGTAAGGCTTAACCATATTCCAAGGTTCCATGTTTGCAGCATTTGCGTCTCTAGTTGCGTTAGCTGTTTCTCTAGCTCCCATGTAACCTAAGCCACCCCCAATTACGGCTCCAGCCGTTACAATCCACGTCATTCTTTTATACTCCTGTTATTTAGTACCTGTAGTTCACCCTCAAATCTCTTAAGGTCAGGTTCTGCCATTCCAAGTTCTTGGTAGTTCTCAGCAATTGTTTCTTTTTCTATGTGTAATAGTCCTTCAGCAGTATTCTCTGTGGTTAAGTGTACTGTTGAAAGGATCGAGTCCTCTAAGACATAAAAAGCTCTCTTTGCACCTCTCGGACTAACAAATGTATGAGGTGCTTCTATTGTTTCTTTTCCAAATTCAGACACAACAATAAGTTTGCCTTTCATAAGAAATGCTAGGTGAGGATGTCGATGTAATTTACCAACGATTGTTGCACCTTTAGGCATAAACAATTCTCTACCGTAAACCGAGCAGCCAAATTCTTCTAATACTGGTGTAAAATGATGTGTTACTTCACACTGGTCACTAACATCTTCTACAGTGCCGTCAGTAATCCCATCTTCTATTAACTGTTGGAAAAAAGTTACCTGAGCTTTACGGTGTAATTGCTCTTCTTTGTCTTCACTGTCTGAAAAGTCAAACGGCAACCCATGCTGTTCCATTATAAACTACCAATCCACTAGAGTTATTTCCTAAAGCATTCCAAGGAAGTACGTTAAAGCGTACCATTCCTTTTTTTGGTTTAGGTGGTTCTTGGTCTGTTGCCTGTATTGCAGCCTCAGACAAACTTTTAAGTGCTGTTTGTATTTCTAGTAGTTCTTTTAGAATGTGATCTTTTAAAACATTATCAAAAGCTGTCTCTGGAGATGCCTGTAGATCGTTATAGACATATTCTCTAAGTGTTAAATCTGTAATTTCATTTACTGGCATTTATACTTACCTTTTACCTGTAACGTAGACATCCAGATCAAATCCACTAAATGTAAAATCTTTTATTACTGCTGTTTCATTTAGTTTATAGGACAAATATCTGCCACTAGCTCTACTATCTAATTTATAGTCTGTTGATATATTAAGTGTCTGAGTACCACTATAGTTTGGAACGTCCGAAGATAGGTTGGCTGCTCCAAACGTAAACTTAAACTCTTTGTCTGAATTGGTCGTCTGTATCTGGGGTACAACTTTGTTAATTACTTTGTATCCAGTCAATTCGACTTGCATCTCATCTAGATCAATTCCAGTGCGCTCTAACTTGATGGGCATATTTAAAGAAGTGTTTCTTGGTTGTGTTAAAGTGCTACTGTCAATGAGATCCACACCATAGATCATGTGTAAACTCTGTATCGCTAAATTAAAGCCAGCACACATGAATAAGTGTCGATCAAACCCAGCTTCTTGAGAATGGTATGTACCACCAACGTTTTCATAAGTTGGTGTTCCTACAGTTGCATATGTATCGACGCTATCTAAGTTTGATGAAGTACCGTGAAAGACGTTAGGTAGATCCATAAATGACCAAGTATTATATTTGTAATTATATACTGCTGCTCTATTACACCCATCTGTACCAGCGTATGTGACCATGTCGTCGCCTGATAGGTAGCAGAAGTATATTTCTTCAAGGTCTTGATTGACGACAGTAAAACAATTGCTTTTCTTGGAACTATTAAGCGAACTGAAGATGTAGTCTTTGACTCGGTTTTCAGCTATCGACTGGTGAGATGCACCGTCAGTTACGTAGATGTCATTTTCACCAAAGACATAATGCTTTCCTTCAACCTCAACAACACAGTTCTGATTTATAACACCGACATCATTAAAGAGTTTTCTAAAGTTAAAGATAAATTGACCACCCACAAAGTCCATCTTCCAAACTTGGTCGCTACTGTAGATAAGAAATGAGTTACCTAGAGTAGCTCCATCGATGATGGGAGTCGTCATAGCAACAAGATCATTAAAACCAGCTGACTTTGTTGCGTCAGCTGCGTCCCACGATGCTGGCACTGAGTTAGCCAATGCAATGTCACTAAAGCGAACTCGATTGGGGTAGCTGCTGCTCCCTTCAACGAGGTTAAGGGCAATTAAAAAGTCACCATAAGTTCTCAGTGCGTTGGTTCTCCAACCAGCATCCCAGTTTGGTAAATTAGTAAAGTTAGTTGCAGAGGGTGTGCGATGAACTGGTACACGCTCACTTCTATTTATGTAGATAACGTCAGCTAACTGGGTTGAGGTAAATGGGATGAATGAACCAGCAGCAGAGTTCATATTACCACGACTTGTAGTTCCTTCAATTATCTCAAATCTACTATTAACATAAAATAGTGTATCGTAACCACCTGAGCTTTTTAATGCAAAAAGGTGGTGTGGTGTCATTAGTGCTGCAAAGTTTGTTACCGCTTGAATAGTTCTAAAGATAGGTGATCTACTTACTTCTCCACTGCTAAAGCGTACATTGTTAGCACGGCTAAATGCGTTGGGTGGTAGGTTAAAGGGAGCTACGTCTGTAACTACTCCAACAGAGCCAAGGTCACGCAATGGAATATTAGCCATATGTTAAGCCCTTACGCTAACTCAGAGACATAAGTGATGTCGTTTGAATCTGCATTAGTGAACTTGTAGTAATGACCGACTGGTACAATGAAACTAAAGTTACTCTTCTCATATTCACCATCGTTACCCGGCCACCCAGCTATCACAACCCAATTACTGTTGTCAGAAGAAACAGAGATTTCTACACCACCCCCATAAATGTAAGCTGCCACCATGATAGGTTTGGATGTTGAGTTCTGATAACTTGTGTTGTTAACCCTAGATACCCTAGACCAAGTTTGACCGACACCACCAGCACCTGAAGCATCAACATATGCCTTCACGGACTGCTGGGAGGGTACTGCCGTAGCTAAGTTTGAAGCCATGTTGTCTTCGTCTTTAAAGTCTAACAAGGATGCTGCTGTAGCTGATGAGAAGTATGGAACCTTGTTTGTAGCTTGAGTAAGACCAGCGATATCAGTGAGGATGTCATTGGAGGCTTGCTTGGCGTCTAGCTGCGTTTGTATAGCTGAAGTAACACCGTCACTGTAGTTAAGCTCTGCTGCCGTCGCAGTCACACCATCTAGGATGTTTAGTTCTGCTGCTGACGCTGTGACACCATCGAGGATGTTGAGTTCAGCAGCGGTGCTTGTGACACCAGCTAAGATGTTGAGTTCTGCGGTTGTCGCGGTGACACCATCGATTAAGTTTAACTCAGTGTGCGTCGCAGTCACTCCACCTGTTACATTGGGAAACGTAGATTTCACGGTGGACTTGATGAGGCGTAGGTGGTCGTCAGCTTGGCTGAGGGCGTCTGTAGAGGCTGGGTTACTAGCGTTCAATGAGTTGATGTAGGTTCCTGATTCTAAGGCCATGTATGTGTCTCCAGTCTTATACTGTTGTTAGGTCATAAGACCTATACTGTTGGACGGGGGCTGATAATCCAGAGTGTGTGGGTCAGCCAGCTAATTCTAAGGGAGGTGAGTTTGTTGGCGTTAGCTCTATCAACAGTGAACTCAAGTTCGGGTAATACGTGGAAGTAACCAAAAGTCCAATCATTGGTTAACTTAGGCAAAGTGATTTTCATGGGTGGGTCTCTCTTTCAAAGGACGGACAACAACAATAACAACAAGTGGGCTTTAGCTCATTTTTGAAATTGACATTTGATTATTGGGCTGGGGGGTCGAAACAAAGGTACACCCCAATCAAAACCAGAGACATTTGTCATTAGAGCTATATAAACAAGGGTTTCATTGCTAATGGGATGTAATATCCCCTGAGGTTTAGTAGTTTCAAATGGGAACCAAAGGCATTAGACATTAGATCTAAAATTTATTGGCATAACCCATTAAAAAAGACGTACAAATCGGAACCTAAGTAACACTTAAGTAACTTAGACATAATTGTTGTTATCTACTGTCTACTCACCCAAGTCCACTTATCACCTAAGTAAATACAAAAGGAAAACTACAGCATCCATAGTTCGACCGTTGTCTACTTATCTGGCTGGGAGGAACCAAGGTAGACTTATCGATCTTACGTCATCGGATACTGTAGTTTCCAAGGTTGTAAACAGTAGTACCAAGGGGGAACACAGACACAGACTGTATGTCTCTAAAGGGTAGACACAATTGAAATACCTATGATACAGGGGTTATGTACACTGGCTGGGAGAAGCAGTCTTTGTGACCTTGTTAGGTCTTATGACCTATACCTTGATGTCACCTTAGTTAGACACTCACCTTGTCCAGTGTACACTTCTGTTACCTATGATCCACAGCTTCCACCTTTGCCTGAGATATCACAGACATCATGGGTTTGTGTCTCCAGTATCTCTTGTCCTTGGAGGTTGCTAGCTTCACTGTAGCTCACTGGTGTCAGTGGTTGTCCACCTCTGGAACCGTCAGCATAGCTTGTGAACCCTCGTAATCTGGATGCATACTTAGCTAACATGTGAGCAAAGGGTTCCACTGTGTCTTCATTGTTCTGTGGTGAACCCCAGCTTGGAAGGTTGATGGTACTTGAGATAGCTTGGTCGACATAGTCTTGGACATCAGCTTGGAACTTAATTCTTCTCTCTGGTTCTGCTGCAAGGTCAAGTGAACTCTCGATGCTATCTGGGTCAGTACCACACAGATCAATGATCTCTTGAGCTGCACTGTCGACAACATACTGGTAGTGCCAATCTGTACCGTTCTTTAGGTATCTTCTTTTGTATGCGACAGCGAAGATAGGTTCTATACCTGTAGATGTCCCAGCTAAAATTCCAATCGAACCTGTGGGAGCTATGGCTCTCACTGCTACTGGTCTGTTGACACCTAGCCACTGTGAGAAGCTGTCAGCAGCCTTGTCACTGGCTCCTTTGTAGACTGATAGCCACTGGTGTAGCTCATCGTTTACCTCGTACTTGTAACCCTTCTTGATGAGCCACTCATGCATTCCCATAAGACCTAGACCTAGACGACGGTTCTTCTCACGTACCTCGTATACCTTACGATACGGTAGTTGAGCTTTGAGTGTTCCACAGAGGAGGAACTTAGTACCGAGGTTAACTACTTCAGCTAGCTCTTGGATGCTATCGATGCGACCGAGGTTCACTGATCCTAGATTACATACGTCACTGTCGTCTTCACTTGTGATCTCACAACAGGCATTCCTGAGTGTCTCCTTCTCTTTGTCAAAGAAGTTGAACGAGAAGGCTGGCTCGGATGTCTTGAGAGACTGAGCAACATTCTGCATGAAGACATCACCTAGTTCACCTGTTTTATAATAGTTCATCAGCCACTCAGTATCATAGTTGACACTGATGTTTGTCATGTCGAGAGGGGCTGGGAAGTTGAAGTCTGATTGTTTTATATCCCACAAGGATTGACCTGTAGTTCCCACTGGCATGTTTGCCCAGTCTTTAGATGTCAGGAACTCTTGGACATCACCATGCTTCCAGTTCAGAGATCCGTATATTGCACTTCGTCTACTACCACCTTGCATCACCCGACGACCAATCTCGTTGATCATGTTCATCTTTGGTACAGCACCAGATGCAAAGCCACCTGTTTTAGCTATCTTAGATCCAGCTGGACGGTAGACAGAGTAGTCAACTCCTATGCCGCCTCCAGTCATCAAACAGTTTTCAGCTTTCCAGCTGAGGTTTGCCCAGTCTTCTCTGGTATCCTCTTCTGCTTTCAGAAGATAACAGTTGTTAAAGAATTTGTTGGGTCTACCAGCGTAGTAAATGTAGCGACCACCAGCCAAGAACTTCATGTCTGTCATGTACTTGGCGAGTTGCTTTTGATCTCCATCAGACATGTGATCACCACACACATCTTCTACTAATGTATTACATAACTCAGGCCACGTCTCAGCTCCCTCATGTTTGTATTTGTAGTTAAAGATATCTTCTGAGAATTGGCTTCTAAATTGCATTGGGGGTTTTTCCTTGTATCTGATTAATTCTAAATTGGGCGTACCTAATGATTTTAAGTAAATCTTGGGTTTCGCTTTGGGTTTCGGTCTTACCTTCATATTGCTTTAGTCCTGCTCGACAGGCGTATTTAACAATGTTCCCAGCATGGAAGGAGAGATTGTTTTGCATGATGAACTCTATTGGTTCTATCTGGTACAAAGCATAGTGGCTGGGTTTATTAATGATGTCTTCCTCATCCATCAGCGAACTCCCTTCTTGGGAACTCAGCCCACAAGCGGATCTCATTCGCCAGTGTTAACCTTTTGTTTCTTTCTGGTGCATCTCTGGGATGGGGTGTTGCTTTCTTCATCAGCACACCAAGAACTTCTTGGTCGTCCTGAGACATGTTGGTGTTAGCAAAGGAATAACGACATCGGGCTTCATGCCAATCGTAGTCTGTGTCATCCGCTGTAATTCTTTCGGTTACATGTCTACAGAAATCTTTGTCTTTACGAAGGTAATCTACATACCGATGTTTCTTAATTGTTTCTTGCATGGTTTGGCTCCCAAAGTATTACTTGTTTCTTTTTGAAATCGTAGTCGGAATACCGAAGTATCCGAGCGCATCGTGCCTGAGTTAAGGCATCCTGTTTGCTGAGACCCTGCTTAGAATACTGATGCTCGACAACACTCCAGTCAGGTCGACCAGCAAGCAGCTTGGTAGCTGTTACCTCGCCAACTTTCGGACAACCTTTGTATCCATCAGTTGGATCTCCAATTAACGATTGTTTGTAGAAGTTTCTGTCTGCTTCCTGCCTGTTGATCTTCAACGTCTCACCAGTGCTGGGTCGATACAGTGTGCAAGGAATAGTCTTCATATCCTTGTCATCCGAGATGATAATTGTCTTACCTTTACTACACGTTGCCAAGATACCCATGACATCATCAGCCTCTAATGTATCGACTTGAGCAAAGCTGTAGTGATCTTGACACCAGTTGACAAAACTTGAGTAGCCAATAGGCTTCCGTGTTTTCTGTCGGGCTATCTTATACTCTGGATGAAAGGTCTTTCTAAAGTTGTTTAGACCAGTGAAGCATAAGATAAACGAAGCTGTCTTAAAGGTCTCACAAAAGGCTTCCAATTGTAATTTAAAGTTTTCTTTTGCTTGCTTCAGATCTGAGTTTAAAGACCACAAGTCTCTCTGTTCATCCCAGCAGATCTCTTCTTCTGAAGCCGCTAGTGTCCTGTACACATACAGGTCGGCATCAATTAATAATGTCGTCTGATTTTGCTCCAATGAGCTTATCAATGATTGCATCTAAATTCTCCTTAAATGATTGGCCTGAGTTAGTGAGACCCCACTTGTTATTGTAGACATTGGTTGTGCCACTGTATGTCGTGATGAAGCCTTCAGAAGCACACACGGCTAACTCGAATGCTTTCTGTCGAGCAAACCTACTGTTGACAGTAAAACCATCTCGGTAGGCTCGATCTAAGATTACATACATCTCGATTAAACCATCGAGTTCATCAGCTTCTGCCTTAGTGAGTTGCCGCCCAACTAGAGCCTTGCTTCCATTCTGAATCAATTGGGATTTTAAGACTGAATGCTTCGCCAGCCCGTTTCGATAGTCGTTTAAATTTATTGGCTGTTTCGTCAATGTCTAACTCCTTTGAAATTGAAATTTGTAATTCGTCATGTATCCAGCCGACGATGAACACTTTGCTTCTGAGGTCGTTGTCCTCGATGTACTGATCCACCAGCTGCAACCACTTCTTTGCAACTAATGCACCGCCACTTTGTAATAATTGAGACAACAAACGTCCTTCGCTTCGTACATGAAGTCTTCGTTTATCAAGGCCAATTAAGTAGCCCCTCTCAAATGCTACTTTGAGATCTTTCTTTAACTGAGCAAACGCTGGTACAGCCGTCTCAAAGTTCTGTCGGATCTTCTTTCCCTCAGCGCGTCCACCTTTGACAATCTTTCCCAATAAGGCGTCGCCAGCTCCAAAAAGCTGGGCGTACAAAAGAGTCTTGCTTTGCGCTCTAGTATCAAGTTTAGCCGCCACTCTGTTAAACTCATGAATATCTCCTTCTAAAATATGACGAGCATACTCACCGTTGTCATTTAACATTGAAGCTAAGATCCGCACCTCGATGCCACTTAAATCTATGCCTACTAATGTATGACCTCGGTATGGTTTAAACAGGGATCTGCACTCTTCACCGAAAGGTGCTGAGACAGCTGGAACAGTGGATAGAGCAGGGGATCTGTGTGCAGCTCTACCGCTGACAGTGCCACCACTAATGATCGTGTGTCTTAATCTACCATCTGCATCTACTAACTTTAGCCAACTGCCGTTTCCTTCAGCTAACTGACTGATACGTTTGTTCAGTAGAAACATCCGAGCCAGTGTCTTAGCCTCTGGAAATGCTAGAGAAAGTAAGACTGTCTCATCGATCTTCGGTTCACCGTTAGGTGTGAAGGACTTGGGTCGCCAACTGTACTTTTCCATCAGACAGTATGCTATGTGCTTCCTACTGTTCGGGTTAAACTCAACCACATGTTTCTTGATGAACTCTTCACCTTTGACGTACCCAAGTTTCTTGTTGTTCACCTTTGGCACAAACGGCTCTTCAATAGTCCAAGGTGGGAACAGAGTTAACAAGGTTACCCTTAGTTCCTCTCGCTCTTTGGACAGTTTAGCGTACAACTTACCAGCTGCCTCGACATCAAAGTTCCATCCATTCTGCCCGATCCTATAACAGATAGCAGCTAGGGAATGTTCTAGATCAATAGACGTCTGTGAGAAGTCTTCTGAGATCAAAGTTTTGTGGAGTTTGCTGGAGACAACAACATCTTGAGCGCAGTAATCTAGCATCTCTTGGGAATAGTGTTCCCAGCCTCCAGTGTAATCACCTTTGTATTCACCAAGTCGCATTCCCCAAGCTTTCAACGAATGCGAACCATAGAGGTTTCTTGGCATGTCTTTAATTTCTCGAAGGATGTCATTGGTGTAGATGTCAGCATATATTAACCGTGCCATTACCAGTGTGTCAGTGATCTTACCTTTCGGTTTAAAACCGTACAGCTGATCTAAGACTTGGTTGTCATAAGCAATGATATTGTGACCGATTATTTCGTCAGCATTTTCAAGTAATCTGACAGCTGCAACTATACTTTCTTTGCTGCCACCAAACTTAGTGATCTTACCGTCGTCTAAATCTTTTAAGACAATGCAGTGAACCACAGAAACCTTTGGGATAAGACCGTCAGACTCTAGGTCAAAACAGTATCTACTCATCTGTTGTCACCATCACCTGAAATTTTGTTACGCAACAAACGACTGTTGAGTTTTTTGGTATTGTCTTCAGCGACCGACTGTAAATTGTAGTCCAGTTTCTTAGCAATCTGAGCGATAAACCAAAGGATATCACCAAGCTCTGCTTTCATGCCTTCCTTGACTTGTGTAAAATCTAAGTCATCTCGAATGTACTTTGCATACTTGCTTTGTAATTCACCGACTTCTCCACCAATGCCAGCTATTAAATACTCAAAAGCCTTATCTTCTGGATACATTGCGGTGACTTGTGTGTCAGCTTGGTAGCCATTCATAGTTAACGCTGCTCTACCATTTAAATACACTTTGGGTTTTGTCATGCTGCTCTCCTTTTTATTGTTAAAATGTTGTTTCCAATTCACAATCGGTTAACCGTGAGGTCTCCAGATTGTATTGGACTGTTCCACCAAAGCCTGTTGTTCCAAGGTGTCTGTTTTTAAGACACATCAAGGTTCTTCGGTTACTGCTTGGATCGTCTCTATCCACTGATAGTGAAATACAGACATCACTTAACTGGGCTAGACTGTGTGATCCTCTTAGCTGACTTAGCTGGACGTCACTTGTTCCTGCTTCGTGTGATCCACCGTTCTTTGGTCTGGACAAATGACTGACCAAAAACAAAGTTACATTTAACTCTTGGACTATCTTAGTCCTGAGTGTTGTCGTGATGTAGTCGATGAGTTGTCTCTCATTACTTTCAGCACCTAACCCAGATACCAAGATCGAGACGTGATCTAAGAATATGTGAGTGCATCCATGAGCAAGAACCATGTACTGAATTTTCTCTAAGATGTTCTCCAGCTCAGTTGAGCCAAAGTGGTCTAAGAGAACAACATCTTGGTTTTCAAACAGACTATCAAAGCCAGCTTCTATCTCTTCCTTAGTTGCTGCATTTTCATCAACAGTAATATTCTTGTTAATGTGAGTACCAACAAGTGATTGTAGTGTTCTCTTGTTTGTCTCTTCAAGCATCAACAGGCCAACCTTTTGACCCTGTTCTTTATGTAGGCTGTATGCAATCTCTCGGATCAGTGTACTTTTACCTAAGCCTGATCCAGCAGCTAAAAGCACCATGGTGGAAGGAAAGATACCACCTGTTATCTTGTTCAGTAATTTAAATGGATACTGAACGCTGCTCTTTGCATCACTTTCAGATATTACATCTCTAAAGTCAGCACTGGTTACAATGTTGTCGGGTCTATATGGTTGAGCAGTAAAGACAGAATTTACAATGGCAGCTCCATCATTATTCTGAAGTGCTTCATTGCAGTCTTTATAATCGAAAGTTCCTGCTATCTTAATTTTACCAATTGGTAGTGCAGCTCCACAAGCTTGCATGGATTCACGACCAGCAGTGTCATTGTCAAACATTAAGATCAATTGTTCGAAATTCTTTAGGTAATCCCAGTTGTCGAGTAAGGATTTCTTCGCACTTGAAGCACCATTAGGTATACCGACTGTAGGAAACTTATGGTAACCCTGAGCAATACTAGCGGAGATTGTGTCTATCTCACCTTCACAAATGACTAGGGTCTTACCTTTTGACCACAGATGACTACCGTACAAAGACATTTTCTTGGCATCGCCAACGATAGAAAAGTT